>Ga0209208_10003793_pt1 | contig 21586 bp, 9 predicted proteins | sample S1TSphfallax_3_FD_187694 | JGI IMG/M metagenome (GOLD analysis project Ga0209208, IMG submission 187694) | Host-associated microbial communities from peat moss isolated from Minnesota, USA - S1T2_Fd - Sphagnum fallax MG (SPAdes) (version 2) | ecosystem: Host-associated > Plants > Peat moss >...
GGGGGGAATGGGGTATTACATGAAGAAACATTATGTAATTTTCACATAATTTTTCAATTCCAAAAAGAACATTATTTTCCCCTATATGATAAGTAAATTTATAACCATAGGAACTGAATTGAATTTACACCCTATTTAGAACAACATGTTCAAGTTTAATAAAATTACTATTTAATTGATATTATATCACCTATTTAGTTTATCCATGTTGTCAATTGCATAAAAATAACAACTAAATTGTTTTAAAAACATATTCAAAATCTGAGGGCAATAACAAATTTGAACCAAATGCACTTATATGTGTAATAAATAAAAATTTCATCAATTTAAAAAAAAAATTCCTTTCAACGATCAAAATGAATATCCAATATAGGAAATGAATATCCAATATAGGAAATGAATGATGCACAATTGATAAGAAATTTTTGACAATCTAGATTAATATGTTCACATTGTGCTATTGCAAACAAGTAAGGGTGTATTTTCTTAGTAGTATTGACACCCTTTATGGCTCATATTATTGTGTTTGCACCCATATGGGGAATCGAATGACACTCTATTAAGGAGTTTGATATGGCATTGGAAAGTTCTTTCCAAAGGCTAATACATAAAGCATTAGATTGCCCCAATTAAATATATTGAAATGAAGTTCTGAACTATCAAAGTTTTTTTTAAGTAGAACTTGGAAATTTTGAAATACCCATTTTTGAAAACTTCATTTAAAAGCCATTGAGATTTCACTCCCACATGGCAAGCTACGCAGTTTAATATAAGTCATAACAATGGCCACTTTATGGACTTTTAGCCCATGTGAGTCTTGTAAATCCATGTGAGGCCATGGAATTTGTTTGGCTTGAGATTGCACTAACCATAGAAGCTTTTGTTTGGTTATGGAAATTGAGATGACCAAGAGTTCAACATGAGAAGTCAACTTGTCCTAGTCTTATCCTTAAGCTTTCACTTGTTTTATTTGTTCACAAAAGAATTAAGGAACGCACCTTCGGTTTTTGCATTCAATTGTGGAAACCAAAATCAGGTGATCACACCTCATCAAATTTGCAGCAGAATCTTGAGAAAACCTTAGAAATTCTGAAGCTCACTCACACTACAATGTTCCATAGCAGCTGGAGAGCAACTGATCAGCAGCAAGTGTATGCATGTTTTGCTCAACCAGATATCACAACAAAACTCAGGTTTGATGACCAAAACCTCACATTTCAGGCTTCTGTATATGCCACTTTACTTGTGTCCAATGTAAGATGGCCATGCTAACAAGCTTCAACCTAAGCAGAAGAAGAATGGAATTTGTCATCAAGCTTGAGAGTCTCTTAACATTCTGAGATCTGAGAGGTGGGTATTTTCTCATTGCTGTCCATAACTTGGTTGCCAATATTTCCTTGAGGACAAACTTTGTTTCCTATTGAGGGAACTCAATTGACAAAATAAACACAGAACCACCAGGTTGACTGCTTCAAGTGAATTTGAACCCACCAGTTTGACTGCCATGGGTGGATTCAAATCCATGGATCTAGCATGGATTTGAACCCACCACCATTTCCAAGGATCTGAGCCATGAGCACTCTACACTGAGGGCTTGATGTTAGCTTGAACAAATTTTGAAACTCTATTGGATAAGGATTTAGTTTGATAAATGTACCCATTGCCTGACCTCACGACCTTGCCACTCGTGAAGAACCCAGTTTGGAATGACAACACTAAGAAAATTTACAAAGTTTTCAGCAATCTTACTACATACATTTGCAGATGATCACCTGTAACGGCTCTGGCCACTTTACATGTTGTAGGCTGATTGATGAAAAGGAGTAATTCTAACATTCAAAGGTCAACCTCACACAAAAGATGACAGCACCCAAATTCTCGTAGACCTCCTGATAAATTCTTATCCAACAAGCAACCAAGTTATGCTGGTTGGAATTTTGCAGAGCTAAAGTTGATGGTACATTGTTGCCTCGTCTGAGATAGACATGTGGAAATCCATCGTCCTCAAATCTCAAACTAAAACCTTGAGACAGAAATAATATCAACGTGATCACAGAAAGGAAATCCATAGAAGCATGGAGGATAACCCCACAAGCAGCTCATCACGTAATTGCCCTGGCCTTTATGGCAAGTTCAAACAAAATCATGAGAAATGATGAAATCATGTAACATGGCTAGGCAGTATGAGTGCAAGATGAATTTGATAAAATAAAAAAGGCAGTATATAGAGTACATCTAGGTCTCCAGCTGTCACCCACACATTGATTCCAAGTTCAAGTCAAAATTTTACAGTGAAATCCTACACTGATGCAAAGCTTCTTCCCTCTGGAGTTCTGGACAGAGGCAACAAACATTATGTCAGTTCTGACCAAACCAAAAGAAAGACAACAAGAATGACAGCAGTAAATAACCTTGTGAGTCCCACCCACAAAGTATCAGATTATTTGCCTTGATCACGACTCACAGTGACTTGGCTGCAATTATTCCTACTGGCTTTAGGGTTTAGGGTTTAGGGTTAAACCCTAAACCCATTACTCCCACTGAGCTCCCAACAGTGGGTTTACATATAAGCACACCATAATATGCTGAAAACTGAGGGAAAACAATTTCTGCAAAAACCTGTCTCCCCAGTATCTGTCACATTTTCAGAAGCAACAGAAATATGATGTTAGCTGGCACTCAAGAGAAATAGTTAATAAAGGTGAAGTCAATAACATCCTCATTTAAGATGTGTCAAGCTTGTGAGGGTAACTTCATTTCACTTTAGTTTGACTATGTACAAGCAAGAATCTTAGCCAGAGCATAGAGAGGCCTACATAGAGGGTAATGGTTCTGCATCCTGAATATATCCTTCAAGCACACACCACTGGGGACTACTTGGATGCAGTATATCTCAAGTACCCACAGATCCAAAACTAAGAAATTTACTTGAATCTTACAGTCACCAACCCTACACACTGGGCACCAACAAGAGCACAGCAAAAACGGAGATGAAAAGCACCTCCAAATCCATGGTGAACTATGAGCACAGCTTACATCATAGAGCAGGATCATCCCTCCTCTCCCGTAATTCAATCTCTTTCTGTAAACGCATAAGCTGTTTTAGAATGTTCCTTGTGACAACTTCAGGAGAAAACTTTGTCACCATGTCCTTCCGTGCTACCTTTCCTCTCCTTTTTGCCTCCCTTGGATTAGAAAACACTTTTCTCATCAGCAACCGCAAATGGGCTAGGGAGGGCTCAGCCCAGAGGTGGCCCTTAAATGGACCATCAAGGACCTCTGTCATTCCATCTAATGGTAGTGGATAGCTGTTGAAATCATTCATATACTCTGTCATCCCTGACCAGTTAGTCACAATCACCGGCAGCTCCATAGCCATTGCTTCCACAATTGGTCGACCCCACCCTTCTCCATGTGAGGGCAGGACAAAGCAGTCAGCCAACTTGTACAGACCTGGAAGATCAACTTGAGGAATATGACGAGGAACCAAGTAAACAGCTGGCCAACCTCCCTCAGGCTCAGGTATCTCAAGTGAATCCACAAAGCCATCAATCAAGCTTGAAAACTCCTTATTTGTCATATGATAACGATTTGTGAGCACATAAAGGACCACATTATCTCCACCTGAGAACTCTTGCAGATATCCTCTCAAAAGTATATCCCACCCCTTCCGAACCTCCCACTTGAAGATACTTAAAAACACAAAAGGTTTGTTTTGGCTCTCTTTCAGATCTTCTGGGTGCTTTGTATGAAAGAGGGACTGCCCTCTAGGCAACAGGAGTTTCTTCACATTTGCTGGGTTGAAAAAGTCAGTGTCAACAGCTTGCACTACCTTGACCAGCTTTGTTGCCTCTACACCACTGCGGGTGAATGTCTCAACATGGAATTGAGTGGGCACCCAAATCTCATCCATCCTGTTGCATCGCTTCACATGGTCAGGGTTAACCCTGTCAGTCTCAAACATTGTCCGACCTATAGTAAATAGAGGTTCCTCATAGCCTGTAGGTGGGCATGGAGATGTCTGGAAGAGAGGAGGATACCAGGCTCCTGGCTCACTGTGGCAGATCACAACACTGTAACTCAAATGAATATCCTCACGAAAAAGAGAGAGCAACGTCCGCTTGGTATCTGGAGGCAAACCCCTCCAGAACACAGCACTCTCAAGGTCACCATGCTGCCTGATCTGAAGTTTTTGCACCATTTTTGCAGCCTCTAACCCAGTGACATATGAGATTGCCTCTGAACTGTAGCCTCCGCCTGATAAGAAAGGGGCCATCCACAAGAGGGAATGTCTGAAAGGTCGCGCCTCCCACACCTCACCACCATTGTAGTACTCCCACCATGACTTTAGTACAATGCTCGGGAGGTGCCAGAGGATCCTGAGCTCAAGAGAAATCCAGCCTCTCCCAAGACCATAGGCCATCAGTGCACTCAAAGTCACCATGAGAATACATAATGGAAGAGAGAAAGACAATAGGCCAATAAGTTTGAGAGTTGACTTTGATGGTGAAGAATGACCTGCACTTTGAGGACCTCCATTTGATAATTTTGAACTGCTCTGTGTCATCTTGTCTCACTTGATAAGCAGCAAAGAGCCAATTTACTTCAATGAAGGAAACCGTAATGCCCTAAAAAGAGGGAAAAGAGTCAGGGGAAAAAGAGAAGCATGCCATTCTTGTTGTGCAGATGCACACTCTTTGACCAGCTCTGATTGCATATGCATGTATTTTGGTTGCAAACATCCAGAGCTTGCTTGCTCACTATAAAAAGAATGCTAGTTGCCAGATTATGCCCTTCTCAATGCAATGCACTGCTTACATACATAAGTAAATTCCAGTCTCTACATCTGTACGAGTAATGGAGTTGAGAGGTTAGGGTTCTTATTTAAAACATCTAAATGTGAGATGCTGAAACCATGTTCCTTCTCAAACAGCAACAAGCATAAGATAAGCAGCAAATGTTGATACATTGATCCTGCAGCAATGAGCCTCACCCAATACCTCCATCACACACAGCCAGTTTGACCATGCAAAAAGTCACCAACATATTCTTATTGTATCTCCTGTAATGTTTTGCTTGCACATCATGCTCATGCATAAGTCCTGTAAGCACATAAAAGATGAGTTAAGGGATGCACAATGGGGGAGTCCTTAAGGAACTTGAAGTGGCACTCTTAAATTGAAAAGTCTTGCTTGGGCTACAATCTCAGGCCAAGTTCCTTTTAAGGACCACCTTGTTATAATACAAACTGACTAGCAGCTTTACATCTACATCAGATCCCAACACAACTCATAAGCAAACAGGCTCTGGCAACTTCCAACACCAATCCTCACGTGTGCACACACACACACAGAGCACTCTCTAGACTAATTTTGTGGATCTCATCAGGATGTGCAATCTATGTTGTAATTGCACAACCAGGATCAAGTATAGTATGAGAGATGTTAAGTTTCCCTTTGCTATTCCTGCATGTCAAATATACCTTCTCGTTACCAAACAGTATTGAGAGAACCGAGGTCTAGGCTACATTTCCCAAAAGCATCACTCCTAGAAAAGCTCTTGTAGGTGAAGAACCAGCGAATCCATTCTGTCAGGCACGAAAAGCAGAGGACTTAAAAGCACCTAGAGGATGTTCAATATTAAAGCAGACTATGAAAGAAGAGTTAGGGTTAATTGCTGCAAACGCCAAAAAGAAAAACTTGATGGGTGGGGACTTACTTATCTGCCCCAGCTGCTAAAGTATCAAGCAGCACCACAAACCTCTCCGCAGTTTGGTCACCCAGCTTGAAATCAAAGCTTGACTTGCGCAGAGGACTAAAGCACTGAAATTGCATTCACACAAATGCAACGACGAACAAACTCATGTTGGTGATCATCACATAGTCTGGACTATTCATTTGCTTTCAAACAAAAATTGCAATAACTATGACCAGAACAAACAGGGGAGCCTCCTTCTCCTCGTCCTCCTCCTCCTCCTTCTTGTGTTGGGAAGTCCCAAATTTCCAACCCCACTTCTTTTGTCCACAACCATCACCAAACAAACAGCACAAGAAATGTGCCATAACCCTGTGTGCTATAGGAGTAAAATCTCAAAATAAATTCAAAGAATGATGTGTAAAAACTCCAAATTCTTGTTAAAAGCCCCTTGTAATTTTCATATCTCTTGCATGCAACATGTAAGTGCTAGTAAATAAATAAATGAAAAACTCCTGGCAAGGGAACAAGAGAAGAAAATGGAAAGGACCCAAGTCCAAACCAAAGACCACACCCAAAAGTGCAAAACCCACAATGGGGAGCCCTAAGAGGAAAAAACACGAAACATAGGACCTAAACCAATCACTAGTAGTACGAAACAAGTCATGCAAGGAGATGGGCAAAAAACTTGGAAAGACACTAAGCCTAAAAGAGGTCTCTCCTGCTACCACAACTGCCCAACACAAGATAATGGTGGCTTGAACTCTTTGAAGAGCCACAAACACTCTATATATAAAATGAACATATAATAAAAAGAAGAGGACCTCCAAAGCCTTTTGCTAACCATGCCATGTTGGCATATTGATGAAAAAAGTTGTCCACCAATTGGTGTAAACATCTAAATATGTTTATTATTAGAAGGATGAAATCATCCTCATGTTGTTAGTCACAATATGACACAATTTTTGTTTGAACTACATTTGTTATCGTCATTCTTTGAAAAAAGACAGCTTGCGAAACAAGATTCACACAAATTGGGTCAACAATGACTACATCTGCTAAAATGTGAGTACCATTTGTTATAAACACAATATCCACTTGTCATCGTGGTGATTAAAGAAATGGCATCGGGAGAAAATGTGTTTGCTTATGCAGAACATGTGACCTAACATCCTTAATAATGGAGGTGAAAGAATCTCAAACTGCATCATGTGTGACTTTGCACTCTCTCCATGAACACAACAAAATAAGTGTATCTTTATTGGATTTATGGCCTGACCACGTATGCATCGAGAAAAACCATGAACCATGGGATGGTGGACGCCCAGTCTAGCGCATAAAATTGAGGAAAAAATGTTAAAAACCATCCTAAAAGATGGGATGAATGGGTGACCACAAAGCCAAGCACCCAAACATGGGCATGCACAAGATCTTAGTTGAATGTGATGACAATTTGAAAACAATTCTAAAATGATGTTGAAAAATGAATGTTCATGCACACTCCCTAAAATGCTCTCTTGAAAACAATCTACTCTTCTCTCTAATAACTATTCAAATGGTGGGATGACAATTTGAGTAATTGCAAGTAGGTGGTCATGAGCCCACCTAAGGTGAACTTGGAATGGAAGTGGACCTAAACTACTAGCCTTTACAACCCCCCAAAAAAATGGGTTATAAAAATTTGGATGTAATGATTAAGGCAACAAGCCTCAAAATTCCCCAAGTACAATGTCGAGGCGATAACCTTCATAGAAACAAGACCTATCCCATTTCTGAAAATGGGAAAAAGGGATTGTTCACAAACTAGAAAAGCCTCCAAACATTTTTTTAAAACTTGGCCCTGCAACACACAACTAATTTGTTAAGGTAACTTTTTAAAAGAATTCAAAACATAGATTTGAATAATTTTATTCATCACAACCTTTTCTTTACACCTAAGGCTAACCCCATGATGTTATTACAACATTTAAGTGTTAGTTAACTGAAATTAATTATTCCAAACAATTCAAAGCCCTCATTATAACAATCTAATTTGTCAATTTTCTACCCAAATTTTCACCATTTCATGAAAATAAATAAATAAATAAAATTTGTCACATATTTTTTTGTTACCAAGAACATAAATTTTAAAATAAAAAATTACCACAATTGTTTTTTTAAAAAACACTAAATCCAGTTAATCATATAGATTTTTTTCATCCTAAGGCACAAGCCTATTGCATCAACCTTGTGTATTTGCGTATATTTTTTATATTAATCTTATAACCCTTATTGGTATATAAACATGGTCGAAAACCAACCTTATTACACACAAAAGAACGAGCACAATTTCCATGTTATCATTACCATGAAAACAAAAATGCAAAATGAAAAATCATTTTTGCTTTATCTGAAAGAATGAATGTTGATAGCAACAAGGGAAGTTGCCAACCTTAAATATTCAATTATTATTTTTAAATTGGAGTTTTTTTGCAAAGGTTTAACTTTGCAAAAAGCCCATGACAATTAAATGTATGAAATAATTCAATAAGAGTATATGTTAAGGGGGTAAGTTGAGTATGTGATTCAGGATGAACAAGGTAGTTAGGGTAGGGACTAATCAAAGAACTTTGTTAGTTTGAATTTTGAATTAGTGTTGCTTTGGATCATTATGATGTGACTTTGGATGGTTCTAAAGAAAGGAGAAGAAAATGGAACAAGGAGTTAGTTTTGAAAGAAAAATAGGAAAAGCTAGAGGTACTTGCAATGGAAAACCATAAATTATGTCTTGATATATCACAAATTTTAAATGTTGTTTTGGGATTTTCTTTAACAAAACATGGTAATTACATTATAATTTGGATTCATGTTTTCAATAATACAGAGAAGCACAAACTTCTACAATGAATTTTATGTTCATCTTTTGTGTGGATTTCCTATAATGTTAGATTATGATGAAATGAATTGTAATCTTGTTTTTAAGATTTTTTATATAATGTATTTTGAAATGCAGATTCTGGTTATATGCAATAACTATGAATTTAATGTTGGAATGAATGGTAGTGTTTTGTTTGTTGATATTTAAGACATAAATAGTGAACATAGGCATGTGAAATGAAAAGTCACTATTACAAAAGTGGGGTGTACTTTACTAACCTAAATCACTATGGGACTTTAAAAATGAAATAATTTCATTGCATTTTATTGATTTCACCCTAGTGAAAGTTATTTCACTATAATACCACTATGTAAACATCATGTTTCATTACTAGTTAACATAATTCGTTATCATAATTTATTATAATAAATAGGTTTTTTTAATGTTTTTTAATATTCTATATATGTTATTTTATGATACATCTTATATTATTTTAAACCACTTTACTTATTCTAACTTATATCTTATGTTATTATAGGCTATTATAAATTATTGTACCCTAAATTATTATACATTATTTTATTTTAAGGTATCTTAACTAGCTTATTATAAGCTTTTAAGTTATTTTAAATTAAATTATTCAATTAACTTTAAGCTATACCTTAGGTTATTTTATGTAAAATTAATATATGTTATTTCAAGTTATACTTTAAGTTATTATAATTTATTTTATCATGAGTATAATAACTTAAAAATAATCTGAAATAAAATATAATGATTTAAGGTAAAATAACTTAGAATAAAAAATAATAACTTATGAAAAAAATTAAATACCTTACAATGTAATAACTACCAATAGCCTATGATATCATAACATAGAATATCCAACAATAACTTATAATACAATAACCATTAATAAAATAACCACTAATAACCATCAATAACCACCAATATAATAACATTAATAACCACCAATATCCACCAATAATCATTAATAACCACCAATATCCACCAATATAATATTCACCGATAGCAACTAATATAATAACCATTAATAACCACCAATAGCCATTAATATAATAACACTTAATAACCACTAATATCCACCAATACAATAGTCACTAATATCCACCAATATAATAGCCAGTAATATAATAGCCATTAATACCCACCAATATCCACCAATAGAATAACCATTAATAGCCACTAATATAATAACCATTAATAACCACCAATAATCATTAATAGAATAGTCATTAATAGAATAACCACCAATAGCCACCGATAACCATTAATAAAATAACCACTAATGGGCACTAGTAGCCACTAATAAAATAACCATTAATAGCCACCAGTAAACTATGTACCAATAACCATTAATAACCACCAATAGCCCCAATAAAATAACAATTAATGGCCATATATTATAATTGCTTAAGATTGCCAAAAATAATTTAGGATTAAATAATTTATAATAGACAAAAATAACTTAAGGTGAAATAACTTATAATAACCTAAAATTGCCAATAATAACATAAGATGAAATAGCCTTCAATAGCCAAAAAAAATTAATAATAGCCTCACATAATCAGAAATAATTTAAAATGAAATAACTTAAAATAACCAAAAATAACTTATAATAGTTGCAAATAACCTAAACTAAAATAATTTATAATACTCAAAAAAATTTACAATAGCCAAAAATAATGTAAGGTGAAATAAACTAAAATAACCAAAAATAATTTATAATAACCAAAAATAACAAAAAAAATTAAGAATAGCCATAAATAGTTGTAAATAATGTAGGGTGAAATAATTTAAATTAATGAAAAATAATCATATAATAATTCAAAGTATCTTAACATAAGTAATATTATTATATTCCCCAAAAAATCCATTTAATAAACCTTTGTTTTTCAAAAAAATGGTCATTGAAATGTTATTGAATAATGATATTCAACTTTATTTTTGTTCAAATTATTTTTAACTTTCAAAAGGAAATAAATGTAATTATGTACATTATTGAAATTTTTACAAAAGTAAATTCAAATCATTTCATTAATAATATATGAATTTTCAAAGTTTATGTTTTTGTAATGTTTGAAATGAAGTATTTGATAAATAGAATGTAATGTAACATATTATCACAACAAGTGGGGTGGATTGATGGTAAGGGTGTTTGCCCCCATTCCAAAGGTCAAGGGGTCAAACTTCATGAATGGTGTTATGTGGTCAACAATGGTATGTTGACCGGATATTCTATTATTTAATTATTATAATAGGTGCTTAGGTTGATTACGTGGCCTACCTACATAGGTTAGGTTTTCAACCTAGCCTAGGTAGTGACACATGTCAATAAATCATAGGCTAAAAAAAATCATGAAATTATCAGTAATATTATATATTAAATGATCAAATTTTAATTGATTTTCCATGTTGGCTAGTTAATTAACTAACAATTGAATAGCTTGGTAAATTTGTATTTCATTAGAGAGTAACCTTATTTCACTAGGTACTAGTGAAACAATTCATTATCCATAGCAACTAATCCCTGTTCACTAGGGGGTTAAACAATTTCAGGAAGTAAAATTGTCCAAATTCATGCAAGATTTAATGAAACATAGAATGAACTAGGACACATTTTGTAGTAATGAATTGTTGTTACTGTAATGTGAAATATTTTGCAAGAATCTAAATTTCACTTCTACCAATATATTAAGATTCAATAGCTTAGGATTATAGCCTTGCAACCTTTTTCACCTACTACACAATTGGAATGAGCTTAACAATAAATTGAAAATTATTTGTTATTTGTAAGTGCCCATCAATGTTTGGTTTTGCAGTTATATTATTATGATATCCCATAAACAAAGCACTTATTAAAAAGCTTCCATAATTAGATGTAATGAGAATTTAATATTTATAACTTTATATTGATTTTCCTAATGAATATTATGTGGTAGATTCATTTACCAATAAGGTTAAAGAAGTAGTTGACCTTAAAACATCCTTTGTTTTGCACGTGATAAGCAAAATATGTAAATAGGTACCCCTACCTTATGTAGGTTTTGTTGTTGCAACCTAGGTAACTGGAAATAATACCACCAAGTGAACTCCAAATTGAAATTTTTGTGGCAAATTTTCTCCATTTTGGGAAAAGAATAATTTGTCACAAATTCTCTTTTTGCTAAATTGTTTTTGCCAAAACCGAAAAATTTAAAATTACAAACAATTGCCACAATTATCTGCAATATGAAAGGGTGCTAAAAATTTTCTACTTTCATATTTAAAATATCACCAAATTTTGCTTAATATACTTATGGATGATTGCCATTTCAACAACATCCCAAAATTGAAAAAAAAACACTACTTCACATCAATTAAAGCATTTTACCCTAAAGAATTTTGTTTTATAGCTTCCATTTTCATAACATGCATATTTTTCATCAGATTAATTAAGATATTACAATAATATATATGAGCTTTACAACAAAAATCACATATAAATCAACTCATGTTCATTAAATCCTTATTATATTATGGATCAAAGGGTGTTTTATACTAGAATGCTTGGGGGGTGTAATTACAATTGGGTGGTACCACTAGGAACCGCTTCAAAGAATGGTTAAAGAATGACCAAATAATATTCATGGGCCCTTTTCTTTAAATTTTTTTGTAATTAAATTTTATTTTTTCTCGTGTTTATTTATTGCATGCCAAAATTATATGGCTTGAAGTTTTCATTACAATAAAAAAAGTTGGAAATCATTACATATTTATATTCCTTATTGATGTGGCCCCTTTAAGAATCAAGTTCTTAAACTTTGAAAATTCATAATTAAATTATACTTACTTAAATCATTTCCCAATGAAAATATCAAATATAATACCATCTAAAGTACCTTAGAATATTATATCCACAGAAAAAGACCCCCAAACCTTGTTTGAAAAGTGTTCCTAACTAAAAAGTTCAAAGAAAACAACCATTGTGACATTCTTTAAACTTTGTTTGAATGTAATGAATCTAGGAACATCAAAATTCAATTTTTTTTTTACATTATTAAAGTTTCAAAATCTATACAACCTAGTTAATGTATTCAACAAAAAAAAATATTGAAAACCTTCCTTATGTGTTTCTTATTTTTTCCAAAGTTTGATAGGTCCTAAACAATGAAGGTGTGACATTTTTAATGGTACCACCCAATTGTACTTACACCCTAGGGTGGTCAATAAAACTTCATGATACCTTATTTTTTGGATGAGCCCATGGGAAAACTCATGAGCCAAAACTCAAAGGCCTTTGTTCATAATGTAAACCCAATTTGGATCATAGAGCAAACCACCATGAAGTAAACACAATTTCCATGTTTTATTTGGAAATGTGATTACCCTAACTTTTTATTCATCTCCTATCTTTTTTTTTTCCATGAAGCAAGTCGTTACATGAATTTAGAGCCTGAACCTAAAGCCTAGAATTGGAACGTGGGATGGTAAAATGTTTTTTCACCTATATACATGCAAATAAAACCCAAGAATTTAACCACAATATGAATGTTATAAAAATAAACTTATAAGCAAACATGGGGATGAATGTAAGCATTCATTTTTATTATGGATGAATGTTTTGTTTTATCATTGAATTTTATCTAATTTTTTTTCTCCTAATTTTAATTAACTAGAGCTTCATGAAACACAATTTAATTATATATGATATAACATTTGTTGAATAATATAATGTAAATTCCATTATAAATTTATTTGATGGCTATGGTTTAAAGTGCCATTATTTTCAACATGTCTTAACTATATTACTATTGTTATACTAGCATCCACCCCATGGTCATTGTTTTTTTTTTTTTAAACATAAAGTTTTTTTTCTCCCAAAACAAACTAACCTAGTGTTGTTGATGACATTGAGTTTTTCCCTCTCCAAAGGTGCCACAACTTTTGTCAAATCTAACTAGCATTGTTGACAACAATGGGTTTTGAATGCTTTAAGTATCTTTCAACTACTTATTGTCATTTATGACAATGGGTTTTTGAAATAAAATAAAATTTAATTTTAAACACCTTAATTGGCTTTCTTCAAACAACCTACTATCATAGAAGACAATGGGGTTGTTTTTAATTATTATTTTCAATGCACCCTAATTTTTCAGAAAATACATATATAATGTTGTTAACAATAATGGGGGGGGGAGGGGGTAACACTCATCCCGTGACAATATTTTTTTAATTGTTAAACATTGTTGAAAAAAATTAATTAATTAAAATTATTTTGGTTGCATCATCATATTGAAGATGAATATAGATAAATTTTAATTTATTTATCTTCCAATCATGGATGAATTTCATCCATTTATTTATCTATTTAATCCAAATCATAAGTGAAATTCATCCATGCAAAAATAACACTCATCCTTAATAAACCATTCATCTATCAACACATTCATCCATGTAGGTGGATTAAAATCACATTTAACTTTGAGTTACAAGCTCAAAACCCCAAGCTTAAATTTATGCTCATGCACAAGCCTTCTTCTATTTTCCATGTCTTATCATTTTGCTTTCCCTTTTTGTTTTCTTTTCTCTCATTCTATTTCTTTTTTGGTTTTTTTCCATCTTTGAACCCTTTAAAGACAACCTTTCATCTTGGAAAATTTTGACTCCATCCTTATAATTTTGAGTACTATACATCATTCGAATAGCCTTCCATGGCTAGAAAAAAACTTTGTGAAAAAATCTAACAATAAATTTAACTACCAATAAACAACTTTAGTGAAAAAAGTTTGAAAACCTATTTGACCTTTGAAAAGATGATCTCTTTTTATTATTGGCTTTAAAGTTTAAGGGTAATAATTCTGGAAGGCTAGAGCTACCAAAATTTCCCTCCAACTTTACCTTTCAAAACAATTCATAAACAATAATTAAATACCATAAGCACTACAAGGAATTTTTTTCCATTTCAACCCATGCATTTGCGGCTTCTATTCAATTATTTTTGTGAATATAGATGTGATTGTCCTTTGTGGCACTTAGTGAAAACAACTTGTAATTGCATAAACAACTACAAAGTGGTGACTAATGTTGATTTGGATGAAAATGAAGATGAAAATACATTGATGTCATCCATTTTTTGTGGCATCCTAAAATAAATGAAAATGTAGTTGTTTCTATGATTTGGAAGGTGGTTCATAGGCCATTGGACACCACAAGGGTGCATTCACAATCAAACAAGCTAAAAACCATGTTGAACAACCAAAAAACTATCAAATTTTTCAAACATATTTATGTAATGCTCCTTTAATGTCATGTTGATCAAGGAAATTTATGTTAAATGATTTATATAAGTGTTGAAGAATTTTTTTTAAATCATTTAATTTAACAATTTGAGTTTTGGTTTTACTTTTGAACTTTAACACCCCAAAATTAATTTTATAAAACACTAGGCTAAAGACTCTTTTAATATATACTTTAATAGGAAAAAAATTGAAATTATGATAACCTATCATCCACATATGAAAAGCACTCATAATTTAAAAATTGTGGTACTTGATTTTTTTAAAATTCAAATAAAATTCTCAAAATTTTAAATTTCAAGAGTCATTTGTTAAATGTAAATGGGTCATAATGTGTATGACATATAAAAAAAGTTTTAACTTATGATACAACAAACTAAATCTTGAAGTAGTTATCATATTTTTGCATGATTTGAAATTAAGGTCATTTTTAAAACAAAATGTTGAAACTAGAAGAATTTGTACAATTTTAGAAAATTCATATTTATTCAAAAAAAAAATAACACGAGAAATTTAATTTATTGGGATAATTATCAATAATTTTAAGAACATGTTGCAAAAAATTCTTTTAAAATTTTCTATTTATGAAAAAATCAAAATGTTCAAAAAAGTTCATTTGTGGTTGAGTCTTTTGTCATTGTTGACTCATTTATGATGATTACACCCATGTGGCATCTTTTCAACTTGATTTGGGACTATAAATCCTAGTTGCAAATACACATGTAATTAAATGTGAAAAAAATTGAGTTGACCGATGAAATTATTAGATTCAATGGTCTAATTCTTTTCCTTTAACTTTTTTCAATGAACTGACCATTAAATGTGTAATAAGGTTTGGTGAGTTTGTGAAAATTTCAAAGGATCCATAACAATTAATGGTAGAAATAGAGTTAGATCATGGGTAATATGTATGTGATTAAATAATAGACATTTTATCATGTTGATATGTCATAAACAAATTTAATTAGTTCATTAATTAAGTAGGTTAAGTAATAGGTATCAGGTATCAAGTAGTATGTAAGTAGGCTATTTAGTAATAGGTACTTCAGTGTGTTGAATGACATAATGTTATGTTTAATTTATTAATTAGGCTAGGTAATTAATCAATTAGTAAGTTGTAAGTTATAAAACAATAAATAGTAGGGATGTAGTCATGTTAACATGAACCAAAAGTAATCGTAACCATTGCTTCATTTTTTGAACTTTAGATTGTAAATAATAATAATAATAATAAATAGAATTTTATTTTGAATACATTATGTACATATCATAAAATTTTGGAATAAATCTAATGAATGAAAAATATGTATAAGGACTTTTAATCTTCTGTAACCATTACTTAAAAGTTGCATAAAAGCAATTTTGACACTAAAAGCACAATTTGAAAATATTTTTTAATGACGTATTTTTGGATTTTAAAAATATACACCTTAACATTAAATTATTTTTAAATTATTTTTTTGAAAGACGCATTTAAAATATTCTACAAATATTTTAAAAATAAAACAATGGTCTAAGGGGCACATGTGGCTCTTAATATTGTGGTTGGACAATAGGCAATATGTATGTGGGTTAAGTAGTAGGTATTTTATGATGTTTATATGTCAATTTTTTGTATCAATTAATTAGGTTATGTAGTTTATTTATTAAATAGGTTAAGGTTTAGGTAATATGTGTAACTAATTAATTAGGTAGGTTATGCAATTAATATTTTAAATAGGCAATAAGTAGGATATATAGGTAGTAATTCGTAAGTAGCTAGTAGGTCATATATATGTGGGTTAAATAGTAGGTACTTTATCATGTTAATATGTGATTTTAAAAAAATTAATTACTTAATTAGGTAGGCAATGTAATTTATTTATTGAAGAGGCTAAATAGTTATGACCCATTTCTAAACATTATATAGTGAATATGTTATATATCATACATTTAAAGTAAATTTTATTGGCCTAATTATGATCTATTATAAGCAAAATTGTAAAATATCATATTTTTAATCAAATAAAGGCTTGAGATGTGAAAAAATATAATTTATTTTTACATGCAATTTTTATCATAATTCAAAATAAAACTTAAGATATTATATGTGTAAACATAATGAAATTTATAGTTCCATAAAATCAATTAATTGAAAAAACACTAGTTTACGAACACAACCAAGGCCACACAAATAACACCAACATATAAACACAACCAAAACACAAATTAAGTGAACAACTTCCCGATTTTGGAGCTTGAGTTTTTGATAGATTAAAACAAAAGCCTTGAGCTTTGTTAGTTTGAGCTTTGAAAAATGAAAAATGAAAAATCTTTAGCTTTGTTTGGAACTTGACTTTTGTAAAAACAAAAAACAAAAACCTTGAGCTTTGTTTGGAGCTTGAGATTTAGAGGGGGGAAAAAAAAACAAAAGTGTTGAGCTTGGGAATTAGAATGTGCATACAACACAAAGGAAACAAAACAACTTTGAACTCTAAATCCTAAATGTTTAAAAGTTCTAGAATTAAAACCGAAACCAAATTTTTATAAACATTTTGATTTGGTTTTGGTTTTGATACTGCTTTGGAACTAAACCCCAAGTTTGGTTCTAGTTACATTCAAAATCAATTCCCACACAATTTCAAAACCTACTATTTTCAACTTGGGTCTAGTTCCACCTAATTTTAGAACTAAAACCCAATTTTAAGTAGGTTTTTGAAACCAAAACTAGAATCACCTATTCTTACCCAATGATCCAAATACGTGCCCAACATTCGGGCTATTTAACATTATGTTTTAATTCCAAATTTTATGTTTTTTTTATACATGTTATATTAAATAAATATTAAAATCTACTGAACATTAACTTAACATTTAATTTGTATTAGCATAAAGCTTTTGAAGTGTTACTGCAATCCTTGACAATAACACAACCAACATGCACCCAATTGAAGGGAGGAAAAATGGTGAAATGGTGTGAGTCACATAAAGAAATTATTGTTAGCATCAAACAAGAAAATGTTAACCTTTTGAGCACAACAACACATCTTGGGTTTACAACCAATTAATAAAACGACTATTGTATTTTTTTATTACAATAGTAATTACAAGTTCATGTTAATGATTGCATAGTTGTAAAAAACATGGTGGTGCCACATGGCATTATCGTTTTGCGATTTTAGTTGATATCATAACTTGATGGTTTTTACACAAATATCAAACTTTCAAAAATGTATTTTTAATGTATGTTTAATCATCCAAAATTAGGTAATAACAAAATTCCATTTATTCTCACAACGTTTTGTGAATAATAACAACTTATTGTCATGTGATGCTAACATGGCATGCCACATGGCAATGAGGTTGATTAGTAGTCGCAACACCTCATGACTTATGACACTAACTTCACATCATGATTCATGTCATTGATTTGATGAATTTTAATCTCATTTATTAACTAGTTGAAAATATTGTTGTCCTTTGTAATTAATAACGATTCGGTCTTCCATGTGATGATGACATGGCATGCCATTTGGCAACAAGGTGTCACAAATTTTCATGGCAATCTATGATTTTTTGTGACACCATAAGTTTTTGTGTGTCTTGAGTTTATAACACCAATATTTGTCATGGCATGTCACATTTTTTTGTGTGCCATGAGGTTTTTAAAGTTATGAATTCACATGCATGTGTATATGTACTCAATAATCTATTGTTAATCATATATTATGACTACATTATTAATAGTCATTTTGAAAAAAATGACACATAACTCCTTGAACTTTTTAGCTACTTAACACACTAGCTTAGGTTTAAATACCTATAAAATAACTTATGTATGTAGGCTACTTAGTAAAAACCTACTTCATAACATAGGCTACCTTATAAGTTACGTAACTAGACATATTAAACTTACTACATCTAGTATGTGTAAATATACCTAGAATAGGTTACCTTATTAACATGTTAGCCTAGGTTGGTTTGTCTAGGTTCTTAGCTTTATGTTTTTTGCCAAATCAACTTACTTATAACCTCATTACAAGATATTTTATTAAGTTTGTAACCATCTCAAGTTTGTGCAACTAGATGCGACTAAATGTGACTATGATGCAACTAGATGTGACATAATTATCTTAGGTTATTCTTGAGCCTAAAAATGCTTAGGTTAACCTAGGTTAAGTTAATAAGTAGTATAGGTTGGCAAACTGGTTCATCTTAAATCAACCTAAGGAGGTTTAGGTCTAGGCTAGGTTGGTAGGTAGTAGGTAGGTTTGCCTAGGTCAACCTACGGTGGCCAAGGTTAATTCAATGCTAAAAATTTCGAACTCTATAACTTTGTGTTAAATATAATTAATATAAAAAAATGTGATAATGTAATGGATGGGGACTTGAACCCCAAAATGAAGGTGAAGGTTCAAGTCTTCAGTCTTGTAACCTATGATACCTAGGCCATTTGGCTTAGGTTAAATAGCCTAATTTAGGTTTCTTGGGTTAAAAATCCAACATTTGTTTTTAATCTAGACCACCTAGCCTTGGTTAAGTAGCCTAAATTGCTTAACATAGGTAGTTAGCCTAACTAGATTAAGTTAGGTTGACTTTTGGCTAGGCAAGTTAAGCTAGGTTAGGCTAAGTTGACTTTTGGTCATGTGCAATGATTCATAATGTGTTTATAGATTTAGAAGTCATCCATCCATCCATCTAGAAGTCTTTTGTAACACTTAGTCAAATAAAATGACTAAGTTGAAATGGCATGCACTTTACACGTCATACCAAGGTCATTGATGACATGGAATTTTAATATTAAGCCAAAATTAAAAAATCTTGGTCAATAAGATGATTGGGCTTTGCAACTAAATGTCCTTTGTGACTAAATGGGTGGAATGACATGGGTTTAACAACTTGTGAGTGATTAGTTGCATATGTTTTTCTTGACTTAAATGTAGTCACAAAGCCCAATCACAAAACCCAAAATGTTTGTTGTGAAGAGTTGAGAAAAGAAACGTGGAAATATTGAAATGAAAGTTTTTTGGAAAAAATATAAAAAGCCCTCAATTTGTGGATTTCAAAGGGTGTTAAATGAAACCTATTAACATGGGTTGCTTGCATTTCGAATCCACCTTAGGTGAATGAATGTCCATAATCATTTGTGTTACATGGAAGAATGGGGATTTATCTTCTACTAGGTTAATTTCCACAATCTTATGGATTTAGGGTTTAGGATTTAAATATTAATTACATTTGTAGAATAGGGTCTATCTTTAGAATCCTTTGGAGTTTACTTAAGAATGGCTTCAACAATGGGTGTCTTCAAAGCCTAATCTTTGGATAAAATAAATATTTTTGTGCTTCTAATTCCAAATGTCACCACAATACCCATCTCCTATTTGTGAACAATTGAAGGAACATATTTTTCATGACCCATAAATAGACCTTGGGTGAACTTGCACCTCCACATGTAATACCATGGTAAAAAACCCAACTATTTTTTTGGTTGTTTTCTAAATATCTATCTAGTTTAAAGATAAAATCAAGGTATGTGATTCCAAAATTGAAAATTTTCCCTATTAAATATAAACATTTAGAGAAAAATTTCACCGTGTTCAAATATGTGAGTTGCAAAAAAAATTCTTGCATTTAAGATTAGTTATTTACTTCTTTTTTTTCCAACCTCACCCATAAAACTAGAACTGGGATTGCAAATAGGTGAAAGATTACTAAAATCAACCCACCTAGATTAATCAAATTATCTAGCCAATCAACAACCAGTGTTAGGCTCTATTGTCCAAATCTAAATTATAAATCCCTCTAATTTGTGGAAAGTAATTTTTGTTGTATGATTTCCATTGGGTAAATCAAGTTAATATCCTTTAGGTGAAGGCATTATCCAAATCAAACCTCCATGTGAGGAATTATTGCACACCTTCACCATTAAGATATGCACTCACATAAAAACCGGTTGGAAGTGGAACTACTATGTAGTTGTAGTCTAACAAGTAAGTGGTTCAAGTAAGTAATGAATTCACTAATGATCTAACGCGTTGTGTCCAAGTTGAAGATACAAAGATAGGGTGAGAGAATCATAACTTACCATGATAGGATATGAAGGAGCCGTATGTGGGTGTTCAATTCCATGTCGCGCTTAATGGTTGGAACCTTCCGTTTCAATTGTCATGACATCTACAACAACCTCTTAATCTAACATGCATTGAATTTTGGAAGCTAATAATAAAGAAGACATGTTACAACATCTCATAAGTTTTTATTTTATTTCATTTCTTTGATTAAGAGTTAAGCCTTGAAACTAGAAACCACTTGCCTAGATTGAGGAAAAAATAACCAATTCGACCCCCTCTACTTCTAACTAGTGCAGCTCCTTTATAGCAAAACCGATGGTGCTGAAATTTGGGGAGAAGCTTCTACGCCTTCCAAACTAAGACTGATTCAATTCTGACACAAATCCAACGGTGGATTTGGGAGAAACAACTAATTGAACAAAAAGTCCAGAGGCTTTGCCATGGAAATCATTCTATTAACCCCACTACAACCCCCCTCACTTCCAACCCACTTAGCTCCCTGACAGAAAGTCCGATCGAGCTGAATTTTGGGGAGGGCCTTCTACACCTTCCAAACTAAAACTGATTCAATTTTGACACAAATCCAACGGTGGATTTGTGAGGAACAACTAATTAAAACAAAAGTCCAGAGGCTTTGCAACAAGTACTTGCTACACAAGTTCTTTTCATGCCTAATTCTTACA
>Ga0209208_10003794_pt1 | contig 21583 bp, 20 predicted proteins | sample S1TSphfallax_3_FD_187694 | JGI IMG/M metagenome (GOLD analysis project Ga0209208, IMG submission 187694) | Host-associated microbial communities from peat moss isolated from Minnesota, USA - S1T2_Fd - Sphagnum fallax MG (SPAdes) (version 2) | ecosystem: Host-associated > Plants > Peat moss >...
AATTGGTGTAGGTCTTTCCATAGGACCATTTACATGGATTGGCCAATTCAAAATGAGTCAGTAAGTAACTTAAGGGCAGGTTAACGTACAGCTGAAATGTCTCATAGCTTATAAAGGACCTGTCCCTTAAGGGTAGGAAGGAATTAGGAGCACTTAAATTAGGAGCACCCTAGGGCCATTTGTAGGGTCCTTTAGACAGATCGGCCAATTTGACATGAGTTGATAAGTAACTTATGAAGGAATTAGGACTCATGTTATGAGAAAAATGCCAAATATTTAATAGTTTCACATCATATGGGCCTTATATTTTTGTAAGGTATTGGGCCATTACATTCGGTAAGGTCCTTGGATTAGCTTGTGCCTCAAAGTTCTATCCTAGAGAACGGGCCATTTAAGGTGCATTCCGGCACATAAGCATGTAAAAGAGCGGGAAAAGATTTCTTTCTTCTGTTGCCCTTTCTTTTACTCATCTGAACAAGAAAAGATTTGACAACTGGATTCTTTCTTCTACATAGTTTTTCTCTAAATGTTTGATTTTTATTTATTTTTTATTTTTTTTGATCTGTGGTTTTGTGAATTGAACCCTATTTTATTTTATTTTTAAAAGAAATTGAAAAAACTTTCTGAGAAGTTTCAATTTAAGATGATTTTTGTTGATTTTGTTATATTTCAAATTATTCAAGCCATAGATTTATGCAATTCAATATGGGAAAATGTTTCAAAATAATCATACAGGCCTTGTGTTTTTAGCCCATTACCGAACGCTTGGTTGAAAAAAAAAATTGTTCTAGGTTTTTCATATTGGTGACCAACTATCAAATTTTAATGTTTGGTATTAGGGGTTTAGGTGAGCAAATTTGTAAGAAAATTGAATAATTTTATAAGGGACTAGTTTAGTGATGGTCCATGAGTTGATTTTCGTTATGCAAGGAGGGGAACATGAGGAGTATTTTTAATGTTTGGTCATGAGAAAAAAATGGTCCAATTTTTCAACGGCCCCAAGTTTGGGATGGGAATGAGTGTTTGGTGATAGGCAATTAGATTGCACACTAAAATAAGCATAACCAGTTTGGTGATGGGGTGTAAAGGTCATGTTAAATAGCACATATCTTACCATAAACAAGGATTAAGGTTTACAAGAATCGAATGCAAGAATAGTGGTTACACATTAATTAGGGAAGCACTTCCAATTTCCCCCCAAATTCAAGCACATCCCATTCCCACCAAAAATTACTTGGCCAAATTCACAAAGCTATGGTGCAAGGTTTGGATTCACAATCCTATTTTTCAAATTCACAAGCAAAATAAAATTCATAATGTTAGAGCTTTCAAATTGTGAGAGAAATAGTCTAACATCTTTCATCAACATTTAGAAAGCATATGGGCTAAACCAACAAAAGGAAAATAACATAAGACTTATAGAAAATTTTAGATCATAAACAAAGCTTCAAGCCTTTCAAAACTAAAAATGAAATAGACACAACAATAGTTAAAAGGAATTACACAAAATCAAATAAGATAACATTGGCAAGGTGGGTAGACAAAGCATTAAACCTAGCACTTACAAGAAAAAATATCATGTTAAGGTTCAAAGGTATAAGGATTTAGCCATTTAACCCTAGGGCCATGGATTCAAAAACTAGCCCTGGTACTCTATACACATTGTAGAATCAAGCCAAAGAAGAAGAAGAAGAAGAAGAATCAAAGCCAAAAGACAATGAACAAGAATGGACAAAACATACAACTACAAAAAAGTTCATCAACATCAGTTCAACAACAAAAGTTACAATTACTAGTTATCTAAAGATCAACAAGATATTATGTGAACATGCCTAGAATTCCTATAGTCACTAACCATGCATCTATAATAGAGTCAATAAACATGGTTGAAAATTTGGCACAACCTTCATAAAATGAAGCTATAAAGCTTAGAAGTTAAACTCAAGTGGCATTGGCACAAGGATGTCACAACTTGTTGTCATTGCCACATCTACTTATAAAAAGGACCAATGGAAGATAACCATTAATGGATTATTCTCAAAACCATGTTGTGACTTTAGAAGAGTATTTGAGGATTATGTGACAAAAGGCAATGGATAGGGAGGTAGCAAAACAAATAAAAAAAAGTAGAAAGAAAGAAAGAAAATATAATTAGGTAAAAAAACACTTATAGCGATGACTATAGCTGAAAGATTGGTTGAAAAGAAACTTAAAAACAAGAATGAGTCAATTTCATTGTAGCTTGGTCATCCTCAATAATTAGAAAGGTAGGAAACAAATTTCACTACAATTTCAAGGTAGGTATGCAAGCTCACCTTATTGGATACATGGGTATGAATCTTGGTTCAATAACACATGTGCGAAAACATGCTTAGCAGTGAACCTTGGCTCAAATGTGAGCCAGAAGGGAAGTTGCAACATCCTTGCAATAACCATAGACACACAACAAAAGTTGGAATGTGTGTGTGTGTGGGGGGGGTAGGGGGGTATAATGTTCAATGAAAAAGTGAAAATGAACAATAGGGGGTTGGACTAAACATGAACAAAACCATTGGGAAAAGTAACATTTGTTACACGCGATGAACAAAAGGATAAAAAGGAGGAACAACTACTACTAGGGTGGAATAATTAAAAGGAAAAATAGTTGTAGCTAAGGATGAAAAAGAAGTTAAAAGGAATAATTGTTCTTGGGGTGGAATAAATAAGAGGAGGAATAACTTTAACTAAGGATAAATAATAAGTTAGGAGGAACAACTACTACTAGGGTGGAATAGCTAAAAGGAAGAGTAGTTGTAATTAAGGATGAAGGATAAGTTAAAAGGAGGAGGAGCTGTTAGGGTGGATTAATTAAAAGGAGGAATAAATATAACTAAGGATGAACAAGAATCAAGAGGATGATTAGTTGTTAGGGTGGAATAGTTAAAAGGAAAAGTAATTGTAATTGAGGATGAACAAAAAATCAACAAGAACAACTACTATTGGGGTGGAATATCTAAAAAAGTAGCTATAGTTGAAGATGAACAAAAAATCAAGAGGAGAAACTATTATTGGGGTGGTTGAAAGGACAAATAGCTACAACTGAAGATGAATAAGAAATTAAAAAGAGTAATTGTTGTTAGGGTGGCATAATTAAAAAATGGAGTGTAATTGCAATTGAGGATGAACAAGAAATCAATAAAAGTGATTTTTTTGGGGTGGAATAACTAAAAGAAGGAACAACTAAAAAAAACAATAATTACCATTGGGGTGGACTATTGGTATGGTGGAATAGTTAATAGAAGGGAAAAAATGCAAAAGTGGAACAACTAGGAAGAGGAGCAACTACTACAAAGATGAAATAATTAAAAGAAAGAATAATTGTAATAGAAGATGAACAAGAAATTAGGAGGTGTTGTTATTGCTGAGGTGGAACAATTAGGAAGAATAATAGCTACTACTAATGATGAACAAAAAATAAGGAAAAGTAGTAGTTATGAAAGGTTTGAACCAATGAAGGGATGAAACAAGAACATGATGAAGAATAATAGTTGTGAAAGGTTCAAATTAGGGGAAAAAAATGAACAAGAACTTGATGAAGAACAATAGTCGTGAAAGGTTAAAACCAAGGAAAAATGATGAACAAAAACATCACGGGGAGGTGAAAAACAACAACAATGAGGAAACAAGAACAATAGGAAGGCCATTAACTGAGGAATAACAATAACATAAAAAATCATCATGTAAAAGGGCCATGAGTTTAAAAATAGCAATAAGTTTGAACCAAAAAGGTTCAAGGTCCCTTGAAGACTAGCTAGAAGGTCATGGGGTCACCAATAATGGAACAAGAATATGAGTTGCCACAAGTTGGAAACAACAATGGAATAAGAACATCAATTTTTGCTATGAGAATTGAAGATGTTTAATAAGAAGTTTGGACCAAATGCTTAGCAAGAAGCTCAAACCAAAGAGCTTTGAACTCCGTTGAAGACCACAAAAAAGGTCATGAGATCATTTACAATGGAGCAAGAAATGAATTGCCACAAGCTAACAATAACAATGGTGTAAAAACAATAATTGTTATTACAAGAATTGAACAACAACAAAAAGTTTGAACTAAAGAGGTTCAAACTCCTTTGAATCTTAAGTGGCAATCATGGGTTCACCAATAATCTAGAATAATCACAAGCCAACATGTACCAAAAATAATAATAATCTGCATAAAATGAAGAACACTAGTTATTGTTTAACATTAAAATAAAACCTTAATCAATTAAGAACAAGGGTCACATTAATGCTAGCACTTTCACAATGCACACATAAACAACAATAATTTATGCCATGATGCAAGGATGCGCGCCAACACATGCACACATAACAACCTAGAGTTAGAACATTTGGGAATTTGATTTATACCTTCGTCACATCCTAGGAACACTAGAGGACAAGCCATGAGCAATGATCGTAAAAGCTTCACAATGGGAGATCACCATAACCACATGAGCTTCGCGCATTAGAAAGAAACTAAATAGGTGAGCTAAAAACAAGTATGCAAGAATCCAACTTGTGCACTAATGGGTTGAATGAACTTATACTTAATTAAATGTGTAGTAGGGTTTGATAGGTTTGTGAGGATTTTAAAAGATCAATGGAAATGTTACAAAAGACCATTGTTTTCAACATCTTGTGACATAGGGTAAATTGGCTAGCCATAATACACTTTAAAACATAGAGGAACTTTGTCACCTAAACAAACCTCAGTTGCTTCTAGGGTCCATAGATGAACTATAGAGGAGTTGTGGGTGCACCTAGTGCGCTTTAGATTGTTGGATTATAACTACATATGCAAAAGATATGGCTTCTAGAAGTTTTTGGTCTCATTGCCCAACATAAAAAATTCACCAAACATTTTTCATGATTATATTCAATTAATGCAAATCCTATCAATGTACATCCTTGCATTGACACATGTCATAAATCCACTTTATCACCAAACATTTTAAAGTTCAAACTAATCATGTTCCTTGAAAAAACTAGACATTTTTATTCAAGGGTTGAAATTAAAACCCTAAAAAGGGCAAAACATTGTTTGGTTATCAAACCTCAAATTAACCAATGTTCTCCCATGTGATGCTACTCCAAAACACACGTTCATTCAAGATAATTATATAAAAAAATTAAACCATCAAATCTAGTATTTTCATTTGGTCCTAATTAGCATATTCAACACCTTCTTTATATTAGTGTCGTAATATTATAACCTCTTTTTAATACAAACAATGTTAAATTTTTGATACTCTACCGATAGCTAGCTATGAATACATGTTTTACGATCACTAGCAAATCATAGTTTTTTAACATTACAACATTAGAACTTATAAATTTTAAACAAAGTTGGGAACTATTTTTTTTACCTTAGTTCATAGAAAGGACATATTTGGAGCTCGGATTAAAAATAGAGAATGATCATGTAAACCTTGCTCAAGTTTAAACTTTGATTTGTCCTTTTTTTAAAATAGAGGGAATGTAGAATTCTTATGCATAGTAGGAATCTTTGGGGACTCTTTTGGGGACTAATAAACGTGTTGCCAAAATAAGATGTCTTTTGTTAATCCTTGTGCATTGTATCCTTGCTAAGATTTAAGATTTATTAATGAGCAATTCCATGCCTTTTAATGGGAGCCCATAGCCCCATAACCAAATTTTTCTATTTTCATTTTGTCTAATTGGTTTTCTATTAAACCCACCTTTAAAAGGTTCAATGCCACCATATTTGTTTTCAAATATGTGCATTACAATGTGATGGTCTTCTCCCATAACTAAACATGACTACATATAACATTGTGCCTTTTCTTAAAAATTATTGTTTGTTTCCATGCCCATAACCACACAAAAAAGTCATTTGGATTATATAAAAAAATCAAACACATTTTTTCAAGACCAGGCATTTGATCATAGGGTTGCATGTAAATGCTTGCATAAAGGATTGTAACCATTCACCAACACTAGTATGGACAAAATGGGTGTTTAGTCATTAAGTGATGTTCAGTTCATGACATGTTTACCCTACTTTTAAAAACCTACCCTTTTATAATGAATGAATATTATGAAGTTTTTGAATAAGGTATTAAAAAAACCAACCCTTATGCATAATATGCAAATATTGCCAAATATAATATGTGACCAAATTGATAACCATAGGTATTGTTTAGAGATACAAATTAATATTACGTGGGTCCATTAAAATTTCATAATTTAGTTGTTTGATACTTGGTGTGACATTACTTTTTTATTTTTTCAAAAAAACCATTGTTCAGCCAAAATTTGTAAAAATAAAAAACCTATGATGTTTGTTTTCCATTTTTTCGCATTATCGTGGAAAAAGAAAGGATGGGCATTTCAAAAAAATGTCCACCGCTTGTGGATGAAAATTTTCACTTTACAAGGTTTACTTCCAAATTTGTTAGAAACTTTTGCTATGGCTTTATATAAGGCTCTAGAAAAACTTTCATAAGCTTGAAAGCTATAAATTTGTGTTGGGCATGTAATAGTTTGGGACCTTGGTATATCGATTGAAATGATCTTGGTATCAAAGAATTGACTAGACTCTTGTGAACTAAAGCAATATAACCAGCCTTTTACCAATGTGTCCCTAGTAAGGACATGTAATAATACCAACTTGGTACTAGTTCTTGGTTGGCAAAGACTTAAATAAAATACCAATTTAATTCCAAGGCTTTATTAATTTCAATATTAAGTATATCCTACTACATACCGGCAAAAAATCAGCCTTGGACCATAATACTAGGACTAAGTTGGTGTGAAAGTTGCTTTATAATCCCATACCAATAATAGGTTCATATAAGATATTTTTAAAAAGATGCAATATTAGTATTATGTTTGTATGAAAATTTTCAAGAATATTTAATATTAGTATGAGTCAATATGTTCAAAAGTTGATACATATTTAACCTTGCCACTAACTCCCAACTCCTTTGGGATAATGTTGGGTAGGGAAATAATGAAAACCATGCCATGTAAAAGAGGGGTTTTTGCATCCATTTTTTGATGGCAACATGAAAGGTGGGCAATGTGCCTTTGAGCCACCTATGAACCACCTTTCAACCCCCCCATGAACTACCCATAAAAAATAAAATAAATTATTGTGAATGTTTATAACATTTTTGCTAATATTTTTGCAACTAGGTTACAAGAAGTTTTGCCCTTCATTGCATAATAAAACCAAATCAGGTTCATTAAAAATTAGATCATTCTTGATAACATATTCTTAACCAATGATACCATGGAATGGGTAAAAGGTTAATAACTAAAAAATTAGCATCACTCCTTCTCAATTTAAAAATAAAAATCAATAAAATCAATTAGACTTTTCTTTTTTCAATTCTAAGTGTTTTAGGTTTCAATGAAACCTAAGTCAAATGGGTATGGACACCCTTCATGTAGGAATTTATTCTTTAATGAAGTTGAATGGTGAATTGAATGAGCCCTTTCCTTTATCCAAATTGATCAAATAAGGTTTGTTTGTTATTTCATTACTTGTTCATTTTGGCAATTGATGCATTTGGGGACATGTTAGACTATCCTCATTTTGACGTTAAGCGTTTCACTTAACTCAATGGAAATATGGTGTGGGACCAATCATTTGCTAACAATATTGCATTTTTTTTTTGGAGGGTAATTTGACAACAAGTAAAATCTATTTTTTACATTTTTTACAAAGTAATCAATGTTAAAATCAATTAAACAAAGTCCACAAGCATATTGGCACCCAAGACACCCCCAAAATTTTGGATTGGGGCAACAAGGATAAAATGAAATGGGTTTCAAAAAGCCAAGGTATAAGGTAGTTAAACATGCTTATAAGGTTCAAATTGCTTAGTGCAACCAATTATGAGTGGTTGACACAAATGATTAAGGCAAAGCTCATTAATTGATCAATGAAAAAACTCCCTCTTGTAGGTAAGGTGTTAGTTGCAAACCAAGTCCTCTTAGCAATTGTCTAATTTAGAATAGCTTGTTGGAACCCAACTCCCAACATGTGCATTGAAAATCTTGACCCATTTGAAATTTTATTTGGTATGGTCATAAGGAAAAGGTGAGAACCAAAGTGAAATGGGATGTTTTTATTGCCTTTAATGGACTTGGAATCATGGACCCACGAGCCTAAGAAAAAGTTCTTTTGGAAAAAATATTAATTTGAAGACTTGCTCCTAGTGAAAAGCCTTGGAAAAGCCTTGTTTTTTTGGAAGGTTAATCAAACCCAACCAAGTGGGAAAACGTGGTAGAAAATGTTTCAAGATTGCATTGTGTTTTTATCAATAAACAAATTCAAGCTTTCAGGCTTTCAATCATTGTGGATGTTTGATAGAATGTCAAAGAGGGCAAGATAAAACAAGACCCAATTAGATCCAAAAAGGTATTAAGGTAGTTATATTTGTTAATCTTCATATCATGGATTCAATGGCATTCCTTTTGAATTCAAGGATACCAAAGGGCTTTAAGTAGCTAGCCAAATCAAGTTGCACTTGATTTCAACATTGGTGAGACACATTTAGCAAGAGTTAAAAGTCTCTAAAACAAGTAAGAGTTAAAATAAAGAATGCCAATGGTGAAAAAGTTCAAGACAAGATTCTTAATTTCATTCCATGGGACCTAGGCAACTTGTCCATTTCCTTGCTACCAAGTAATTAAGTTAATTAAGGTCCAATTGAGGATGTTCCAACTATCAATTGGGTTTATGAAAACTCCTTGATTCATGACAATTTAATGAATGTTATGGAATTCAAAAGGAACAATTGAGGTAAACTAGCTTGCATATGGGCTACTCAACTTTTGATAGTTAGTCTCATGCATGTGAAAATGTTAATTCAAAACAAGTTTGTTAAGAACATGGAACTTTTGCAATATAATTCCTTGAAAAAAAGGGAAGAATCCTTCCCCTAGGACCCAATGAATGGAAGTTGATGAACTTCCCAAAAATTGGCCTAGTGAACTTATTTCGTTACACTATGAAAAGAAGGTAACAAAATTATTTTGCTTGAAAGGTAGCAAACATCTATGTGGTTGTGAAAGATGATTGATGTTGGTTTTGACTTAAACCATTTGCAACTTTTGTTGAACCAATTATGGCACATTTTACAACCAAGGAATTTGGTTACTTTAATCTAATTCATTTTGAACAAAAGATTGTTCACATGTTCTTAATTCACTAAGTTGCATTTGGATTTTACTTGCCCACATTGTAATGATGGTTAAGTGGAAACCCCTTTGCATTATTTAATGGATTGTAATGGAATCTAATTCACATGGCACACTTTTTAACATGTCATTTCAACTTGTAGTGCAACAATTAAATTTTCAATTTTTCTTGAATGCATTTCTCACATGATGAGGCAATTGATTCATTTGATGCTAATGGGACTAACAATAACTTTGTGAAAATAACTGTGAAGAAAGAAATGAAAGCATGTGAAAATAACCAAAATTCCAATAAGGTATGATGGCTAATGTTTGAACATTAGTTGGTGATTGAACACACTAGTTATTTTGGATGTAGTTGGTCAACAATCATGCACAATTGCATTAATATTCACATGCATGCTTGAGACCAAATGCTTGAATGAAAACATGCGTGCTCAAAAAAAATTTAATGTGTTAATCATTTTGTATTTTTTGTGTTCATCTATGGGTGTGTGTAAAACCCAAAAAGAGAATATCTTGATTTCCCTTGTGTATGGTATGTTTGGTGATGGGTTGTCAAGTGTCATGTTTTACTATAAACATTTGAATTGAAATCCAATGTTGCACAAGGGAATAGGGTTTTTAACATTTGGTTATAATTTTTTTAAAAATCATTATAAACAAAATTGACGAAGAAGAGAAAAATCAAATTTGACCACAATACCCATTTTGGACCATATTTATGAGGGTTTTGAGAATAGACAAGTTTGTGGGTCTCACCTAGGGGATTTTTTACAATAATTTCAACAACACAAACAAACAAATATTTGGTTTTGGGTGTTTCAACTATCACATCAAAAGGCATGGAACAAACAATTAATGAACACAAATTTGCATTAATGCATAAAGATGTTCAACAATTAAACAATCCTAACACAATATTGTTCTAAAATCCTACAAATCAAAGAAGTTATCAAATTACTAATCCACCTTGGTATTTTCTTACAAATTGAACATTTTGGGTTCTCACCAAAATTGTAGATTTTGATTCCTCCTAGAAGACAACTCATGTTAGCACCACCTCATTGATTTTTGACAATCTCATTCCTCAAATATGTTTTTCATATCAACTTGTATAAAAGATGACTAACAACCTTGGAAAAAAACTTTTATGTCCTAGTGTAATTTTGTCTTTAGGCATGGAATATAATTAGGAAATCCAAATCTAAAAATAGAATAGAAATAAAGTTTTTCTTCCTAGTTGAAAAAACAATTTATAAATCAACAAAAGTAAAATTTGAAAGCACATCATACAAAAGGATATCTTCAAAGCATGAAAGTAAAGTAGAAGCAAGGGTTTTTTTTATCTAATTGAGAAAACAACATATATATTAGCAAAAAAAAAATCTAAAATCACATCATATAGAAGGACAACTTTCAAATGTGAAGGTAAAGCATGTAAAACACAAAAGGGTCAAATTTAAAAGTAGAGCATGTGGGAGGTTAGTTTTCAAAAGTGAAAGTAAAGCATATAAAGGAAAAAAAAATGAATCTAAAAATAAATGCACATTTACAAAAATCAAATGGCATTATTGAAATACGGATTGAATTCAAAAATAAGCTTTACAATGAAAAGTTCAAGCAATTTTTGGACTTTTATTGAATCCAACAATTAGTTGTCCCACATTCTAGAATTGAAAGGTCAAAAAATGCCAACTCTAAATTACACACATCAACCACACATGTTGAGATTCATTCCAACAACTTGCACAATAACATCAAATGTTAGTTTAAAGTGGGAGGACTTTGAAGACTTCCATGTTCTCCTATCCTTAAATGGCAATCTACACTAACATGCACAACAAAATTATGTTGATATAACAAATTTTATTTTTTAGTTTTTTGATTTCAGAAAAAACAGGGGGATACCTTTAATAGGTATGAAGCTTACACCCCCTAGTTCATGGAGGTTGGGCCAAGAGGGGTTAAACCATCATGAATTTAATTGTGTTTTCCAAGTAAAGAAGTGGTATGTTGGAGCTACCAACATTCAACAAAAAAGACCTTCCAACACTACTTTCATTAGACAAAACATTAAGAAAACCAAAAAAAATAAACTCCCACCATAAAAGAACATAAAGAAATGGTCAAATCAAGCATTAGAGGAGGTTGTGGATGCAATTGAAAGGGGGAAACATTCAATGAAAAAGGTTGTTAAATGATAGAATATATATATATATTTTTTTGTTTTTGGATAATTTGAATAGCAAAACAAGATCTAGGAAAATGGGGTCTTTCAAAATACTAACAAATGAAAAGGTTGCAATAATAGTTGAACGGATTTTTAAGTATGCAAGAATTTAGATTATCAATAAACCTAATAAAACTGAAGAGGAAGGTTGTAGACTGTAAACCAAGCCAACACCTTTTCAAAATGGAGTACATCTAATGGTTGGTGGTATTGGTTCAAAAGAGTTTGGGGGGGTTTAAAACAAGGATTGAACCAATACAAAAAACATCATGAGTAGGAGCACCAACACTAGGAAGAGGAAGATGATCATATCAACAATAAGGATTGAACAAGGAAAAAAAATCTTTAAAATCATGAACACCAACATTGAGAAAACAAAAATGATCAAATGAACAGCTAGGTTTGACTAGGAACTAGAAAAAAAGTTTTATGAGTAGGAGCACCGACACTAAAAAGGAGAAGAGCTTCATGAATAGGAGCTCACCAATGCTAAGAATAAAAAGATGATCAAATTAATAGCTAGGTTCAACCATGATCTAAGAAGAAGAGTTCCATGAACAAGAATACCAACACCAAGAAGAGGAAGAGTTCATGAGCATGAGCTCACCAACACTAGGAAGAGGAAAACAATTAGATCAATAGTTATGTTCAACTAAGAACAAGAAGAAAGAAATGTTGAGTTCAACTAGGAAGAGGAAAAGCTTCATGAACAATAACACCAACACCAAGAAAAGGAAGATGAAGCTTGCATTTTCCAACAACATCAAGCTACTTCACAATTGCTTTGGCAAGATGGACGAATCCTTGACAAAATTTTCACACAAAGATTTGGAGAGCAAAGGAGGCTCCAAGGCATGAGTGTACAAAATGGAGGCTTTGAAAAGCACAACCATCACACCCACAATTTTTGATGCCACAAATGCACATTAAGAATTTTAAGGTTTAATGAACATAGTTATGCCCATGTCAATTGATTTTCGACCTTATTTCAGTTTAATCAGAACCACATACAAATGTGAACATTTATTTAATATAAAATGTTCGAATTACATGCTCATGGTGTTTGGCAATAGGTGTGGATAGTTGCCAACTTTTGGCTGTTTGTTTATGAGAGAGAAAAGGCACATCCACAAGGTTTCACACATTTCAGGGATTTTCATTTTCAACCAAGAACTCCCCCCCCTCAAACTTGGTAAAAAATGAGCCCATATCTTGCTCATTTCTCCATGAATTTCACCAATTCAACTTGGGCTGGATGCATCAAAAGGTAAGCTACAAGTTCTTTTTGCACACTATTGTGATTACTTCACTCCCCTAGCATTCAGAGAACGCAGAGCTGCTATTCATTTAGACACTGGCCAGCTCACCCCAGTGCTTTCTATGAATTAGTGGTGGGTACATTGAAAGTTAAAAGATCTCTTTTTCATGGGCCTCTTCAATTTGCTCACCTCAAAGATTCTCAAAACTGTACTCTTCCAAGAGAAGAGATATATTTTTCTCATTTTTTCCACCACCTTTGCAGGCTGAAAGAGCAATAGTTTGGGCAAGGAACACAAGGGGAACTATGAGAACAACATAGGAAACATAGCATATGGGATGACTAAAGAACAATCAAAAAACAAAGTAGGAACATCATTGAGAACATGTGATTGAGCAAAACCCTTGAACTCAAAAGAATGTTCAAGTTTCCCTCCCACCCTTCCCTTCCCTTAAAAAAGGGAATCGAACTGGATAGGAAATATTTCGCTAACTGGAATGTGGAAAAGTGATTCAAATACTTCAATGCTAGAATATTACTCTCAAGAATATCATAAGCTACAATATAAATATCTGAAATTGGTCAGCTATACAATTCAGACATGTTTTGTTCTGCAGACTTTTGATAAGGCAGCTATAATGCGCACGCTTCAAATAGTTGCGAAACTTGTTACTGTGCGAGGGACTAGTCCACAATTTCATGAGCCTAAGTACCAGCTAACCATTAAACTAAAAGAGAGGTAGGTCTTCATACCCTGTTTTGTCTTTTTGACAGATCAAAGAACATGGGTTATCCAACAATTGATGTTTCAAGGTGGAGTTTGAATTTCCCAAAGACAACAAACATATTGCATTATATCAACAAATCAGTGAATCTCAATAACTCATTACTTCCGACTGCTACTGTAGACCTTTTGTGCCTGGATAAAATCCAAAAGTTTCAATTGGATCAAAGGTTCCATTGAGAAAGGGAGCTTCTATCATCACCTGATTACTCTAATAGTGAGTTCAGAGTTGCAACCCCAACTGCAGCTGCAATATGCCAGGCTGCATGAATATAAGGTGTGTTGGGGTAGATGTCATCAGCTACAAATAATGCACCGCCTATCAAAGTTGATGCGGTGTGCCATGTATAAGCCTTTCTCAAGCGTGGCTGCTCCAAGACTTTACGCGCAAACGTTGCCTGCCAGAGAGCATGAAACTCAAGAGTGTTCTTTAATGAACTTGTGAATATGACAGCAGGACCTCAGTCATGGAATTCACAAGATCTTCATCCAAATTAAAATAAAACTCTGCATGCCAGCTAAAAAGGAGAGGGTGGGGAAAAAACTATGAATGGATAAAACATAAGCTGCTTGTTCTTCAAGAACTGTCTGAACAAAATTGAGCACACTGGGGGATAGTAAAAGCAGATAAAAAAACCTCCATGAGAGATGTATGGAGAGCAGTGACCAGCAATGGCTGAAATGGTATTGCCACGGCTGATGAAAGAATCAACATCCTTGAGAAATTACACTCCCTTTTTATAGCTGTTGACAAACACTGTCCAAGACAAACAGTGAGTAGTCAGTATGCAGAGGTGAAACTAATTTGATCAATGCCTCTCTGCTCATGACCTGGGAGGATGGTGCATACCAAGGTTGAGGCTGCAATCATAGCATAGTCACCCCATCTTGTGTACTTCCTGGCCTCTCCCCGGGAAACATGGTACATTGTTGAAGCCATGCCCACTCCAATGATTGAGTTTGCATAGAGACTTGTCGACAGATTTCGCCTGCAGCAGTAAACATTTAAGACCCATTTCACCAGAATGAAAAATCAAACCTCTCAGTCATTTTGGTCATCCTTGAATGTTGGTGAGTTATTGAATCCCTCTCTTCCAACCTTTGCAACTAAGATTCTGATGCAAGGTTATGATCTTTTGTGGGACACATTCTCTCAGAAGACCCACATGTAAAGTGTATCCAAAAGATTGTCAAGAAAACTCCACAATAACACATTGAAGGCCATTTTGTCCCTTCCATCAAAACCCAATCCAACCCGTAAGGAATGAGTATGGTCATAACCTTTCTCTGTGACTGTTCACTCTTGAGGAAATGAGAACATCACTGCATAATGTACAGCCATGCCTAGCTGCCTTTACTATGCACTACAAGGAACAACTAAATGTAAAATGCTCCCTTTGGGACCGAGAGCTCCAAAACCCCATACCAGCTCTTGAGTGTCCTGCTGGTGAGTACTGACCACACATGGCCATATGATTGAAAATCGGTTACCTTGGAGTGTGAAGGCCAATGAGGACAAAGGGCATGGATGTTGCAACATTGGCGATGGTCTCCAATAGATTGCGATCTCCTGGTTTACATGAATGCCTATTTTAAGAATCAATATAATCATGAAAACAGTTTTTCAATTTTGTGCAAAGGTGAAGTGCAAAAGAAAGCAGTCTTCTCCTAAGCCAACCTTCATTGCCAGAGTAGACAGTTCGAAGACATGCTGGTCTTTGATTCCACAAAGCTTTGAAGACATGTGTCTCCTGCTGCTGCTGAACTCCAAAATCCACACTTTCTTCAACCTGATCAACCCTGCAAAGTGCCAACAACAGCACCACCCCTCCTCTTGACAAACATTCTTCTTCAATCAAATTGAGGGCTCGAGAGTTTCTTTTTACATACAGCTTTTGTGAGAGTTGGGAAACTAATGAAAACACACACTTAGAGAAAACACGCCTCGCTTACTTACTTATTTACTTACTTACTTACTTTAGGGCAAGTCTTTCACTCTTCTGTGGTGGAGCAGATTGGAGACTCTGTGAATCCGCTACAAGCCGGTTCTGCAGTAACCGTACTCCACGAAGCTCCTTCCAAAAGCGTCTCTGCCTTGCATCTCCTCCCAAGGCCATCTTCTACCTCGTCTGTCCTACTACACTATCGCACTTTCAAACACCCATCTGAGATATGGTCAGATATAGTCACGCCCATGTGAGATATGGTCACACCCATCTGAGGGATGGTCGCACCCATCTGAGATATGGCGTGAGTGATGCAGATCCAGCAAGGAAGAAGCTCCAATCACTTTGAGGATGCAGTGAAAAATGAAGTGGTGACTCAGGACAAGCGTGACTGATGATTGATTGTCTTTCACCCTTACGGCTCCTGTCTTCTTGCAGACATCATCTGGACGCAAGAAGCGAAGCGGGGTACAACAGAAGAGGTCACCCAAATCTCTCCTCCTCAAGGAACTTTTTCCATGCGTGAGATCAGTTGACACAATGAACTCGCAACAAAGCCGGGCTGATGATCATCATGGGTAGTATAAAACATGCGTCTGGCAGGATTTGAGCCCACCACCACCACCACCACCACCACCATGGCTAGACTTTGGCATTAAAACCATGGGAGAGACAGGATCCAAAACATCCATCTCTCACAGAGAAGGAATTACAGACCACCCATCAAAAGACACGCTTGAATGTGGCTGGCAACCAGTTATAAGAAAAGTGCAGCCAGAAGAAAACAACCTCTCACCCCACCCAAAAAACAAAAAAAGAAAAAGAAAAAGAACAAACAAACAAACAAACAGAAAAAGCAACCGTCACTATACCTCCAGCTGCTGCATCCTGGCAACGGTAGTCTCCACTTTGTGTATTGTTTATTATTGCAAGCAGAAACTTGATTCCCAAGAAACACAGATGCCTTCTTCCAAACGAGGACACCAATAATCCCCCTTACAGATACACAACGACCTTACAACCAAATGGCACCCATCTGAAAGAAAACAAGAAGAACCAAGAACTCTTCCAATCCTCAATCTCTACGTTAGAGAATTCTTCCAATCGTGAAAGAATTGTTGGATGCAGATTGTTGGATTCCCTGGTAGAAAACTAAATGCTCAAGAAAAGGAGACAAACAAGAGCGTGACAAGGACAGAGAGCCACCGCTTTTCCAAGGCCAGCGATGATCGCTCGTTGTCACGCCAGCCAGCTGGGTTGTCGTTCTTTTTCTCCAGCCCGAAGACCGAAGTGACCGATGAAAACGAAAAGGAACATGTCCACTGACCGAACATTGTGACATATCCAAAATAGTCTCATTAAGAAACATTAGAAATGGGTGTTTTCAATGTGAAGTTGTGTCTGCATAGTTGGTGGGGTTTGTGCACAAGACATTTCCATTATCATCTTGCATTTTGAATTAGAATCTTTCTATGCAGATGTAATAATACAGTTATGTTATAGTAACCCTGTCTTTGGGCCTCCTTTCATCACCTATCCCCTCTTTTAGTGGTATCCGCAAAGTAAAGACAATTTTATTAAATCTCAGTATGAAATGCTGCAACTCAGTTTCGTGTTCCCAAGGTGTGAAAGAGATGAGATGTTTGAAAACTCAGTACTGCTACAATCAATGTTCCAAACATCCACCTCTTGTGAGAACATTTGAATCAGGTTCTGTTTTAGGATCATTCCTAAACCAATTTTTAGACCAGCCATTCAACTCCAAATGAGGAGAAGGAATTTGGCATTTGGAAATTTGCGATTTTGCTATGTATTTGATGAATGAAATGCCTAATGCTTTGCAAACATTGTCTCTGCATATTTGTACACATCCCAGAACTCAAGTTTTTCAAAAAAAGACACGTCCCAAGGACTTGAATTTTTGGTCGGGGGGTGGGGAGAGGGGGCTGGGCACAAGTCCAAAAATCAAAGTACTTGCGTTGTACAAAAACAACACTGCATGACGCGAGAAAACTGTTGTCCGGGTTCCTCTGAGCTTTACCAGCCGCACGCAACGTCCCGTGAACCCTGACCGTCCAAACACCGAAAAAGCCGCGGAACCATCTGGCGCTCACAACAAACCACCTTCTTTAGGTCTTTTGGCCCCACAACCGTGCGGCTTCAAACGGCTGCGTGAATGCCGCAATGGAGAGAGACAAAACTTAGGTGGGTCTCGCATCTCTGATGTGAAAAAAGAAGGCAGTCGAAAAGTATTGATTGTCAGCGACAGGGCTTGGTACATCAAGGATTCCAATTCCGAATTACTGAGAATTTTTATATGAAATTGTTCTGCACAATTGTTTTCTCACTTGGAACTGTTTGACATCAAGCTTTTTCCTTTTCATTTGCATACTTGCTACCCAAAGTCTTTGATGGATTGCACTACTTGTTGTATTGTTGAATGCTTTACCTTTGAACAATGGTACAGTCTTTGGAACAAACAGTGCTTAAAGCTGTAATTTCACTTCAGTGCAAGAACCAGCAACACCCACTACAGCACAATCCAAGTGTGTTGCCTGGGTTCTGTATCATCGTCACAATGTGCCTTATGGCAAATTGATTTTAGTTGAACAATTTGCAGGCAGAGAGAGTTACACGTCAATCTCTGTAGACATGGATGGAATAGAAGAAGGTTCAATATCGCCGAGAGATTCGAGGCATGTGATGTTTGCTGCAACGTTCATGATAAATGCGCAGGATAACTGCTGCTGTTTCTTCTATGGCCTTACCTGTTACTTCTGCAAAGAAGCAGAGCCATCACAAAGTATAAGCCAAGAAGAGAAGCTCCACAGAATAATCCAACTACAGAAATGAGATCTGCATGTTTTTTGACACACTCACTAACAAATAAAATATTTTAGGTATGGACCATGACAGACATAAATGATACTGTAAAGATAGGTGCACAGAACTTACCCACTACTGGCCACTGTGGATTCTGAAGAAAAAGCTTTCGGCTATATTCAAGCTCCTTGCAAATGTGCTCCATATCTGAATATGATAATCTTGAACTTGCTCCCATACCCAAGCTTCGAGAGCGAGCAAGACGTATAGACTTCAAGAAAGTGGGGTTAATAGTCAGGGCATACACCTTGTCTTGATCCACTTCGAAAAGCTCTTTTGGTGGCTCAATTCCAAACACAAGTGGCACATTTGCAACCTGCAATTCAGGAATGATGAGTATCAGCATTTCTATGTCTCTTTGTTGTTGTTGTCAGGGGCATGCATGTCCTAGCCTTTCACCCTGTTATCCTTACATCCTTGTAAAACATGGTTTGAAGCAAAAGCATCATCAAGAGGGAGTCAAAGGAGAGATTTGGATGGAAAAAAGATGGGGGTGATTGATAATGCCTTGTAGCCTTTCTGGGCCATGTATGTAGATAGAGGGGTTTTGCTGGTGCGTGACACCCCCACCAACACAATGTCTGCTTGAACTAGATTTTTGGGCAAGGCACCATCATCCTGCCTGATGGTGAATTCAACAGCCTCTATCCGCTTGAAGTACTGCTTGGAGAGCGTCCTTGGCCGGGCTCCTGCCCCTCGTGGGAGGCCTGAGGGAGAAACTCCAAGATGAGATTGCAGCGCATCTGTAATGGGTCCCAAAATGTCGACATAAGGTACATGAAGCAGCTGCATCAGGAGGTCTCTTTAGAAGCTTCTTCAAGCAGAAAAACAATTTACAAATTTTTTTCTCTGCCTGACTCTATCGCACGAAAACTGGAGTGCTTCACCAGGAAAATCCTCATTGAATTGATTGCCAAAACTCAATGCTCCAGGGATCGGAACTGACCTGACAAGCTTCTTTTGCAGCATCTGCCATTTGCGGATCTCCCAGGGTATAAAACAAGAGCCCTTCTTCCTGTGCAGCTTGGCGGATAATCTCCATCAACCTCTCCACGTCATTGATCTGCAAGCAAGGGAGCTCACGTTCTCTTACCTTTTCTTCTTCTCATTCCAAAGAAATCTACGCTTCTTCTAACGTGGAATTTATTCGTGAAGACGGTGACGTGATAGAGATTGCGCGAGGAGGGAGGAGACAATGAGAAGAAAGAACCTGAGAAAAAAGATGCGTGTCCACGGAGCAGCGTTGATCCACGAGACAATGTTCGAATTGTCCAAGCGCAGCATGCACGGCATGTTCCGCAGTCCATCCTGTGGCATCCGACACCATGTACACACACTTCGCTGCTGGCACACCATCCTCATCGTCCGACTCTCCGTCCTCGTCTCCAGAGTACGCATCCACTGCCGTTTCCGACAATTTTTGCGTCTCCGCCTCCGCTTGCATGTTCATCTTCGCCGTCATCCTCCCAGACCGGCTGCTTCTTCGAGCCCTTGCCCAGCGAGCAAGCTGCGCACTCCCTTTGACGCGAGGAGACTTGCTACTTGGACTGACTATTTCTTCTTCTCCTGCTGCTGCTACGTCTGCTTCCTTCATCTCTGTTATCAAACATCTCGGAGACGTCTTATTGCCACCAGCTTTAAATCCAACAGACGACCTCCTACCACCGCTCCTATTATTCCCGCAATCACTTTGAAGAGGACTGAGGACATCAGGCGAGCCGGTGGGAGAGGTAAGCCCAGACATGACTGATAGTTTTTTCCTACAAGGATCTGATGAGACGCGGAACAAGCAAGCACAACCAATAGATCCGTGCACAGCAATACCAACGATAGCAGGACGACGAAGCTTCAAATTGCGGCTGAAGCACAGACGAAGAAGAAGAAGAAGAAGAAGAAGGAGGCCGTAACGCTTGCGTACTTCCCCGCACAGCAGCCTCTTGCACCATCACCATAGCCACTACCTACAGACACTCAGCGCTGGAGGAAGCTGACAATGCATCGCCAAGACGACAAAAAACACAAGAGGAAGAAGAAAGGGCTTCTCACAAAGGTTGAAAGAGATGGTATTTTCTGCAATTCCGACCAATGGCAGGTTGTAAAGGTAGATTCTGCCAAGACTTTGTGGACTAACTGGCAGAAAATGCAGCAGGTTCTTTTGTTAATTAGCTCATATTGTAGCATTATTTTGGCGTAATCAGCTGCATAAGAAGAAACACTGTATTCTAATCTTTGGAATGATTAGTTTCACTCTTATTATATCAAAATAATATATCCTTTTAAAACGTTTTCAAACTCTTCTTTGATTGGTGGTGAAGAAGGCCCCATTTGTATTTCCCCGACTTCAAATAATTTGTATCATAAATGTAACACATTGCACTTGAAATGCACTAATTTTTATTTTATTTTAAAAATGTTTGTGTAATTAAAACCTTTTTTTTAATTTTTTTAATTTTTGAAAAAAAGGGTCTAAAACATATGCATAATTAATCTCTCATACATGTGACAATTCCTTTAAAATATAATTGTGTCATGCTAATATATAAGCCATTTTTTGAAAAAGAGAAAAAAAAGACACTTCCTATTAGTGTTTGTTTCTGGGGTGAATAATTTTCATTTTGTTTTGGGACCTGGAAAATATGATTTTGACACATAAAAAATAATTTTGTGAAAAAAAGGGCTCTAATTTTTAGTAATTTTGAAAAATAAAATCACCAAAACTTCTACAATAGGTTCTAATCTTCAAGTAGCCAAAATATTTTTAAAAGGTTCAACTTTCATATCCGGTTTATAGCCAAAACTGTGACATAGCTGAGATGACGATCATCCATCAGTCCATTTAGCCAAATTTGGCTATTAAAAATATGAAAAGATTTTTTTTCAACATCTATATATATATATATGACTGCCTATTACAAATCTAGTGATTTAAAAAATGATTTACTTCCAATTTATGGAGATTTTATTTTCAGAAAAATGATTGAATTTGTAACAATAAAATTCACAAAAAAAAAAGGGGGCTATCAGTGCTTAACTCCTCATTTTTCTATTTACTGAGATTTATTTTATTTTTAAAAATCTAAGCCATGATGTTTTCAAAATGAACGTCACTTAGTGATGACACTAAAAGTTCTCATTCAGGCCACGTTTTCATCCTTATTGATATCCATGCATCCAGTATTCATCCATAAGGCTGCGTTCCCCTTGGCTGTGAATTATTTCAGGCTTCAGCAAATTAATTTACTTTCTAGGTTAAACAGGGATTAAACTCAATCGACGTAACAGAG
>Ga0209208_10003795_pt1 | contig 21582 bp, 14 predicted proteins | sample S1TSphfallax_3_FD_187694 | JGI IMG/M metagenome (GOLD analysis project Ga0209208, IMG submission 187694) | Host-associated microbial communities from peat moss isolated from Minnesota, USA - S1T2_Fd - Sphagnum fallax MG (SPAdes) (version 2) | ecosystem: Host-associated > Plants > Peat moss >...
AATGGCTAAACTTAATGACTTAAAATAATGATTAAACCTAATGGCTAAACTCAATGACTTAAAATAATGGCTAAACCTAGTGGCTGAACTCAATGACTTAAAATAATGGCTAAACCTAGTGGCTGGACTCAATGACTTAAAATAATGATTAAACCTAATGGCTAAACTCAATGACTTAAAATAATGGCTAAACCTAGTGGCTGAACTCAATGAATTAAAATAATGGTTTAAAATAATGGATTAAAATAATGGCTAAATTTAATGATTTAAAATAATGGTTAAATATAGTGGCTAAACCTAATGGCTAAACTTAATGATTTAAAGTAATTGCTAAACATAATGCTTTAAAATAATGGTTAAGCCTAATGGCCAAACTTAGTGACTTAAAATAATAGTTAAACTTAGTGGTTAAACTTAATGATTTAATGTAATGGTTAAACATAATGATTAAACCTTGATTAAACCCCGGTGATTAAATCTAATGGCTAAATAAAATGGTTAAACCTAATTGATAAACCTAATGGTTAAATTTCATAGCTAAATATAATTGTTAAACTTAAGTTAAATCCAACGGGTAATTGTAATGGTTTAACATAATGGTTAAACCTAGGCTATACTTAATGATTATACTTAATTACTAAATTTAGACTATACCTATTGGCCAAATTTAATGGTTCAACTTAAGCTAAACCTAATGCCAAAATATAGTGGCTAAGCATAATGGCTAAATTGAATGGTTAAATTAAAATTAAACTTAATGGCTAAAATTTGGTTAAACTTAATGGTTAAATCTAGTAATTAAACATAATGGCTAACCTCATGGTTACATTTAGTGGTTAAAATTAAATAGGTAAATGGGTGGATAGGTAAGTAGATAATATGTAAGTAGGTGGATAAATACACAGGTAAGTTGTATGGAGGTGAAAAACATAGGTAGGTATGTAGGGAGGTATGTGAAAAGGTATAGGTAAATAGGTCGGTAAATAAATAATAAATGGGTAGGTGGGTGGGTAATAGGTAGGCAAGTAGTTAATTAAATAAATAGGTGAATGAATAGGTAGGAGGTATATACATAGGGTAGTAAATCATGTCATATTTGACTAAGGATCGTTGGCCATCTTGACTAAATGTTCAATTTGACTAAAGACCATTGGTCATTTTGATTAAAAATATTTAACCATATTGATTAATTATTCAATTTGACTAAAGACCATTGGTCATTTTGATTAAAAATATTTAATCATATTGATTAATTATTCAACTTGACTAAAGACCATTGGCCATTTTGACTAAGGTTGTACAACTTGACTATCTGTATCTAGTCAAATTGATCAATCAACACATACATGTGTCATTCAAGCTCTTGGCCTTCGATCAAAATGCACATGTCAATTAATCAAAATGACAAATTAGTCAATTTGAACCTTTTTAAAAACCATGATTTGTAATAGTATGGTAACACAATTTAGTATTGGATACACTTGTGGTGCTGGTTTTGTTGTTACAATGTGGTGGTGATAAGGATGGTTCATCAAAACCCAAAGTCAAAAATCTTTGTATTTTTTCATGTATTTATTCCTTCTATGCATGTTTTGGTTTCACTATTGGTAATTTTGACCTTTCCACTCGATCCTATGGTTAAGTTTATCTTCAAGTGTTGAACATCATTATAGTTTGAGGTGGATGTTCCATTGCTTTTCACATCATTTTCTTCCTTTTGAAAATTGTAACGTTAGAATTTTCATCTTCAATAGAGGGTAAATTCAAGTTAAATGAACTAACAATGCTCCTTTTTCGATGCTTCTTCCAAAAATATTCCAAAAATATTCTCAAAATATTCTATGTGCAAACTTGAAAAAAAAATCAAAAAAATTATATTTAATGTATTGTATTAAATTCCAAAGATGTGTTTACAGGTTTTCTTAAAAATTATTTCATTTTCAATCCATTAAGGATTATATTAAGAATCCTCAAACCAACAAAAAAGAAAGAAAAACATTGGTTACATTGTGTTAAAAATGATTTTGAACACTTTGTTTTCAATAGATTAATTTCAAAAAAACTCACATGTTTCCACAATATATTTAAAACATTTTAATGTAAACAAGCTAATTATTTCAGTAATATTATTATAAATTTTAACACTAAACACATGAAAAATCAAGTATTACACATCCATTGGCTCCTTTTAGCTTTAATTTACCTTAGTTTTAAGTTATTGCTTCTTGTGTGACTTTATACCTCTTCTTTGACATATGTGGATTGGCTTTAGGAAAATAATTATATGACCTCAAAGGTCGAGCTTATCTTTTGTAACATGACCCTTAACTTTGTGATGCTCTATGGTTTTGGTATAGATTACTTTTGTTATGCAGATGTTATCCCCACATGTGGTTCCTTTAATTGTTTATTAGGAAACCAACTTTGCATCAATACTTTCATTCATACAAGTGCAAAATTGCACATCTTTATTTGAATCCAATTTACCTTTTCCTTCAACCATTCTAATTTAAAGCTCAATGCATCTGTCCAATTCATTAACCAATTTTTTTAACATGGTCTCAACCCAATCCACTTCTCCTTTGTTTATTTTCATCATCAAAAATTCATTTTTATTATTGAAGTAACAAACCTTCTTTCTTTGATAAATAATTCAAATAAATGCAATAAACTTCACTTTTATAAGGAAATTTTAATTGATTTACATTCCAATATTCTACACTAATGTAAACATTAGATGATGTAATTTTCTTAAACATCTTTATGTTGCTTCTTTTTTCATGAACCTTTTTATAAGGTGTTTATCCACCATTATTACCTTATTTGCAATTCAAGTGAAAATAGTTTTTACACCCTATTCTTTCTAAGTGTTCATGAATTCCACCAATAATGCATGAGGCAGTGGCTAGAATTCAAAATTCTTGAACCATGGAACAAAATCACCAAACTTGAATTGCTTTTTCCAAATGACATTATTGACTCCATATAGGTCAATTCCACTATTCAATTATTGTGATTTCTTTTACTTGTAACATATCACCATGTAGTTTTTCAAGGTCAAATATTATACTAGTTAACATTCATACTAGATCTACACGCATGTGGTCCCCACTAATGACTAGCAACACATAATTTATTGGCATGAATAAAATTAGTTTGTAGACTAGCCAATATGGGGTATATGCTATGGTACCTTGTAGAATATTCTATACGAAAAAAAATACAAGGGGAAGATGTTCATCCCAATTTGTCTTGCTTTCATTAGTCAGTTTGGTTATCTATGTATTAATGACCTTTTTAGTTGACTCTACATACCCATTTCCCTAATAAAAGGTGGAACTCACACATTTCAACATAAAGTGGTCAATTAGGTACTTAATTTGCATTGTTTATAAAATGCACACCTTGGTCAATAACCTAAACCTTTCCAATATGAGCTCATGTACAAAAAAAATGTTGTAATTGCAACAATGGTGGTGTGTAGAGCTTTTGCCTCCACCTATTTAGTGGCATAGTATGTGGCCACCAAGATGTACTTGTTTCATGCATAATATTTAATTAGTTTGATCGGTCCAATACACTCAAATCCCCATTTCAAGAATGCTTCTTCCATAAATGTAATCACTACTTTTGCCAAACTATATGTCTAGCAAATCCTCTTGTTCATTAGCAAACATCACATGATTTACAAAAGTTAGTTGCATCCTTGAACAATATTGGCCATTAATATTTTGTATTTAAAATCTTTTTAGTTGTTTTATATGTTGCAAAATGGCTTCATGCAATTCCCTCATGTAGTTCTTTAAAGATTTTTTGTGTTTCCTCCATGGTTATAAACCTATGTAGATTGTTGTCTTGGCCAAGTTTGTACATAATTCCATCTTTCAATGTGAATGGCTTTACTCTTTTGGCCAGCTTATTTTTCTGACTTTGATATAGTGGGCTTGAAATTTGTCTAATTTGTGGAAACTCCTTTATGTCATCAACCAAACTAGTTACATATGAAATAATGTTGCATCCACAATTTTAGAAGGTTACAATTGTGTCTTAAACCATTAGAACATTCCACCCAACATATCAGTGGATGGAAAAGACCATCAACAATTCCACTATACAAGGCCATACTAATGGATCTAAACCGTTAAGTCATACAATATAAAACAACATCAATGGATGATGTGCCAAACTACATAATTTGTGCCTAATATGCATAGGTACGCATAGGCTACACATAGGTATGCCTAGGTTACCATACAAAACACCAAAAATGTGGCATTTATAAATAATATAGTTTGCAACTAGTATCCAAATGTAGTCATGTAATCATAATATGTCATCTAGTCATTATCATTTTAATGACTATGGTCATAAACATGATTACTTGACTATAAGCACCATTACAAATATGACTATAGGTGATTATGATTACAAATAATGGGTTTAATAGATGTGAACATGGTCAAACTTATGTTGTTAATTTTTTTTGACAAGTTATGACATTTTCAAATAAAAGGATAGTCTACGTTTGTTTAGCAAAATGAATTTATTGAGAAAAATGGTCAAATAATGAATATATCTAGGTGGAATTGGGTTTGCACATATTCCAACACATCACACCAACATCTACTAAAATGTTGTAATATGTAACATGTGCCTAAAGTAGCTCGATTTAGCTTAATTAACTTAATTTAATATAATTTACCCTAAAATTCATAAAATTTAAAATTTTAACCAAAGAAGTTTAGTTTAACCTACTTTAGCCTAATCAAAATTAGTTTAACCTAGTTTAATAAGTACATTGGTTTGGCCTAATTTAGTTTAATTTAGTTTAATTTAACTTAATTTAGTTAGTTTGGCATAATTTAGCACATGTAGTTTAAATTGGCTTAGGTTAGCCAAGTTCAACCAAGGTTAATAAAATAAAATAAAAAATTAACTAAGCTAAATCAGGTTTTTCCTAATTTCATTATGCTAACATAATTTAATCAAATTTAATCAAATTAAATTAAACCAAACTTAGTTAAAATTTAATCCATGTTAACATAATTTAAGTTAATTTAACCAATTTTAGCAAAATTTAACATATTTTCATTAAGTTAGAAAAGTTTGCAAAGGTTAATGAAGTTTAATTATGTTGAATCATGTTTATCCTAATTTTACCAAATATAAACAAGTTTATATTTGTTTTGCCAAATTTACCAAATTTAAACCAAATTCAACCCAATATTTTAGTTTATCCAAGTTTAGTGAATTATAGCCAAATTTACATTAAATGACATAATTTAATTTAATTCAAATTAATTTGGCCAAAATTAACCAAGTTTAGGAAATTTAGTTTCATTTAACCTAATATCCTAATTTATGTTAATTTAACCTAATTGAATCTACATGTTTTTAATTAATACATGTTAATTTAACCAAGTGAAGACAAGTTTATTAAAATTTAATCAAATTTAATCTAAATGGTTTAGTTTAATATAATATGTATTAGTTCAGCCAAGTTTAGTCGTATTATAGAAGTTTAACCAAATTTAACGTAAAGATCTTAATTTAGCTTAATTTATGTTAATTAAGCCAAGTTTAGTGAATTTAAACCAAATTTAGGCTAAATGGCACAATTTAACCTAATTTATGTTAGATTACCCAAGTTTAGTTAGGTTTAAATGAAGTTCAACCAAATTTAACTTAATATTTTGATTTAGTTTAATTTATATTAGTTTAGCCAAATTTTATGAACTTTAGCCAAAATTAGTTTAAATGACCTAATTTAACCAAATTGGTTTAACAAAGTTTCGCCAAGTTTAATGAAGTTTAACTTAATTTTGCTTAAACGACCTTGTTTAGTCAAATATATGTTAATTTAAGCAACTTTAATCAATTTTAATAAAATTTAGTCAAATCCAGCATAAATGGCCTAATTTAACAAAATATATATTCGTTTAACTAAATTTTGCCAAGTTTAGTGAAGTTTAACTTAATTTAACCTAAATGACCTAATTTAACTTAATTTATGTTAATTTAACAAACTTTAACTAAATTTAGTGAAGTTTAAGCTAATTGTGCGCTTAACAAATGTATGAAATTTTTATTTTAAAAAAAAATTATCACCATTTTTAACATAGACTAATATTCCCATTATACACTAAAGATAATTATTATTACATAATTGACTTAATTTTAAGTCATCCTCTGGAATCATATAACTATAAAAAATTAGTGATTGTTCTCATTGTTAGTGATTGTTCTCATTACTTAAGTTAAGGATGGGAACTCAATAAAAATGAACTGATGAGTTTTTAGTTTTAGAGGAGGGGTGGAGAAATTGAAAAGTGGGTTAAGCTTAGGGTTTAGATTTAAAGAGGGGGGGGGGGAGAGGAAATGGTCATTGGTGAAGCTGTCAGGAGAAAAGAAATAAAATACCTCAAAATGTCGAAATGACTTGAGAGCCATGTGGGGACACATGGGTGTTAAGCTCATTAATGGAAACATGCCCATTAGCTAACAAGCTAAAATTTGTATGGGCCCAAATAGAGAACCCAAAAAGAGCACAATATTTGTCGGGAACCTTGAGCTGCCAGAAGCCTGAAAAGCGCTGCACGCTTTTTCCTGCGCGCCACCACCCGTTTCTTCGCTGGCTTTGCTGGCTGGCTGGCGTGAATGTGTGTTGCGTGCGTGATACTTCGTCGCTCGATTTCATGCACGCAATTGACGAGACGGTCGAAGGCGTGGGTGGTTTACATCCTTGTTTATTTTTTGGTCAAAAGATGTGTTCGTGCGCCCGCTTTTTTAGGCCCATTCGGTTGCTGCTAGCGTGAAAATTGGTTGGAAGTTTAGGGATGGAGTGTCTGGTTGAGATAGAGAAGGGTGCTCTTCTGGTCTTTGTAATTCAGCATCTCTGGTCCTCTGGGTGTGACGGTGGGGGCACGCAAGGGTGCTGAGGTGGTTTTGGGTGCCTAGGTTTTCACGGAGAGAGAGAGAGAGATATGGAGTGTTTGGTTGGAAGGAGGAGGAAGAGGGCTTCGGCTTTCTTAGGCCTTCTCTGGTGATTCTTTTTGCTCATGGATGCAGTTGCAACTCATGTGCAAGCAAAGCGAGGGCATTTCGGAAGAGACCCCAGACGGCCAGTGGCCGCCGGGGGGAGTGATTGGAATGCGCACTCAAAGCGAGGGCGCGGTGGAAGAGAGGCGGAACGGAAAGTGTCGACAGGGAAGGGCGAGTGGAGGGGGTTGGGGGGGTGCTGTGGCGGTTGTTCCTACAGGGACGAAGAAGAGGAAGAGGTCGTCTCGGAACGGGTGCGAGCCCGAGCCGTCGAGTACGGTTGCTGCTGCATCGTCTTCAAGCAAGGGAGTGTTGAGTGGTACGAAGGAGAGAAAAGTGCGCGGGGCGGCCGAGGATGGGGCGGCCAGTTCTGGGAGAGGGAGGAAAAGGGCTCTAAGAGGAGGGGTTGTTGCCAACGGAGTACTTGCGACTATTCAAGGGTCGACTACCTCTGTTGACGCTGGAACTGAGGCAACCGGGGTGTTCGTTCCTGACACAAGATCGGACGTTGCAGCAGAGGGGGCGACAATAGAAGATACAGGGCAGGACGAGTGTCTGATACCGGGGCTTGCATATGACCTTTCGCTGCAGTGCTTCTCTCGTGTACCACGGTCAGATCATGGATCACTTAAGTCAGTATGCAAGAAGTGGCGGAGCGCGGTAGCAGGGGTAGATGGGGAAGGGCGGAACGAGGTGACTGAGGCCCGGAAAAGGGATGGAATTAAGGAAGAATGGGTGTACATGCTGGGGGGTGGAGGCCATAAGGGGGCCATTTGGCGTGCTTTCGATCCAGTCGGCACCAAGTGGAGGAAGCTGCCAGTATGTCCATGCGACGCTGCTTTCGATATGTGTGACAAGGAGTCAGCAGTAGCTGGAATGCAGTTGCTGGTGTGTGGGCAGAGTGCCAAGGGCTTTACTATTTGGAGGTATGACCTTCAAAGCAATGAATGGTCTCAGGCTCCTAGGATGCTGCATGATCGTTGCTTGTTTGCTTCAGCAAACACTGGAAAGTATGCTTACTTTGCTGGAGGGTCAGCACAGCAGGTCACTCTGCAATTGGCAGAGCGCTATAATTCAGAGACCCAAGAGTGGGAAGCCCTCCCTGATCTGCATAGCCGCCGGAAGTTGTGCTCAGGGTGTATATTGGATGGACATTTCTTGGTTGTTGGAGGGCAGGATCAAGATAGAGTTCTGACATCTGCCGAGTATTATGATGAGAGTAAGAATCAGTGGGTGCTGATAGAAAACATGTGGCCAGCAAGTGAAAACGCTCCTCTAGTGAGCCCAGCACCACCACTACTAGCTGTGGTAGACAATGAATTGTATGCTGTGGATGCAACCACAATGGAATTAAAGAGCTACCAAAAGGATACCAATACATGGAAAACCCTAGGTCGTGTGCCGGACAGAAGTGTTGACTCCAGTGGCTGGGGTATGGGATTCAAGGCTGTTGGAAAGGACATATTTGTCATTGGGGGTTCCAGTGATAGAGGCAATGGCCTTTTCTGCAATGAAATTCATGCCTGCAATCTGGAGTCAAGTGGAGGTGAGCCAAAGTGGCGCAGAGTTTGCCATTTGTTTTTCACCACTGGGTTCATATACAACTGCACGGTGATGACTGTGTGATGGTACTCTTCTCATGTGAGATGGTGAGCAGGACCTTTCTCTAGTTTCTGCCTACATTGAGTCTGCCTGCCACCTTGACTGGAGAGAAGACAGCAATGAATGTAAATGAACTCAATGAGCAATGAATGAGTGGGATGGGCAGCAGATAGATAAGGTGGGCTAGGGCCTATTCTGTTTATTTGTTGTGGTTCATTGTGGTTGTTGGGTCCAGCTCTAATGTTGTCTTATGAAAGTTTGTGAAGCCTAGGAGAAAGCAGGGAGTTGTTCAACGTTCAATGGACTGAAGAGAACTATTAAGTAGGTGGTGCAGGTGTGGAGAACAGCATGAGGAGGAAATATTAAAGGGTGGGTGGGTGGATCGAAATTATCAATTCATTATTTTGACATCTGTCAAGGCAATGCAGACTTTGGTGGAATCTCATTTGTACAGATGAGGCACAAATACAGAATTCTTTTAGCTTCCTGGTAATGAAATAGTGCGCCAATGTGCATCTGCTAAATCAAGGTCTAATTTATGTCACCTTCAAATTCCTTTTTGCTCTTAACAACTCTAGTGTTGGTAGTTGCCTGTGGGGGGGACAGTCCCACTGTTGATATTATATTAGTGAGCAAGTTTTGATGCCCATAAAAATCCCTCAGTCCCTGTGCTTGTTGGATATGAGACTCAAACAGAAGGTGGAGCATCAAAAAGGGTTTCTAGCAATGTCCATTGTCACTTGTTCACTCATGTAGTGTTAGTTGTTGTTGACAACAAGGGTTTCAATTGTCTGCAGGCTGATAGCAGCATAAGAGCCAATGTAGATCAGGGAGGTAAGGAGTTTGGGCAGTGGGCACGTATGTACTACTTTTTCTGTCCATCTTTTCTGTAGTTATTCTCACAATTTGTTCTATAATTATAGCGAGGAACTTTATTTTGTTCTGAGAAATGAATGCTATGTTAATGGGATTTGGACTGTACCATCTGGTACAGGGATAATTTACGTCATGAGTATGCCTTGTGGATTTGATGTTGTTCAGCTGGAGAATGGTTGCAGGCTTTCTGTTGACTACTTCTTTCTTGTAGGTGTTGGAAGTGTGGAATGAAGGGTAGTTTTACAGAGAATTTGTGAGGGCTGAATTCCAATGCAATTTAACGTGAAGTCTGATGTTTCCCACAAAGTTGTGGTGGTTTGCACGATGAATTGCTGATACATACATTTACCATAAATTTTTGTCCTATGTTACAACTTTGCTGAGTGACTAGAGGCTGATGTCATGGAGCTTGTTTCTAGTAAGATGGTAATGCTTGGTGTCTTGACTGCTGATATCCTTTAGAAGTGGCAACTTTAGCAAGACACTTCTGTCTTGATTGTGGTTGGAAGGTCTCTTTATGTGCTATGTCTAACCATGGACTTATCGACATAGTAGTTGGTTCTTTGGAAGCTTTACAGATATACTTGGCCCTTATATGAATTCAAGTCTGAACCCTTCAAGGTCCCTTGAAGACGCAGAGACCTAGCTCCTTTTTTTTTGTGTATTGGGATGTCATATTACAGGACCAAAAAGTTTGTCCATTTCTTGTCTGGGCTTTTATGATTTTCGTAAATCCGACATCCTGTCTTGTTGCTCGTAAAGCCCTTTACCATGGGCTTTACCAGAATATGCGCCTGCACTCAGCTCCACCTCACACAGGCCCTTATTCTGGTGAAGCCCATGGCCTTGGGCTTTATCTACCACAACAAGATCAACAGAATCATTGGAGTACTGACAATGTGAATGTAATTTATGAAAGTGCATTGGGATCTTGCAGAAAGAAGAGGAAAGGTAAAAGTAGGAAACACAATGTGCATTATAGATGGAACTAAAAGTAGAGAAGAAGGTCAGCATTTAATGATCCAGAATTTGAGGAAATTGAGGACAAGGGCCATCTGCTGCTTGCAGCACCTCACCTGACCCACTCCCATTTCTAGTCTTCTCATACCCTATGGCCCTGGGTCTGTGGTTTGCGTCTCTGTCCATTTATTGTAGAAGGCACTGAAATGAACATCATCTGCAATGCTCTTTTGTGGTTTTGTGAAGGATGTAAGAAGAGGAAACACACAGGCAGGATACATGGGTAGGAACTAGCAACCAGAAGTTTCAATAGTACCTACATATCAAAATGTTTCAAGGCAGCTGGGTAGCAAACAAAAAGGACAGGTACCTCAGGGCATGATGTAGAGATCCTTGGAGCCACGTTTGAGGATTGCAGGTGGCAATCTTGAAGCTCAAAGAGATGGTTATAAAGCTCACTACTAGAGTCTCCTCATTCTGCAGTAATAGCCAAACTGTTCAGATGAGGAGTTGAGGAACAAAACCAACTCCTCAACTGCATCTATACCCACAGTTTGGAGTCTACATTCAAGTGCAATGCTGCTTAACAGTACTCATAACTTAATTGTAGGCTGCATATGACATCAATGGAGAAAGTTTTCAAGAAACATCATGTTCACATAATGTCAAGGACATGTTGCAAACCCTTCTTCATAGGACACATTTTCCCTCATCAAAACCAGTGCTGGGCAGTTCTTAATTTTTTCTGAGGACAGTGCCCAAAATTATGGTGTTTTCATGGAGTGTCTGTGGTTGGGGCCAAATTTGCCAATATTGAAACATCATTAAAAAACCATCACAACAGAAACAACACCATTACATTGACAAAGAAACATCATGAATGAAACACCACCAAATAAACATTATCACCAAAACATCACCACTTAAACATAGTGATCGAAACGTAATAATCATAATCAAAACACCACAACAGAAACATCAAAACCAAGAATGGACACTCCATGAAGACACCATAATTCTCCCATATAATTTATACTGGAAATTTGGCATCATGATGTTTCAATGGTGCAATTTTATGTGGTGTAATGTTTCCGTTACATTGTTTTGGTCCATATTTTGCAAGTAGTGTGTGTTAATGTTTTGGCACTATTTATTGATTAAAATCTTGATACAAGATTTTATTTACTCAACCATACCAGAAAGCAGATGGGCATCTCCCACATGTTGCTTTTAGCTTGTGTGAATTGATTTCAAGGTCGTGCAATGCAGGTTTTGGCTATATTGATGATCTCAATTTACCTTGAATGTTGGGTTTTGAAATGTTGGGAGAGGGGAGTTCCCCTATTATTTCAATGTTTGGTTGAAGCTTTTTTTGGGTTTGTTGAGGGATAAAAATACAAAACATGGCGATTGGAGTGTCTTTTCGAGATGTTTACATTATCACACACCAAAAATTTGTTTCAGCAATTAATACTTCTGTTCAAAATCCTCCTGATGGCCCTTCCAACTCCAAAGACCTCATTTGGCATGTTTTTAAGCGTGTTCGTGGGCAAAAAGGAGGTGCAATCTGGAAGGTCCAAATTGCTTATATCAGCAATCAATGGTCCAAGATGTCATGGATGGCAGAGAACAACAGGAGAACCTTCCAAATTTACAAGGAGAAAGTTCAAGACAAATAGTCATGGGAGTCTCAAATTTTCACGCATGAACAACTTCCTTGAGTTCTCTAGGTGAGGGGATTGTTTCTCCATATTAAAAACTCTGACTGATTTTGAGCAATGTTTCATAGGGTTGACACTATTTTCACAGGTACTATTGTGCATATGGTTCGGAAGATTGATCGAACAAAGTCATGCATTTGACTCCACATATGGCCTTCAAGAATGCACCCCTAAATAAAAAAGGGAAGGCTTGTAAGAAGGGGAAGACTAATAAGCACGTTACTTCATCATATAACAGGGGGTTTTAAAAGCGAGGTTGTTTCTGCAATTTCTACCTAAAGAGACTTTACTTACTTCAAGACATAGTCAAAATTTGCTACACACAAAAAGAACACATCAACAACAAGGCTGGAATTTTGTTATGGAATGTCCATGGTTGGGGCCAAATTCACTTTTACAACGTGAACTTGAAGCTAGGATTCTCTGTATCACAGGTCATGGCAAAACATTATCACAATGTGCAGGATTTGGTTGAGTTAAGTGGCAACCTAATGAAGAATATTTTCTTCTACGAGCAAGATATCACAAACATTGTTGCTGAACTTACGAGATAATCATACAAAAAACATAAGAACGATGTTGAGAGCATCTGAATGTGGGTTTGAGAGAATCCAAACATGATATTATATAATCAGGAAAGCGAAGTGCTGGTACAAGGAGAACTAATTCTGACCAATTTGTAGTTCACTATTGGAATTCATCAATTGATATAGGCTCTCACACAACCAAAAGAAAAATTTCAACGAAATATGGGAAATAATTGAAAAGTCCATGGTTCACATGAATGGATTGAAAATGATTGCAAATTTCACAAATAATATTGAACACATACCATACATCCATCATGAGCTTGGCCAACTTGAAAAAATGAGAAGAACAAATTGAATGAGATAAAATTCTTGAAATAATTTGACCAAAAAATGAACTTCATTGAAAAATCATGGTTATCTCAAGTTCTTTGCATATGCTATAAGTTTGGGGTCGAGTCTTCTAGTCTCCTCAAGTTCTTCATATGGATTTTTGTGCTAAGAATAGAATGGTAATTTGGGTAAACTTGGTTCAAGAGTCATAGAAAATTCAATTTTCTCCACTTTAGGTTATTGGGCAATATGTTTGGGATTTTTTGTGCAATGTTTTTTTACATACCCTTCTTAAGCACCTCCCTCTGAAGATCCTTCTCAATGTTACAAAGCTATGGGGTGACTTGAAGTGAGGCAATGCAGACAAAATGCATTCGGAGGCATCATTTTTTTCAATATGTTGTTGATTAGTTTGTCAACATATGTAGTTTCAATAGTATCAGTATGGAAGTTCTTATACAAGGGTGGCACCAAAGGTTCCAACTCTTGAAAAGTAAGAAGGATGAACAAGAAAACTTTCAAAGGAAAAACATAATGCTTGAATGATTTTGGTTCAAATTAATGTGCAACTAAAGCCTAAACAAGTTCAACAAAAATAACAATATTTGTTTACCTAAAACATGGACCTAAACAAGGGCAACTAAACTAGTTGTTCATGAGAGGAAAAAAAATTGAGCAATCCATGAGACGTGGGAGGAGGAATAGAGGGTTGTGGCAGAGGTCCAAGTGAAGGTGGTTGTGCAATCAAGTCAATAGGAATAGGAGAATCTCGAGGAGGAGGTAGGTTAGGATTGCACTTTGGAAGTGATGGAAGAGGCAAAGCTAAATTAAGTTGATTTTAATCCCTAAAATCTACTCCAAATACATTAGTCATCTCTCCAAAATCATCATTTTGAGCTTTTGAAACTTGAACTTGGGGAGTCCAAAACATGATTTTCAATCTTTGAAACATTAGGTTTTTGTTCCAAAATATGAGCTTGTGACTTTGAAATATGAGTTTGGTGTTCGAAAAGATGAATTTTAGGCTCCATTTAGTTTAGGCTCTTTAAAACTTTATAAAAAACTTATTGTCGAATTGAATTTGATAAGAAAATTAAAAATTGCAACTAGAAGTTCATAATTATAATTTTAACCATTCCATTTTGGAATGTTCTTTAAATAATTATAGAGAATCACCGTCTTGTGTTAAGATCCTTCATGTAAACATGCATATGATAAAGCTTTGGTGTACATGGGTTTGTAACATTGTTTAATATGTAGGCATTATTTGGCTTGTAATTATAAAGATCAATTTACATGCATTAAGGTGGCAATTGCTTGTTTTTAAAACTAATCCATGTTTGGTGACTAGTATTTCATCCAAACACATGTATTAACTTTGTTAAAAAACTTATGAAACATGTTCCAAAGTTTTTAGAGAAAGGACTAGTATTAAATGGCCTACTTGTACATGTATGAAGTGCAATTAACATAATTTTTTAAATAAAGGAATTGGGACCCATCTATGTGCATCCATATTTTTTTGCATTTTTGTCATGCAACCCTAAACCCTAAACCCAAAAAACAACAACCTTTGTCCTCACATGTCCAATAATTCTTATGGGCTTCTTGTTATTAGTCATTGCCTAATGGCTTGTGACTATTTTATTCAAAAAATAATGGGTACTATCTCCTTTAGTTTCTCAAGGGCCTAGCCCCAATAAACTTGTTTTAGAGGTATTAATATTTCAAAATTAACAATTTCCTTTTATAAAAGTTGGTATTCCCATCATTTTCATTTTGGTCCATCTAATTTTTACAAGGTAACAAGAGTTTTGGAAAAAGGATATGTACAAATATATTATACATGTATGTATAAGTGCAAATATGGTATGTGTGTGCATATTTATTTGTGAGAAAAAGTACACTTACATATATGTACACATATACACATGTGTATGTGTATGTTGATGTTTATGCACATAAAAAGCGAGAGAAAAAAAAAGAACAAGAAGGATTGATTAAGAGGAGGTGGAGAGGTTCACATCATGACAAAGAAGAAGGAAGTTCACAAAGAGGGTAGTTTTTTTTCCGGAATAAGAAAGGTGCAAAAAGCTTGAGAAACCTTGGTCCCATTGTGTAAAAGGTCTTTCTTGTGATGATTTAGTTTTCTTTTGTGGATACATATATTTTTTGTATTGAATAGGAAGAGGCGAGACAATTTTGCTAGCAATAGGAACTTGGGACGAATCATTGTTCTAGTTGACTTCATTACAAACACCAAATCGGAAAAACATAGAACAAGAGTCGTTTTGGCATTGGAGATGGCCAAAGCATTTAGCACTTTGAAAGCCCAAACCAAAAGAGTTTTTAATGTTGGCCGTTTTCACCTTGCACCAAGCATGATCGTCATTTTTTTGTCCATACCTTGCATCTATTTGGAAACTCCCATTGGCTTGCAAACAAGGGGACCTCAAACATGTCATTGTCAAATTCATGGGGAGAAAGTTGATTGTTTCAATTCTCATTGTCGCATAATCCAAAGACCTCAACTTGTTAGAAATATGTTGAATTTGGGACATCTCGTTCAACAAGTCCACAACACTACACACAATGTTTGTTGAAGTTGACGACACCAACATAGGGGTTTCATTTGACCCTTGTGAAACAACAATCTTTTGCTCACATGCATCAAACATGTTAAAACCAATGCCAAAGTTCCCATTTTCGTTAAACAAATCATCGAGGTCAACGAATGTTGATTCCCTTAATAGTTTCGAGGATTTAAAGTGCACCAATTGGTCGTCCGAATCAACCTTGATTTTGAGTACTAAAAGAACACAATTAGCAATGGATGTGACCATGCTTGGTGTGAAAATTATATCCTATGAATTCCTAACCAAGCTTTTGCCAATTATTCAATACCTACCATTACTAACCATCCACTATAATCCTTGGGGGACATATGATGGGACTTGGTAGATGGAATTGATGACAACATTATTGTCTCCATATGCAACTCTTTGGAAACATGAATTGAACCCAACAATAAGCCAACATTACGCAAAGGCATTTTTCCATCACTTGAACAAATTCTTCATCTCCCACCAACATTGTGAGATCAAATTTTCCTTATGCATGGAAAGTTGCCACCAAGTTTGAACATAAAAGAATTAGTGGGAAAAGGAGTACTAAAAACACATATGTTGAGGTATTATGTACTACAACATGTAGATTTAGGAAAGGAAAAAATATATTTTCAATAACTCAAAAAAATATTTATTATGCAATCGTTGAACATAAATTAATAATGGAAAAGAGATTAGAAGGTATTAAAATCCTCCCAATCCCCAAGAAATATAATTAAATTGTAAATGAATTGAATAAATTTTAATACATTTTAACATTGTCAAAGAGTGAAAACACTACAACAAAAGGTGTCCTTGTACGCTAAGTGATTTCATTGGATTTTGAGTGAATTCATTAGTTGTAGTGAATGGGGACTAGTGAAGAAGCAATGAATTCATTGGTCTAGTGAACAAGGATTAGTGAATTGCACCCACATTTTCTAGTAATGAAAGGAACCAAATCATCAAGGGACACAAAATAAATTTCAAATATTTGAAAATAAATACATTTTCCAATTTGACAATACAAAAATGGAGAATTGATTGTTTTTCACCATAAACCTTAATCCTAAAACTTGATACCTTTGGGATGAATATTTTCATTAGATGTGAGCCAAATGAAACCAACAACTAATTAAAAGATTGTTGCATATAAGAAATAGTGGAGAAAGTTATGTGTGATGCAATCCAATATAAATCTACTACCAAAATAAGTCAATAATGGTGTTCTCAAAACTTGCGTCCTTAATACATCAACCACAAAACTATGTTTGTAATGGTTTTCTTGGAATTGTAATTTTTCATGTACAATGTATGCAAATTGACAAAACATACCTATAACGGTCCAAATACATACATAAACAAAAATATTGCTAGAAAACTTTTAATTATGTGGATTTCAACAAAGGTTCATCTCATTATGAGAAAGTAGTTCTTACCAATTATTGAATAGCAAGATTTCATGTTACGCATTAAAAATGATGACATGGAAGTGCAAGTAGAAATTTGATTACTAGGATGATTACAAATGGAATCTTCATATCACAACACATCCATAACACCATTAATATATTTTAGTGAGGAAGTTGGTCATTGCCAAAAAGGACATTGTATTTTTCAAAATAACTCTATTTACCAAATTAATATCCATGAAAAAAAATTCCCAAATGCACCACATGATTTTTAAAAAAAATTCTATTTAAGCATTATTAGAAAAATTTGATAAAATATAACAACTATATTGATTAACAAAACATTTCATCATGTTAGGATCTTTCAATGTCCTTTCACCCCTAAAATCCAAAATGGTATAATATTTTTAAAGGTGAATTAAGATAAAAATTTGAAAACCTTGTTTGAATGAATTCTCAATGAGAATTCATAAAACAAAAGACATGGATGACAACAACACGAGACAAAAAATAACTATAACTTTTAATGATTTAATTTTTAAATGTTTTTAATGTTTTTCAAATAAATGCAATAAAATATAGAGATTAATTATATATATATATTTATTTATTTATTTGAAATTTTAAATGATTATATCAAATAAGGGTAACATATATGATGGAAAGATGAAAAAGGAAAATTCACATGAAGTTGTCAAAATGTAAAAATAACAATTTTCTCAATAAAGGAAAATGTTTAAGGTCTTAGCAGTTGAAAAAACGTCAAATAAGAATAATGTTACTTTTATTTTATTTTCATTTGGGGGCAATAAATAATTTTTATAACTACCTTTGGAAAAAAATATTACAATAAATTATTTATTTTTTAGGGAGTTATTATGTTTAGTAGACGAGTTAAGTAACATATGTGTTTCTCAACTTCTATATATTAGTCATAATGTCGTTAGAAATTCCACCTTACAAATTAAAGAATGTTCATGGCTAGTGTTAAATATATTACACATAATCATTGTTGTCATTAGCTAGAGTATTCCTCCAAAATAAAATTGAATTAAATTCTGTCTTCCACTAATATTAGTTGATTTAAATTTTGAAAAAGGATGGCCTTAGGGGGGTTAAACAATTGTTGTTTCAATACTGGAAACATCATACATACAAAAATAGCCAATGTATATTAATTAAGGTAGAAGCGTTATAGGGTTTAGGGTTTAAGAAGAAAACAAATTGATATTAGTATACATAAAATTTGCCAACAAAACTAGAAAAATAGGTTGTATCCGTCCAAAAATCACCATAGGATATGAAATTTTTACCATGGTAAATTTTTAAAAGCAAGAATGTCACAAAGCCTCCAATAAGCTGAAAGATAACAACAATAACTTGGAAGGTAAAAGCCACAAAATATAAATGACAATACTAAGGACACATAACTAGCAATCATATTTGAAGTTGCTTGATTCTATTATTCATTTTTTTGAATTGTGATGCATTTTTATCCACTCAAGCAACTTATGTGGCCAAAGGTAGCCACACAAACCTTTTCCAATGCTAAATGTTTCACACATTTGTTTTGATTCTTTTCCTATAACTTTTTACACCCTATTAAATTCAAGGTGATGTTGTGTTATTGTGCTTATTTCTTCTATACAAGAAGGGAGCACATAAAGAAATCATTGTCTTATTATGTTCAGTTGAAAAAACTTCGATAGCAACTAGGGTTCAATTTATATTAATCTTTTTTTCTTCTCTCTCTTCATTTTTTCAACCTCGCAAGGTTCTTCCATACACAAGCATTTACTGTGATAGAGAAGGAGTTCACCCATGCGCCCTTCCCACTTGGAAACTTTTGATGCTAAAAGTACCCATGTGTGTGATGATCTTGACCACCTTCCTACTCCATGAGATCGTAGGTACCAACTAAATTTATTTTTATTTTTCAAAAGTATCCAAGGAGCTCAAAGTTCATAGCCAAGGAGTTCAAAGGTCAAAGCTCCTTAGGTTTGATAGCAAGGAGGGAACTTAGATACCCGAAAAAAAATTAGGCTCTTTGGGAGGAGTTCTTTTATTCCAAAATGGTCTTCCTTTTGGATTGTTCTCATTGTTGGGGTGTTTTTGGCAACAAAAGTACTTTCTTTTTAAAAAATTATTCCACTCCAATTTTTCCGGCCTCCTCCTTGTATGCACTTAAGGAAGGTCAACAATTTAGGTTTTATTTTCTCTTAAGCTTCGAATTTCCCTCACTAGTTGCTTGAAGGTGTTTACAAGAGTTTGGCGAAAGTAGCTCGGACTAGTTTAGGTTTTTTATGTTGCTTGCAACTCGGAGGTTTCCAAAGGTAGGGAGCCTTCAACTTCATGTGTTATCAATAGTCAAAATTTGATGGTTGCAGCTTGTGTGCTTGTAGCCATGTTTAAAGGTAAGCTTCAGGTTATGTTTTTTTCTTCTATTTGTCGCCAGAATGTCAAAATGTTTATGTTGATCCATGGGCAAGGAGAATGTAGCTCCTCCCACATTTTTTTCCTTTATTTTTTTCTTGTAGGTTTCAAAATCCAAGGTCAAAGTTTTGTCTTGCATGATGGGATCTAGTTTGATGGTCCTTAACAACATAATAGGACACTAACATGCAACCTAAATTGCTTGTAGCTAATGAAGGACATGAGCAGAAGCTCATCTCCATATTTTATATCCTACTTTTGGTTTCTTTTCTACTTTAGGTTTTCTTGAATGCATCCACTAGGAGAGAAAGGATCACTTCGTGTCCCTTGGCACCTCCATGCTCGAGTTCATTTTTGGGAGCTTCTAGGAACTCCTAGGAGTTATAATTTATTTTTTTCTATGTCCGTGAATGTAAGAGTGTTCTCATCAATCCATGGGCAGGGATAGTGCATCTTTTCCTAAATTTTGTTCATTTTTTTTCTCTTGAAGGATTGGAGATCTAAGGTTTGTTTTCATGAAATCTTGGAGGAAACATGAACTTAGACTCATTTCTATTCAAGGTTTTCGCGTATAGGGGGTGATTTGGTTTGATGATCCTTGACATTGTAGCAAGACCTAGGCAAGCTGCCTAAAATTGCTTGTAGTAGAAGGACACGAATGCAAGCTCATTTCTATCCTTTATTTCTACTTCTAGGAGCTTCTAGGAACCCTAAATTGAATTTTTTTTTGAGTCATGAATCTAGGGAGCTAAGATCTCCTTTTCTATTTTTCATTTGATCTACTCCCCAACATCGAGCTCATGGAGCTTAAATATCCAAGGCTAGAATATGCGGGAGTGGAAGAATGTGATCACTCCCATTCGAAAGAGATTCTTCACCTCCCACTTGCTTGCAAGAGTTCCAAGAGAAAAACACATTTTTTCATAATTATTATGTGTGTTTATTGTAAGATTTAAAGCTAGGGAGCACAACTTGCTCCTAGGATCCCTAGATCTAGGGTCGTTGAAATCAAACATCCTTCAACATGTGCTTGTAGGAGGTTAGGTGAGTTTGTTTCTTTATTGCAATGCGTTAACACTCTAAGAGATGGTCTTCTTTATTATTCAAAGTTGGGTATTTTTGTTGTCAAAAGTACCCAAAAGTTGTCATTCTATTCAATCAACCATTGATGCATCTAGCTTGGATGCATTTGGTTTAGCTTTGAAATAGGAGTGATTGCAATTTTTTTTTTAAAAGTTTGTTGTAAGTTTCCATTTATAGGGAATGCACATGTCCTTGGATATTTTGTTACCCCATCACCAAGTTGATCAAAGATATGTTCTCATCTAAAAGTAACATGGATCAACATATTGTAATCAACTTCTATGAATTTTTTTCAACATATTCCACTAAATGAACTTGAATGTTTTTACACTATTTACATAAATAGGTAGGTTATAGGTAGGTTAACCTAGGTAGGTAGGAGGTACCTATTAATAAATGCATGTACTTAAGTAACAGGTAGGTTATAGTTTATTAAACCTTATAGGTACCTACTAGGTCTATGTTTATACCTACTTGCGCTTATGTTATTTAAACATAGGTTACGTACCTACCTACTACCCTATAATCAATAGATCTAACCTAGGCATACTAGGTAGGTAGCCTAGCATATTAAGTAGGTATGCAGCCTAACCTAGGCTACTTAAGCCTGTTAGGTAGGTATGTAACCTAAGCCTAGGTAGCCTAGGCTTACTAAGTAGGTACGTAGCCTAACCTAGGCTACCTACCCTGTAGGCCTAAGTGGCCTAAGTTAAGCTACCTACCTTGTAGGCCTAAGTGGCTTAAGTTAGGTTACATACACACCTAGTAAGCCTAAGTGGCCTAGGTTAAACTACTTACCTTGTAGGCCTAGGTGCTTTACACTATGTACGTAGCTACCAAGGAGATTTTAATAACCTAGGTTAAACCACCTTATACTTAGTAGGCCTAGGTGGCTTAAGCTACTTACCTAGTTAGTAGGATAGGCTACCTACCTACTAGGCCTAGGTGGCCTATGTTATTTACCTAATAGGCCTAGGCTACATACCTATAG
>Ga0209208_10003796_pt1 | contig 21581 bp, 16 predicted proteins | sample S1TSphfallax_3_FD_187694 | JGI IMG/M metagenome (GOLD analysis project Ga0209208, IMG submission 187694) | Host-associated microbial communities from peat moss isolated from Minnesota, USA - S1T2_Fd - Sphagnum fallax MG (SPAdes) (version 2) | ecosystem: Host-associated > Plants > Peat moss >...
CCCCCCCCTCCCCCTCCACCCCCTCCCTTCTCCCCCCTTGTTGACACACAAAGGCCTATCTTGAAACCCTAAATTATTTTAGCCCTAACCACTTAATAAATATCTTGTTTACGTCTATATTACTTCACATAATCCCATTGTTTTATTTGCAATGGATGAATGTCTTAGCTTTGTTAAAAATAAACAACATATATTTTCATTCAAATGATGAGTGCAACAACAACAACAACATCTCGCCTTTGCGTTTTTGGAAAAGATAGAATGATAAGATTATATAAAGGACAACCTACTATGAATGAAGGGGCCAAAGTACCCTTGAAGCTATAAGCACTCTAGAATGGTTTTCAACACAAAATCATGAAAAAGTCACAATATGACAAGTGGAATGGGCCCAGATTTATTACGCCCCAGAATCTCCCCCTCCCCACATCCCCCATCGGGCCCCACCCAACTATATCATTCATTCATTCATTCATTCATTCACTATTCCTTCGGTAGTAAGTTACTACTAGCTCATCATTTGGTAGGTAGCTAGCGGGCGTCGTGGCATGTGCCCGGCGAGCCGCTTTCGACGCTGCGATTTCTTTGCTCCGTGTTTTCGTCAGAGCGTTTTGGCTCGTGTGTTTTTGCAGCAATTCTTTTTTTTTTTCCAAAATTGCAAGAAACAAATCTTCGTGGTTGTTGTGATGATTAGCAAGCAATCGAGTATTTTTTCAAAAAAATTGGACATAAAAGTATTCATAAAATCGTTCCTGTTGGTGGCTGGAGGAGCCGGGTGGGGGGGAGTGTAGAAAGCGGGAGGAGAAAGAATGGAACTCCTGTCGCTGACGTAGTAAGGGTTTGCTGTGAAATATCCGAGAGTGAGAGAAAGCGGGAGTAAGAATGGAGGAGATGTTGTTGGTGATTTAGCAAGCGTTTTGGGGAATCGGAGATCGAGGGAATTTGCAGCGGAAAGAAAGTGCCTGTGACGAGGAGGAGGAGAAGGAGAAGGAGGACTGTTGTCTGTGTGTGCGGTTTTGGATTGTGGAGGAGATGCCGCCGCCGATTGCAATAGATGCAGGATTGGCAGTCAGGATTGTCGGGCAACGAGAAGTCATGATCTCTTTAGTGGGGCTTTCTCTTGTGCTTCTCACGCTTCTGTTAGGAAGAGTGAACTCGGCTGTCATCTTGCTTACCTCCAGTAATGAAACCTGGTCTTTTCCTGATGCTGAAGCCAATTTTGGTACGTGATTGATTTTTCGAACTCTTTTTCTCTCAGCTTGTTCAGTCCTTGCACTCTTTTCTTGATGCTGTTCGTTGAACCTTGCTATTCTTCTTTGAAGCTTCTTCCAAACACACGAATTTTTACACACGTGTCATCATCACCATCGCCATCAGAAGAAGAAGAATAATAAGCATGTGGTCTTGTCTGCCAACCATCTCCAATTATTTAATTATCTCCTTGACTCTTTGAAGGATAAGATAATCATCTCCTTGAATGCAATGCTATAGCTTCTCTGTGTGGCCTTGGATGGTTAATATGACTGTGAATCTCAGTTAGCGAAAAGGCCTCTCAAGTCCCTACTTTCCTATTCGATGATTTCTGGATTGTCAGGAGAGTAAACTTATTATCACCAACATGGCTGTTCATGACAGAAGCTAGCATATGTATATATAGAGAGATAGCGAGAGAGCCTTGAATCCACAAACCCTTCCAGGTGCCAGAACCCTAATTACCAAACTGCCAACAGAAACTGTTCTAGTGAACATCATCATGGTGTATAAATATGTTTAAACTGGACTCCGAATTCTTTCATTTTTATTTTTTTGTGGGCTGTTATGTTGTCTGTTGCATGATTGAGATGCATGACACTTTGAAAGCATGCAGAGATCTCTTATTGTACAATCATAAAAATGATGCATTCTTTCATGCTTCATTGGCTTCATGTTTCTACTAGAAGGAAGAGGAACTGTGGTTGACTTGTTATCTTTAGGCTGGCAGCTCCTCGGATTCCAGCAGCTGGCATTATGGGAGTGCTGCATGAGGCAAATCCACAGGATGCCTGCACACCTCTGATCAGGGACCCAGACTCGGAACGAAGTTTGCTCCCTCCTTTTGTTGTGGTGGCCCGTGGGATCTGCAATTTTGACACCAAGGTGCGACATGCTCAGGAAGCTGGATTTGGAGCTGTCATTGTGTATAACAATGCTGACAACCATGAGCTGGTCACAAGTAGGTCCACCTTACTCTTTCTGTTTTGTAGGGTTCAAGCAAGCTGCATTCAGCACACCTGTCTGCTCTTTTGAGAATGTGGTTTTGGACATTTAACCTGTGCCTTTTATTCTTGAAAAGTGCTGAAGCATTCTTGCCAACTGGTGTCAAGACACTGTTGCATGAATTCTCCCCTCCAGTCTTTGCATGTCCCTCCAATATCCAATTTCTGCCTTACTGGAAAGCTTTGAGATGAATGCCATAGACAGGATTTGCCAACAGCAGTACCATCTGTTCAGGTATGTTGGCAAGCAGTCTGTAAGGTGTTAACAGTGCCTCTTAAAATTTCACAGAATGAAAGGAACCTGAACCTGAATAGGGGTATAATTCTGCCAAGCCAATATGATGTGGAATAATTGTTGTGGAGAGTCTAGGCATAGGTGTCAGTGATTTGGGTGAGTGCTTACTGCAAGATTTGTGGTTGGCAATGCAGTGTCCGGAATCTCAGATGACTTGCATATTTATGCTGTCTTTGTCTCAAAGTCTTCAGGGGAGGCCCTCCTGCACTATGCAGGAGACATGAGAACTATCTGCTATATAATGCCAGCATTTGAGAATGTAGCATGGTCAGTAATGGCAGTCTCCTTCATCTCACTCATTGGAGTGTCAATTGTACTTGCAACTTTTGTCTTTGTGCGGCGATACCGCTTTCGATACTTGCCACCCCAATTGCTCCTGGCTAGGGAACCATCAGGGATGAGCTCAACAGAGGTGAAGGCCCTCCCTAGCTTTGTGTTCAAATGTGTGGGTGAGGGAAGAGGCACTGCAGAAACTTGTGCAATCTGCCTTGAAGACTATGAGGCTGGTGAGAATTTGCGGCTTCTTCCGTGTCGCCATGGTAAATGCTCTCTCTCCCACCCTCACTCTCTCTAGCTATGTTATGGCAGTAAATGTAACCAAGCTCCTTGTAAAATGTGGAGCAATATGATGTGTTGCCCTTGCTTGAATTGGCAGTCTTGTGTGTGTTAGATTGCTGATTCATTTGGGTCTGGTAAATGTTTTAGGGGAATTTGTCAGGTTTTAAAATTTTTGCAGCATGTGCATGGAACTGTACAGTCATGGTTGTTGTTGTGTATTGTGCAGAGTTTCATGTTGATTGTATTGACCAGTGGTTAACAACACAACGCGCCTTCTGTCCAGTCTGCAAGAGAGATGCCCAATCCAAAAGTCATGAACCTGTTCCTATAGAGACCACTCCTTTGTTAGCTGCAGTTGGTAGGGCCCTTGGTGGTCCCATAAATGTTGGAACATCGATTGCCTCCACTCAAACAGCATCCACTTTTAACCATCCTCATTTCCCAGCAGCACCAATTCGGTCTCCAGCTACATACACTGTTGCGCACACATGTCCAGAACAAAGAGGAGAACACTTATGCTAACCCCTCATGGTGTCCAACCTGGTGGTCATTTGCAAGAAGCAGTCTTACCAGTGTTTCCATGGAGGTTTGACTTGGGAGTTTAGGAATAGTTGAAGAGGAGCTGTAGATTTAAACCGTATTGTGTATCATACAGTAGTTGTGTTTTTTCATGACAATGTATGTCAGCTGGTATAGTACCCAGCCACTGTTACAAGCTGGCAAGGATGGCATAAGATGTGTACTAGCAAATAAGGTGCGATCTTTGATTCCATCCTTTTCCTTTGTTCTGAACTTGGATGGAGGCACATCACTTGGCAGCCCCTTTACCCACTGGTATGGAAGAGTTCCAGTTGACAAGAGGCAGGTGTTTAGCAGATGTGTGGAGTTCCACACCGCATCCAAAGATCTGAGACTGTATGCATTGTAGTCTAGCTATTTGTAGGCATAGTTTAGCTACCACAGTGATAAGTCCATCCCAGTAACCAAGATGTTGTGTCTTCACCCACTTATATATCTGGGTATATGCAGGGATTGGCGTCACTGCATGTAAATACTTTTATTTCTGGGGTCTGAGGTTGGGTTGCAAATCAGAAGATAGGAGGGAATTTTTATTAGGATCGATAAAGACAGTTGTTTTGTAATCCAGGATGAGCCCTAGAAATAGATAAATGCAGACTTACTTTATTAGCAAAGCACGGAAATGGGCAGTTTGTCACATGCTAGTGAAGTGTTTTGAACATCTTGCCTAATTTTTGCTGAGTGTAGTACCAAAAATCTGGTATGATAAATGAATATGCTTTTAGAGGTCGACTTCGAGGTACACCAGTAAAGTATGGTTCAATCGATAGTAGTTTCTGACAAGTTGGGTATATGACTTCAGAGTGCAAACAGATTGTCAACCACAAAGGCCTTCTTGAGCTCTCAGGCGACGTGTAACTGCTCTACACTACCCTAACCTTAGAATTACATTGATGTGAATAACATACACCCCATCCATGACAAGGGGCAGCAGCCTTCTGGTGAAGAGGCTTGAATTAGGAAGGCTGACTGTGCATTTGTTTGCTCTCTCTACAGAAAAGTATAAGAAGGCAACTAAAGGAAATGGGAAGGCCTGAACAAAAATCAACCAAAGTTCCCATGCAATTTCTTTGTTCCTGGGTGAAGATTTTTACAACTTTAGACCTAACATCAATTAAAATTAAATGAAGATATTCCAGACATGACCAAATAAGATTAGGGCTAAACCCTACACAAGTGCTTCCTGAGTGAGGTCTCTTTCAGGTTACTTTCAGCCCAGGAAATGTTAAATTTGGACTCAAAAACTGTCATTAATTCAAAAAGACTAGTGATATTTTCTCAATTTTCTAATGTGCAGCATTGGCTAGCATCCCAAGAGGGATCTATTTATGAAGCAAAGTAGTTTGTTTCATTTTGTCATGTTGAGATCTCCCAAACCACGGTGCTTCATGCTACACTCTTGGTATCTTTGAAAAGCTCGTGATGAGTAGGGGTGCAACAATTTGATTTGTGTTCTCATGCTGAGATCTCCCAAACCACCGTGCTTCATTCCACGCTCTTGGTATCTTTGAAAAGCTTGTGATGAGTAGGGGTGCACTGACTTGGTTTGTTTTGTCATGCCAAGATCTCCCAAACCAAACCACGGTGCTTCATGTTGTGCTCTTGGTAGTTGCAAAAAGCTTGCGATGTTATAAATATAGTTTATAGTATATATTATCCTTAGTAGGGTCTTGTTTGAAATTTTGACAAAATGTGAAAAGTAAAAGTATAAAGGGAATTTTTTTGGTGATATTTTGATTTTTTTGGAAAAAATCTTCAATTTTTTTTTTAAATTTGATTTTTTCCCTCACGTCTAGACTTTGTTTTGAGTTTGGTAGCATTTTTTTTACTACCCTTTTTATTATTTAGACAAGTTCTAAAAACATGTGGTCATTTAATGCTAAATTAATGTAGCCTGTTTTGTTTGGTTCAAGTGTGAACACATTTTTATTTTTCACATTTTCAGAATTGAAATTTTCTAAATTCGGCAATGTGAAAATATTGAGGGTTCAACTAATCTTTCCTTCCAAACCTAATTTTTCGAATTTGAATTCAAAATTCAAATTCACTCAAAAATCAATATCTTCCACACCTTATCTCTAAAAATTGTATAATAAACTCTATTAAATTTGACTCACCAAAAGCTTTCCAACAACACCAAGAACACCTCCAAAATCCAATGCAATTTTCAGTTTTGATTTTATTTGATTATCATTAAAAAATGGTTCAATAATCAATAGCTTTCACACTATACCCCAAACAATTTCATACCAAGTTGGTGCATTTTAAAAACAACCTAAAACCTTTGCAGTTTTTTACCATGGTAAGTGAAAATTGTTTTCCATTGGGTTCCAATTCCCATTTTGGACAAACTTAACATCCACATTGGTACCATCATTAAAATATTAAATCCATTTAAATTATTTTTAAATATTACAAATATACCATGTTTAAACTAAATTATATAGAATCTCCAAATTCATATATAACTTTTTTGGGTTTAATATGGCCATTAAGAGGCTACATTGAAAAAGGTGAAAATGTCACCTTGGGGCAGGTTCACCTTGTCCCCAATTCCTTAGATAACCATGATGGTTTGATCACTAATTATTTTACTACCTACCAACAACCCACAAGTAAATTGTAAGAAGGTAGGTAGCAAAAATAACCTTTACCACCATCTACGCACTGAGTAAACATTTATTTTCTTACCTATTTACCTATATATTGGATTTATTTCTTATAAAACGAGTTATCAAGGTGAAACCAAATGTTAATTTAAGTGAAGTTCATCCAAATTGAGTCATAATGGACATCCAGTGGATGGTGTGTTGGTGGGTGCTAGTTCAATTTGGTCAATTTGTTGTAGCAATTACAACATTTATTTTGTGTTGCACCCATTCCTTTCATGGCCAAAGTTGCATTTCAAACATTCACAAAATTTTCGTTTCCAACAAATGCAAAATTAGTTATTTTACTTGTGTTAAACACACAAGTTACCATAGTTTGATTTTTCATTTCCTTTTTTTGGGTTTAACTTTGCTTTTCCCTAAAAACTTTGTTTTCAAATTCAACCAAACCCTCCTACCTACCACCTTGCCTACCTATGAACTAACACACCCATTTCCCTAACCTTATTTTTAAGCTATTGATGTATGTTCGAGGGTGAATTTGCGGCCCCCAATCATTACCCTCCTCTAGGGGTAAGTATAGGGGACAAGGTTGACACCTTATTATTTCACATAAAAAACTACCCTCCTTATCTTATTTTACTACAATTACTCAAGTAGGAAGTAAACTCTAGGTCATACCAAGAATAATGAAGATAAAAGGTCTACTGTCCACAATCAGACCTACTTTCCTATAAATGATCTCAATTATGAAATAGGGAATGGAACATAGGGAAGGGAACAATATGAAAAAGGGGAGAAAACCTAGGAATAGTGTCACAACCCCACTTTGGGCTAAGTGTGGGGATGAAATTCACACTCCCGAAAGTGGGGACTTGGAGTCCTCTGGGACTTCCAAAACTTCAGAGCTCGATTTCAAAGGTCAAAACACCTCGCATTGGGTTGTTATTTATATCAATGGTAAGGTCTTGAAGTGTAGATGTCCAAAATGGCCTCGCATGATCCATTTGGACATCTGCAGCCCAAGTTATGGGCAAAAGAAAGGCCGGGAGTCAAACTGACAGTTTGATTCCCGACCACTAAAAGTCGAGAATTAACCTCTTCCCGACGTATGCAGAAGGAGTGCGAGATGGCATTGGAAAGCTCTCGAGGAGAACTACAACTTTGGTTTAGATCTCACTCCAATCGGAGGTTGGAGCTAGGAGATGTGAATTCCCAAAGTCCCGGGAGTCCAACCTGGGATAGTTTCGGGACTCCTCCTTGGGAGTCTCGGGAAAAAGTGTCATTCGGATGTGGCTCCCATGGAGTAATGCAGAGAATACTATATGGGGGAAGGTGGTGGCTTCCCCCGAGTCCGGGCCATGGTGAATCAAATGAGTCCAAGGTCGCCCATGGCTTGTCCCAACACCAAAAGGGTGCAAAATGGGTTCTAACCAACTTGTGTTGGTTTTGGATGCAGGACCATGTAACAACATAATTGTCCCTTTTCCTAGTCTAATCCCGGGACTTCTAGCACGCCCCTCTTACCCCTTTTAGTGTTGGAAGTCGAAAGCGGCCCTCAAGTTCCAACTTTCTGCAATTCAACATACTTAGACCCTCAAGTGGGTCTAGTAACGAACTTAGGAGTGCGTCAAATAGTTATTTTCCTTGGGTCTGTAATACCTTCAATGTGTTCGGATATTACCTAGTGGGTTTATAGACCTTTCTAACATTACTATACCTCCCTTCCCCATGCTTGTAGGTTCTTTAGCGGTTTTTACTTGCCACTTGTTGCTCTCAAAGTGCTTCCTCTACACTTTATCGTTTATAACCAATTGTCATCCCTTTACAACTCTTGCCTATTGCTTGCCATAGTACCTTCTAACATGCAAAAGGTAACTTGCTGGTTTGTTACCCTTGATTTCCACCACCATGGACTAGTTGTTACCCTCTTGTGGTAGCCAATAGCTTAGGGCTTTAGAAACTACCTTGTGGTCAACCCTTTATTCTCTATCCTAGAAGCCAATAGCTTAGGGCTTTAGAAACTACCTTGTGGTCAACCCTTTATTCTCTATCCTAGAAGAAATGCAGAAATACTAGTTCAAGGAAGCATTTTACTTTTATGGCCTAAACAACTTTACTTTCCACACTTAATAAAACATCAATGCAACATAAGAAACTTGAATCCTTCAACCATCTTCCATTAAAATCACACACAAAATAGATACTCCATTCCTTTTTTTCACTTTCCAAGTGAGAATTTTACATTTCCCAAAAGTTTTAAATGAATTCCAAATCCCCCCAACCATTTTCCTAGTCCCCCTTCCCCGCATACCACACAACGCTCACATTGACCTCTGAAAAATAAGGCATTTATTTTAATCCCTTCCTAAAAATCTCCTAAATGATTAGGTGAATTACCCCCAACCATTCATTAACTTGAGCTATTTAATCCCACTAACTTCACCCCTTGGGTAAAGGACGATAAGTCTACCACTAATAATTAATAATCACTAGGAGGCCTATAGAACTAATTAATCTAGAAATTTCTACCCATTAACAACGTACTCCTACTTGCATGCCAATTGACCTACCTATTTAAAAGACCCACCAAGTGATGTCATCAACAATTGATGAAAGTATTACAATATACATGAAGTCAATATTTGTTTAAACCCTTAACTTACCTACCCACCAAGGTGACAAATGAAGGTATTGCATATGAATTATGTAGTCACCCCTAATTTCATATGGTGAAGTTCTCCTTTCATCCTTTTATGAAAATTCATGGAACAACATTCATGTGAATATTACATACGATAGACCATTCATGGTGTGATGGGGACTTAAGTGATGATGGACTAAGTTTTTGCAATATCACTATATGAAGCCATGAATACCTACCATGGAACTTAGATAAAAAATAAAATAAAATTATAATTCCTACATATTGGATGAAGAATTTAAAAACATCAATGATTTTAGGTGAATAAACAAAAGTATTGCATTTGATAGATCAAATACAATTTGAAGACGCTTCAAGTGATGGAGGGATAAGATTTTGCAATATTCACATATTTAAACCATGTCATGCACCATAGTAACAATGACCTTAAACTTTCACTAATGAGGATATTGTTCATTTTGTTGTAATTGTAATCAATGTTTTCCTTTGCAAATAATGGTATTGTTCATTTGGTTTTATGGTTAATGTAAACCATTTGTGGTGAATGGGGCACATTATGTGAAATGGGGCATGTTAAGTGTGTGCAATATAACATAGGATGATCAAGGCTCACAAATTGGAATTGGAAAATAAAATGGGTGAAAATTGTGTTCACAAACACTAAATAGCCATGAGCTAGGGCAAAGACATTATATGTGATTGGCTACTTGTTGCCAACAAGTGACCTTAACCCATCACAACATACATGAATGATGATGCAAAAAAGGACTACATAAATATATGCATATAAAAAGCACGTATCATGTAAGAAATTGATGATATATACATTATTTTTAACAATGCTCACATACCCATTCCATAAATTTACTATATTCATAATTTTCAATTAGAAAGTAGGAACTAAAAGCTTGTAAGTAACTTACCATAGTTGAATAGCAAGTTCATTGGATCTTTGTTAAATAATTATTTAAGTTTGAAGATTATATTTCGACAAATAGAATATTATTGAATATGTCAAAAGATGCTTGATTTTCCTTCACAAAAACAATTGTTTGAAAAAAAAATGTTCTTAAAAAAATTTCTACATGTCTAAACGTTTTAAATTTATGTTTTGGGTCAAAATTGCTATTCAACTAGAGTATTGGGAAATAAGCTAAAGTATGATGAGTTGCAAAGTAAGTATGGTGAACTTGCAAAGCGAATTTGTAGCCAAAAATGCAAAATGGGGAACAAAATCCCAATTTGAAGAAAAACACAAGAGTAGCTAGCTAGTAGCGGAAGCAGAGAGAGAGAGAGAGAGAGAGAGAGAGAGTTGTGAAGGGGCCCTTTGCCTGTGGGTGGGACCTTACCGACAGCGCCTTGTCTCTCACTCCGCATATGTTGTTGTTCTTTCCCTTCCATCTTCCTTCCTCTCCCTTCCTTCCCCACTGGTCTTGCTTTTGCTCTGCTCCACTAGGTACTGCTGCTGCTGCTGCTCTTTGTTGTTGCACCCATTTCAACATACCCCAGTTGATGCTGCTGCTCCTTGTTGTACCCGTTCAACATACTCCACTGTTGCCACTGCTGCTTCAATCACAATTTCGGCTTTTCAACTCAGGTACTGCCATGGCACCCACGCATCCTACCGCCTTCTCCCTCTCTCTCTCTCTCTCTCTCTCTCTCGACTGTACCCATTCTCTTTCTCGACTCTATCTCAAATTGGTCTTTCTCAATCCTCTTAGTTTCTTGAGCTTCTCCGAAGTTTTGAGTAGGGTCTTGTTATTCTTTTTTTCTGTGAGGTTGTAGTATTCTACACCCATTTCTCCACATCACCATTGTTTGGAAATCTTCTTCATCATGTCTTGTCTTGTGCACAACAATATAGGAAGAAAGTATGGGTCGTGCATGCATGCAGGGGGGGGGGGAGTCATCATCATGCCTCTTCCTGGCTCTCTTTTTTCTTTTTTGCTCTGTGTTTTTATTATGATGGACTCTCTCTATGATTTTCCAACATCTGATTTCCAACATCAAAGCAAATTTTTGGGCTTTGCTGCTGACAATGCCTTACTTCTTTTGGGCAGGGGGAGTTCTAGTAGCAACAGCAACCCACCTTTTTCTCAGCAGCACAAGAGTTGTTGAGGATTATTTTTCTTCTTCATCTGTGGAGAAATGGGTGTGTGGAAAAAACTTTGCAACTATGCGCGTGTGAAGCAAAACCTAACAGTGGATGGAGCTGATGGCAAAGGAAAGAAGGGAGGTGGCAAATCTGAGGAACGTATTGCAAAGAAAAAGGGAGATAAGGATCATGTAGTGCATGTGGTCACTGATGATTCATCTGCAAGCTCAAATGTGGAGCACACCACATACCCATTCAAGGAAGAGAGCAACTTTATCAATGACTTGAAGGAGCCTCAGAAGAAAGCCCTAAAAGACTTGAAGGAGAAGATCAAAGCTCTGATCAAGGATGATGGTTTTGCTATCCCCCCAGAAGCCTTGCATGAATCCAGGGCAGCTGCTGCAGCTGAAGCAATCAAGGAAGCAGCTGAAACTGAAGCAATCAAGGCAGCTGCTGAAGCTGAAGCAATCAAGGCAGCTGAGGAAACCACCCCTCCCACTGCAGAAGATGCAAAATCAGCTGTGAATGATGCTTCTGCAACCACCATGGAGTCAACTGAACCTCTAGATGAAGGAGCTGGAACTGCAGTCCCTGCAGAATCTGAAACCCTGAAGGTTGAGACTGTTACTGCTGGAGCTCCTGTTGTTGAAGCTCTTGAAGAGATGATACCAGCTCCTGAGGTTGCAGCTGTTGTGGACACTACCCCAGCTCCTGAGGTTGAATCTCCTGCTGAGGCAACACCAGCTCTGGAGGTTCAATCTCCTGTGGAGACAGCACCAGCTCCAGAGGTTCAAGCTTGTGTGGAGGCAGCACCAGCTCCAGAGGCTCAAGTTGCTGTGGAGACAACATCAGCTCCAGAGGCTCAAGTTTCCATGGAGACTGCACCAGCTCCTGAGGATCAAGCTACTGCAGATGTTGAGATGCCTGAGGTGGAGACCAAGGAAGCAGTCTTGGAGACCAAGATTGCAGAGCTTAAGGAGACAACAAAGGAAGAAGTTGCCACAGAGACACTTGAAGAAGAGACTGTGGACAACACAATGCCTCTTCAAGAGAGCACGGAGAACCCTGAAGATGTCTGCTTGTGGGGTGTTCCATTGTTGGACACCAAGGGAGATGAGAGGACCAATGTGATCCTTCTCAAATTCCTTCGTGCCAAAGATTTCAAGGTTGACGAGGCCTGTACCATGCTTGTGAATACTGTCAAATGGCGCCAGAGCTTCCTGGCCACCACTATTCGTGAGAAGAAGCTTCAATCCAAGCTTGATGAATGCTTTTACATGCAAGGCAAAGACAGGGATGGCCACCCTGTGTGCTACAACATCTGGGGTGCTTTCCATGACAATCCAGATCTGTTTGAGAAGATGTTAGGCAATGAATCAAAAATGAAGAACAACTTTCTCAGGTGGCGTGTGCAGTTGCTTGAGAAGGGCATAAAGGAGCTCGAGTTCACTCCAGGAGGCACTAGTGCCATCTTGCAGGTCAATGACCTCAAGAACATCCCCTTGCTCAAGAAGGAGATGCGAGATGCAGTCCATGGTGTCATTAATCTGCTTAAGGACAATTACCCTGAGCTCGTGGTGAAGAATGTAAGCTCACAGGATTTTCTTCCCCTCTCAAACCCAGAAACAAGTTTGTCAGAGGTTGCAACACTGTCAGAGTCTCATCTTGTATTCCTGGAATAGAGATGCTCTTGGAACCCATTTCAGCAGCTGGAAACAGAGTTGCCTGTCCCATTTTCAGAGTCACTTTTGACTTTTCTATGGGTTGATGAACCATACATATTCAGCCCTGAATGTGATTTGAGTGCCAATCAATGTAACTCATAAACATCTTTCAGTCACCTGTCCAACGGAAGCTTGTTTCTCTCTATACAGGTGTTTCTCAATCCGCCCTGGTATTTCAGTGCACTGTATAATCTCATCAATCCCTTCATAACGCCAAGGATGAAGAGCAAGATATTTTTGGCTCGTCCAGGCCAGATCTTCAAGTGAGATTCCTCTGTCTATTCCAAACTCTGACCCTGTTCTCCTCTCAAGATCATTCACACCCAACTTGCAGAATTTGCATTGGGGATTGAGAATCTCAGGATGCCAGACCAAAATTTGCTGCCTTACACTGTGCTGGTTTTACTGATGAACTTATTTGGGTGATTTCTGTCTTCAGCTCCATTGCACCTGAGGATGTGCTAGTTCAGTATGGTGGGTTTGCTCGATCCAATGATGCAGAGTTCACAGGGGCAGAGTCCTCTGTTAACGAGTTGATCATCAATGCTGGCGAGGAAAAGTCAATTGAAATTGCCTTGGAACAGGTGCTGCATTTTCTCCTATCTTTTGTTTACACAAAATCTTTTACCACAGCTTCAGTTTTTTGCACTGTGACTTTGGACAGTCAACCTCTGGAGCTCTATGTCTTTCCTCTTCATTCAAGAACCCTTGATATGGATACTGTTGCAGTAGAACAACGTGCAAGGAATGAACTGATCCAGAAATATACAATTCTTCAACCTGATCCAGACACCATCACCAATTGCTTCTGTACAGGAGTTACAATCTGTGTACTGAACGAAACAAATTCTGCTGATGAATTTTAGATGACACTGGGTATTCAATCATTCTTGGTGGTCTTGTGGAACACAGGCTGGATCAACTGCAGTCTGGGACCTTTCAGTGATTGGGTGGGATGTCAGCTACAGAGCAGAGTTTGCACCCACTGCAACAGAATCACACCACACCATTCCCGAGAAGACCAAGAAACTTTTATCAGTGGAACAGACAATCAGGGGAACTTTCAACTGCCAAGAGCCAGGAAAACTTCTACTTTGCATTAACAACAACAGTGCCTCAAAGAAGGAGAAACGTGTGCTCTACAGATTTAAAGTTAAAGTTCCAGATGCAGTAGTGGCTGAGCATTAAATATCGTTGACAACAGATCTCTGTGCAGTACAAACCATGGGGCATCCATTACTCCTGGAAAGGTTCCAATGTTGATCAGCTGGCGATCCACGTGTCCATGATTGACTAACTGTAAATTAAATTCCTGGTGTAACATGTAACAGTGCCCCATTGGTAGCAGTATGATAGATTGTTTCTACAGCAGGTGATGATTGTACAGCTACTTGTAGACAGCAAGAAAAAAGGTAAACACCCAAGCCATTGGTCTCTTCTCCCATCTGTTAAGATGGGCTTCGAGCAGAAATGCCATCACCCATATGTAGTTTCAGCTGAGGAGATTATGGGTGCTATTGACTAATCATATATGGAGGAACTGATCATAACGTTTATGACCATAGTACATGGACATACTCTTATCAATAAACGGTAAATCATAGGCATGAGTCATCACTAGAAGTCTTTATATGGTAGAATTTATAAACAATTTTGTTATTGATAGCTTGACAAATGATAAACAAAGACATCATGGCAATCTAGATCATGAGCATAAATATAAACTACATGGAGATAACAATGGAGAGAAATTACTTTGGACGATCAAAGGAAAGACAACTCATGAGGATTAAAAGAGATGAAAATCAAATGCCTAAGGTTTATCCTATTATGTAACTATTTATGGACTAATTAGTCAAGCCAGTAGGAGGTATAAAGTTCAAGCTTCAATAAAAATCTGTTACAACTTGTTATATTATATGAAGAAATAATAGAGGCATTGACATATTTCAAAATATCCCATGGTGAAAACTTGTGAAAGAAACTTGAAACAAAGTTGAAAGACTAAGGAATGATCATGATGATGAGTTTTTCAATGTAAATTTTCAGCATCTTGAAAAACTAGATATTTTCACAAGCTCATAACTTCATATCACTTAGCAAAAGAATACAACATAATGATCATCCTATTTTGGCAAGTTGAAATCATTAGATGCATGAGGCATTTCAAAAACATACATTTCAAATCTTGGGGCAAGGTGCCTTGTATCTATTACAATCTATGTCCTTAATAGGTTAGGGACTACACACCTTTATGGGATCACTCAAATAGGAACATGGTGCACAAGGAAACCTAATGTTAGTCACAAGAATTTGGAATTGAAGCTTATGTCCATATCTCAAAGTAGTTTTATAAAGAAATATTTGCAAATTCTTTGTAAGTTGTGAGATCCAACTCATAAAAATTTGTTGTAAATAAGGATGCTAATTTTTATGTAGAGGAGAAGGGTGGCCCTAGAGGCCTTGCCTAGTTTTGAAGTGCTCAAGCACAATGGTGGTAGCTTGAATGATGGGCATCAAAAGACACAAAAGGACCAAGAGTGCTAACCTTCTCTTGTATAAAGCATTGGACTTTCTTTTCTTCAAACTTTTTCTTTTATAATATCATTCCACGCTATCTATTCCTATCCCTTGTCATTAGTAATTGTGGTTGCAAGAAACATGGAGTAGAAATCAATAGCACGCTTTATTCTTGCAACTCGGGGTTAAACACGTTATCACAATATTTGTAGAAAATTTATTTTGATTAATTGTCATTGATTACAATTGCATCTCACTAATCTTTACCAATGATGATGATAATTAGATCCCAAAAATAAAAAATAAAAAATAAAAAAGAGAAGAGAGGTAGGGTGGACAAATGTTTATGAAGTGGAAGTACTCTTCTAGCATGGATGTATTTTTGAAATATCATATAAAGCACAATGGTTATCAAATCACATGGGAAGTAAACAATTTAGTGTTTTACAAAAATGTTAAAATGCAAATATCTACAATCTTGATGAATTTTAGAATACAATTAATCAACTTTTGTGATGAAATCAATATTTTTCAAAAAGTGATGGTCTTGTTCATCATGAGCAAAATGATGTGTAACCCTAAATGGGGTCATATGGTAGATATTGAATGGTTGTTATTTTTCATCATATTCTAATTTGGGTTATACATTGAATATGGGAGGCTACAACATCGTTAAATGTGCATGGCAAATTTGATTTCAATAGGGAACATCATCAAAAAAATTCAAGCTTGTCATTTTACTTACATGGAAGCAAGAAATTATGAAGAGGGTTTTAGAAGTCTCTTGGGAAGAATGATGTGAAAAGTGATTGGAGAGTTGTTTTTTTTCTTTTTTTGGGGGCAGGGAAGTAGTGAACTACTAGAAGGAAAGTAATGTTTATTAATTGGTTGAGAGGTGAGCTTGAAGCATCTATTGTACTAGGTGTTTGCACTCCTAATTGATTATCTTTGCCATCTTGTGTACAAGTTGATGAAAGGATGTTGTACATGTAACCCAAGTGGCTCCAAACTTGTAGGTGTAGACAAATTTTATGTGATGATTAAGTAGGAGTTATTGTTCAAGCAATAAGATAATTATGAGGTCATGGGAACATTATGAAATTTTGTAAAGGATTTGAATGATTTCATCGTGCAATAAATGATAAGTTTTGGTTTTAATCATGTGAAACTTGATGCTAGTAAAAAAAAACATGTGGACTAATTTTATGCCCATAAGTTGTTGAAACAATTTTGTTCATAATTGTGAATGTGAAGAACATCCAATAGATCCCATGTGTGCAACAACTTTTGCATAAATTTGGTAGGCTAGGCCTAAGGATGCCTTAATGTGTTGCATTCATAAACTACCTCAAGCCAATATGAGAAAGAGAATAAATGTTATTTGTCCACTGAGAAACCCAACTCACCTAATCTTTTCATATCAAAGTTAAATGACAATTATGCATGAGTTAAGAATATGAATGTGGTGAAGTGAAAATGTGTGAAATATTGCAAGGGGTCATTGACAATGGAAGCACATAGAAAAGCAAAGGCATTTTATCCTTACCAATTTAATTATGAACCTAAACTAAGGTCTTTGATTTTGCAAATGGGTCAAAATTTGTAACTAGGAACCAAATGGATTACTTTGGAAATGAATTGCAAATCTTCTTTCCCAAAAATAACTTTTACATGCAAATGAATTTTTGAATGAATCTTTTTGTAACTTGTTTTTTAAAATATTTAAAATTTTCCCAATGCATCACTTTTTTTTTAGTCATTACTAAATAAATGTGAAATTTTAAAAGTGTGTAAATCCTTTATAGATTCAATGCTTCATCTTGAAAAATGATTAAAAAAAATTAAGTCATTAGCAAAAATAAAATTTTCACATTCTTTAATTTTATTATACTTTAAGCTATAACTTTTTTGAATACATTGTATACATTGTAAGCCATTTATATGTGGCAAAAAACTATTGAAGCTTTGCAATTTTGAAACAAATTTTGAATTTTTTAAGTTTTAGAATTCCAATTTTTTTAATTTATCAATGTTTTTAAAATGTGGTTAATATGTTCTTATGACTATTTTTTAAAAATGAAAATTCTTTTATTATATGAGTCCTTTCGATTATCCTTTGCAAAATTGATTCCTAATGCAATAGGTGTACATTTTCAAACATTTTAAATCAAAACCAAAGCTTAAAATTTGATCAAATGAATTTTTACTATAAGTTCCGTAACATTCATATGAGGGGAAAAAAACCAACTTGCCATGATTACTATGGTTTCAAATGGTAATACAAAAATAAATCTTTGATTTTGACTAATTGTGTTTAACATCCAATGTTTTCTTTGGCTCCTTGTTACACATTTTGACCCAAATGGTGGGGTTCCCTATTATGCAAATTGTGAGATTTGATACATAAGAGGCAATGCATCGAGTTATTTTCCTTAAATTTTATATTGACTTGATTAAAATTCTAATGACATTAGCAAAGAAGGTAGTGATACTTCAAGTAAAAGTTGAAACAAATTGCATCAAGAAGGACAAACCTCAACATTACAAGTCATTTTCGAAGAACCTAATGATCAATTAACTTCCCAAGTTTGATTAAAACATCTTTTAATTTGTTGACTAAAGAGACAATAACCATTGCCCAAGCAATTGTTACCAAAACACCTTTCATATCTCCAACTTTAACTATCAAAGGGCTACTAAAGTAGACATTGAAAGTTTAATAACAATAGAATGGCCCACTTAAAGATTAATTAATCAACCTTCTAAGTAGGAATTATGATAATGTAATTCCAAATAGGAAGGAAATTAATGTTAAAGACTAAATTGAACTTTTATTTTTTTGAATTTTATGCCTCTAATAACCATTTGTCTACCAAATTGGTAATGTCTAAAGAAGTTAGACTCAAAATAATATTACTATAATGGTGACCTTTAAAATAATCATGATAATTTGTTTAAAAAATTAGTTGATTATCTTTTGTTGTTTTATTTATTTATTTCAATTGATGGGTGTATGCATTCTAAGGTGATTCATTTTCAGTAGATGCTCCACTTTTTAAAAGTCCATATGATAGTGTTAAAATGGAATTTTATTTTGATATCATTAATTTAGTGAAAAATTACATGGAGGTTGCTGAACTAAAAAGCCCGTATGAAAATAAACCATTCTAAATATTTTTTTAATGCACATGTTAAAAAAATTAAAATTAAAATCCATCCAAAAATTATTATGATATGGACTTATGAAAATATGGCTCATTTTAAACCATTCAAAAGTCCATTAAAAAAATTTGGTTATTTTTTCTAACAATTTTTTTTCAAATATGTTTTTTTTTAACATATTATATATTGATTCCCTATAATATATCCCAAATAAAATTTAGACAAAAAAATGCATGTATATAGAACACAATTAACAAACCAATCCATATTTTTCAACTTCAAAAGTTCATTATTTGGTTCATTACTATATATTTGGTGTATATATGTTGTAGTTTTAAAAATAAATGTCTTCTTCTTCAAGTTGATAATCTAAATTTAGTCACAAATTTGGAAAATTATTGTTTTTATATCATGTTAATAACATGTAAATGCATGCCATTCTGCAAAAAACTAAATTGCGACACAAAAAGTGAAACACCTTACCTTGCAACCACCTTGATGTTGTCTTAGCCCTAAAAGAAAAATTCCTTCTATATCTAGAGATTTATAACAAAGAAAACACCTAATTTTTAACCAGTTTGGAACTATGAGTAATTTTCACTAACTATTAAATTAGATTAGTATAGGCTAATTGAACTATGCATCTTAAAAATTTTGGTTGAAATTTTGTAATTTATAAACTATAGTTTATCTTGTGTTTTCTCTCCTTTGTACAAAAGCTTTACATACATTTTTTTTTTAAATCCTTGAAATTTGGTTTGGATCATCCTTTCAATAGATTTCATTCGTTTAGTCATTACAACTAACAGTTTTTCCATAACCATGAATCATGTTTACAAAGAGGAGTTTTTGACCCATAAAAATATTCATTGATGACATAAATGTTCACAATAGTGGATGGGAGGAACATCTTAGGCATTTGAAAAGTGTGTTAAATTGTTTGTAGGTGGTAAATGTGAAGTTAAACCTTGTATAATGTAATTTTGGCACCTCATAAATCATCTTCCTTAAACATGTAATAGATGCACATGGAATGCATCATAATATTGGCAAGGTAAAGGTTATAAAAAGGTATCCCATTCCAAGGATACCTATTAATGTTCAAGCATTTTCTAGGTTAACATGTTATTATATTGCAAGTTCTTGAAAGGCTAATGAGCAATCATAATTCCTCTTTTTGAATTGATGAAGTAAGATAATTTATTTGTAAGGACCAATTTGTGTCAAAAAAACTACAAGAAAAATTGTTGTTTGTAATTTGTTGTAACCCTAGCCTTGGGCTCGCGACCAAGGCAAGGGCTTGCAAGGGCATGGGCCAAGAGGGAAGCATGGGAGTCACATCTCATGCTCTTAGGAGTGTAGGAAAGTGTGAGGGAATAAACCTTCACACTCCCAAGTGAGTTCCCATTTTGGGAGTTGGAGTCCTAATGGACTTTCGAATCTTCAAAAAACAATTGCAAGGGTCAAAACCCATTGGATTGAAAAGTTCCTTTTATCATTGAAAAGCTCTTGGAACTTAAATGTCTAAAATGGGCTCGCATGACTCATTTGGACACTTGAAACACAAGTTATGGCCAAAAGAATGGCCATGAATCAAAATTTTGATTTTTAACCACTAAAAGTCAGGAATTGCCCCAATTTCCTTACGTGCAAATGACATGCAACATATTGTTAAAAAGCTCTCAATACAACTTTGCTTTAGACTTCATCTCAATCGGAGATCTTCACACAAAGTTATGGGCCCCCAAAATTATGGGAGTTTCAACTTTGGGAATTTCCGAACTCCCAAATACTTGGGAGTCGTGAAACAAAATGACATTTGGGTGTTGGTCCCATGCCAAACACAAAGTATACTATAAGGGGGAAGGTGGTGACTTCCCCCAAGTTCGGGCCGTGGTGAGTCTTGTGAGTCCGTGCATCAAAGTGCTCCAACTACGCACTAACCAATTTGTTGTTTGGTTTGTGCAAGTTTGTGTGAGCAAGTGAATTGCTTATCACTCTTCCTAGTCCCATCCCAGAGTTCCAACACATTCCTTTACCCCAAAGTGCTATGAGCCAAGGAGTGTGCCGCAACTCCTTCTCCTTCCGCTATTTTCACCTTTGGACTTACAGTTGAGTCCATCAAAGAGCTTGGGGGTGCGTCATACTATTTTTCAATTGTAGTTGTAAGAAAAAAAAATTAGTTGCAAAAATTGCTTGTAATTGATTTTTTTTCTTTTAATGGAGGTTTTTGAAACTTTATTTAGGGCATGTTGATTGTTGTTCCAATTTGATTCATTGTGACCTAGAAAAGTTGTTCATCCTTGACATAAGTTGGTTAAGAAAAAACATAAGTGCCATCTTGTCCCAAAAACCTTCACACGTGAAGAAACAAATTGTGACTTTTGTAAGGAAGGGTTTGTCCAAAAGCTTGCGTAATTATCACCCCATAGAAGGGGAATGTTATGCTTAAATGTGGGGAATGTTCCACTTTCATCAATATTTGTATCATGGTCATTTCATTTTTAAAATGGATGACAAGCTTTTAAAGTGACCAATTATTGTCTTTTATGCACATGGATTGATTTTCTACAATACTATAATTTTAATATAATGCATAACCTTGGATCAATACATTATAATGTTAATGCATTAAGCAAAAACCTTGTGGGAGCACCAATGGAAAAAAATGCATTATAAGAGCAAATTCATGAAATGCAAACCTTGACTTTGTTTATATAAGGCCAAAAGCAAGATTAGAGGGGTCGAGGTATTAAGTTTGAAATATCAAACCTAGCTTGTAGAGTGGGAGGTTGCAGGTTGATTATTACTTATATGGGATAAATCACCAAATGTCAAGTTTTATGTGAGGTTTGGGTTTATGTTGAACCATGTTTAAATGTTAATTAGGAGAGTGTGAGCAATTGATGCATGAAAAAAGATAAACAAGTAGGTAGGCATTATAGGCACTACTTGGTGATGTGTTGTCTAGTAACATGCATACAAAGGGTCTAGATTGTGATATTAAAGTTGAGTTAGGAGATGTTGTAGAACCCATCTCGTAAGATTGTTGTTCATAAATTACAACAACCCATTCAAAGGCTATGGACCAAGAACTTGTGGAGTGGTGGTGTGGGGGG
>Ga0209208_10003797_pt1 | contig 21581 bp, 14 predicted proteins | sample S1TSphfallax_3_FD_187694 | JGI IMG/M metagenome (GOLD analysis project Ga0209208, IMG submission 187694) | Host-associated microbial communities from peat moss isolated from Minnesota, USA - S1T2_Fd - Sphagnum fallax MG (SPAdes) (version 2) | ecosystem: Host-associated > Plants > Peat moss >...
AAAAAGTGCATTCAAACATTTACTAAAGAGATTTGTACTACCTAATTTTTGATAATGAGGATCATTACATTAAAGAATGCCAACTATTAAAAAAACTGCACTTTACTCAAGAGTTATGAACATAATATAAATCAATGCCCTAGGAGAATGTCGGGAGGCCATTGCCCTCGTAAAGAGGTTGTAACAAATGTAGTTCAAGTAAAAGAAACTATAGCTTTAGAGAAGAAGCAAGAGAACTATTTGAAGTCAAGTAACCATAATAGATTTGATAATAAGCAATTTGATCAACGGTCTAGAGGACAAAGATGGCAAAATAACCAAATTTTTGCAAAGATGAAGGTGGGTGATTTTATCAAAACTCTTATAATTGCAATGGTTAAAATTGTGATAACTATCAATATAACTACAATTGAAACATGTATAACTAAGATAAGTACAAACAAGATCTAGGGGATTTTGGTGAAGCAGTGACCTAAGACGTTTTTTCTGCAAAAAGGAGGGCCATATATGCAAGGATTGCCCAATATGGAAGCAAATCTTTCCATATATCATTTCAGTCCATTAGATATCCAAATTAAATGAAATAGCAAGAGAGGAGAAGATTTTTAACTGAAAAAGAGCAAGGCTACTTGTACTTTGTTGCTTGAAATTGCAGACTTGGGTAGTCTCCAGATAATATTGTTTTTAGTCTCATTTCATCTCCAGATTCCTCCCTAAAATTCATTAGTTGCATGAACTTTGTTCCAGTTGATGGCATGTCCAGATTGTAAGTTGCATTGTTTTTATACAAAGCTTTGGTTAAGATTGGTTTCTTTCAGGAAGCAATGTAATAATGAAACATTCCAAGACAGTGAATGAAGTAGCTAAGTTAGAAGCAAGTAAGAGAGATGATTCCTCAAATGTCCAATTTTGTCAATTTGTGGCCTCTTGCTAGATTTGCTCATTTTGTGCAACCAAATCCAAATATGGACCTACAGTGAACTTGCAGTAAGTAACAACTGAAGCATAATATTGAGCTCTGAAGTAGAAAAAAATGCCAGATGTTAAATACCTCTTAACAAGCATTGTTTGGTACACTTTCGAGCTTGTCTTTTTGCATCCTGTGCAATTCTACATTGAACAATGATTTTGTGTTCTACAAAAAGAACATTATTTAATTTGTTCTGTTGTCCCAAGCTGAATTCGAACCTAACACCTCCACTTCTCTCTTGAGGAAAAAAGGTGTCAACCAGCAGCAAAGAATTGAGCACAAACAGAGAATACACATTTGTTTTATTTAATATATCCACAAGGTCAAAACATTCAAACCCTATGATAGAAACCAGGCATCTGAGCACTGTCCACCACTTTTTGTGCCTGACAGTGCTCATTAGGGGGTGTTTAGCATCTTCTGAAAAAAAATTAGAGCCCATTTGGGGGAAGTCTTGGCTTTAATCTAGTGAAGCAGATGAGGCCAAAATTTGTTGGCAATCATTCTTCCAAATCCTCTGCAAAAGCTCTCCAAGTTCAGGACACAGGAGAGGAAACTCTTTCTGAGAGACGAAAAAGCTCAGTAAGCACTTTGGGGGCCTTGGGTCACAACCATGGATTCTTTCAGTTTAAAAATATAGAGAGGGACTGACTGCGGACAACTGAGGATCTTGGCTTAAAAAGAATGCAGAGAAGAGCCTGATCTCTGAGCCCCATTCTCTCCCCACCATTCCCAAAAGGTTCAGTGTTTGGGTGAAAAAAGGCCAAACTGATTAACTTCTTTGGCGAGCAAGCAATGCTGCTAAGGATTTGAACTTTCTCTCCTGGTGTTGCAGGGATTAAACTGCTAGTAGAGTGCTGATAGAGAGAAGAAATGACTTTGATACCTGATTTTGAGGGTTTTAAAAACTATTCTCCATGGGAAACCATGACCCACAGCATGTGCATATCCTTGGGTCTGGTTGATAAGTAGACAGCAGTTTTGCTTCAGAATCCATCAGAGCTCATCTGGCTTTTTTTGTCTACTTTCACCAACTTTTGTCTTGGCAATTGCAGACTTTAAAGGTTTGTTGGCATGAAAACAAACAGGAAAGTGCAAATGTTTGGATGAACTGTCTTACACAGCAATATAACTCCATGACAAAATGTGAACCACACGGCACAAACAAACAAACAAACAAATAGCAACACCCCTTTTCACTTCCACTAAGGCTCAACAACACCCAAAAATTCAGCTTTTAGCTCCAAAAGCCTTTTCTCGCAGTGTAAAGGACTGTGCTTATTAAGAACACTATAAAAAGACAAACAACAGTACAAGTTGAATCCAGGTTCGTGGGTACACACATGCCATGTTGCTTTACTCATTCTCCCTGGCATCTGCAAAGTACCCCTAAAAGGTACTATGGACTCGTTTTTGGTACCTAGGAGCGCGGGCATTGGGTCTACCAAGCCCGGTCTAAGGACAACCAATCTTTTGACCATCTAGAGCACAACCAATGTGTCCACCCTCTAGAGCATAACCAATGTGTCAACAGTTGATTTGCAGCATTGGAAAAATGTACATACCTACTATATGTCTGCTATATATTTTTCTTCTTCTAAGTTTTAACTATGAGTAGCATTTCATGACATAATGGAACAAGCAAGCAGACCAGCACCAGTCTCACCTAGGAAAAAAAACCTACAAAAGTACAGGAATAAGACACCAAACCTGTCATTGGGGCGGTCATTGTATTAGTAGGTAAGATCAGGAAGTACCCATTTAATAAGATTGTCTGTGCTTGCAAAACATTCATAAACTAAGGGAAAGACATTCATAAGCATAACTTGGGGCACATATGACAAACAATCTATGTGTATTATTATAATCTGCATGCACTTTTTTTTAAAGAACTGTCTGCAACTCTTGCTGTCTTCTTCCATGACTCAGTTTTAAGCCTCCAGGAAAAAAAACAACAGCTGCTTTCTTATATATCCCCCTATGTTCGGCAACAACTACCCTACTTCCCCTCTCTTCACAAGCTTTCTGAACAACTACTTCATTTGCCTTGATTCTGCAATCATACATAAACTCCCCAACTTCTTCATGTTCCCGAATCCCAAAATTCTTTGAAGGTTGGTAGCACAATTCCATCCGCAGCAACTTTCTCTCCTTTGGAAGGACACTCCCATTCTTCAACCTTGGTCTGATGCCAACTCTTGCTTCTAAGATGTGGATGGGAGGGGGACATACATATGAAGGCTCAAATCATTGGCATCCTCCACTATATTATGACTTACATTTTATTGAGCTGATGAAATCAACTCTGTTGGGTGGGGATTGGACCATTCCCCATAAAATAGGACAAAGATTATTGAGAGAAATCTGGTGAGAGATAGAGCTATAATGGCACAGCTGGACCCTCATTCTTGAACTAAGGATAATGGTCATACAATATTGTAGTATATTGTGGCTCATATTAACTAGTCATGGGGACCCCAAAGTTCAATTTTCTTTTCTTTTATGATGGGCATCTTTCATTGGCCCATCACATAAACATTAATCAAGCTTAGTACCTTGGCAGCTTCAACACATGTTTTAGGCATAATTAATTGAATTTGAAGACTTCATTTGGAAAAAAAATACTGTTGAATATTCCAAAAGATTCTCTAGTTTTCCTGCACAAATTTTTGTTCTTAAAAGAAGTAGCATATCATTTGAAAATTATAACATTTTTACCAATAATTTAAACAGTATTGGAGATCTCAAAGTACTATGGAATATTACAATCCCGTCCTTTGAGCTAACTATATAGCTTAGAAGAGTAGAACTCAGTGCAAAGCATATGGGATAAAGTGAGTCAGCTATTGTACTTACTCTATGTTTTTGGACATTACAATGAGCGCCTTTGATTCAACATGCTACACATGCTAGCAGCTCCTTTGACTTATTGAAATCAAACTCTTTCCTATATCTCACACCCACCCTGAAACCTCCCCCACAAGGAAAAACTCACATCTCACACCCCAAACCTCTCCCCCTCAGAATTTTAAAAAGAAAAAGAGTCTTCATATTGGGGTTGCCAAAAAGTTCTATACCTCCCTCTGTTATTTACCATTTTCTGTCTAGGCGATTGGTAGGAAGTATGAGTGTATATTGGTAAAGGTCATGCATCCACCTCCTCCACCATAGGTGAGAGTGAATCTAACATTGTGGGTCAGTGCTTGGCAAATTGGTGCTCACACTCTCATGGAGTCAGGTATTAGTGTGAGCAAGAAGGGGGCACATAGAAAAAAATTCCTAAGAGCCAATGAAAACAGGGCAGCAGGCAGTTTTGGGAGACACCCCCAAAAACCTAATTAATAGAACTAACACTGGGTACTAACGACTAACAGTTGGTACCTGAGGTGCAGCATCCATTGTCCCTCCTTTGATGTGGGCTTCGAGCTTGGACTCAGTAAAACTAATATGTGGTCAGATCTGAGAGAAAGCCACACTTATTTCATGGGATTTTGGATCCAATAGGACTAGTAGTAACTCTTAAATGTCAAATTCACTCACGAGAACTCAAACTCAAATGTTTACAAGCAGCATCTTAATTGGCAGCAAAAATAATTGCCCGTGCATGATACTGTGGATGAAGTATAGTCTTGAAATATCATGAAACTGAGCTGGAGTTTGGAACTCTAACATGCACATGATATGTGATCTCAAAAAGGGCCAACAAAAGACATTGACTACTTTTGAATGATCAACCACAATGATTGGCCTTTAAATAGTGTATCCATTTGTTATCCATTTTGTCATGTTTATGAGTAGTAGGAGGAATTAATTAAGACTATATGTTAGATGTGGTAAACATTACTAGAAGCCCAAAGAGGGACGTGGGTGGAGATGCTTTATGGGGACCAAAAGTGTCCTTTTTACAATATATCTTATAGAGGGTAAGTGACATGCCTTTCCTGGTGAGGCCCAATGTGATGGGCTTGCCCGGTTGGGTCCCATGCTAGGACCACCATGGGGCGGCCCTCTTGGCCAAATGGGTTTGTGATTAAATGTTGATTCCTAGTTTGGCATGCTTGTGTACGACACAAAGATGTGTTGTGAGCAAATGGGTGGGTCATGGGGCAAGCAAAGACACTTGCTCAACTAAGTGTCCAAGTTAGAACGTGGTTGGACTATTGGACAAGACTTGAGAGTTTTAGGTGAAAGAAGTCTTGGACCATCACGAAAATCTCTTTACTCTTAGGAAAAGGTTAATGTTACACTTACATTTACATGTGTGTAAGTGTAAATGAGGTACAAAACACTTACCTAGCTATGTACACAAAAAACATTGGCCATGTTAATGTAAGTGTAAAAAAAGGGTAACTCTAGGATTTAGCTTTTTGCAAGTTTTTTGAAGTTATGTAGTGCAATGCCCACCATAGCCATTGCTCATTGCAAGCTTTGGAGCTTGCTTTGCTTATGAGTCTCCCATTTTTCATTTACACTCTTATTTTACATTTAGATGACATAAAACAACATAAATGTTAATATAAATTAAAGTCCAAGTACAAAATAATTCAAAATTTTGTAACTATAAAAAATGAAAAAAAATGAAATAATAACAATGTAAAACAATGCCAAAAAAAATGTAAGTGTTCAAAAAAGTGTAAAACAATGTAAGTGTAAACATTTGACACTTACACTTATTTGTCACTTCCTATACACTTGCACTTGCACTTATACTTTTCTAAACAAATGTTATACACTTACACAACATGTAGAAAGTATGTCAAATTGATTTACACTTACACGCAATATAAATCTATAAACATTTATATGCACAACATTGGTTAAGTCCCACCCATTGGGGTTAGAATTAGTGCAAGTGTGAAAATTGGTTTGTAGATGAAGAGACTAACTTGGGTGTGGTTTGGCCATGTGGAAGTAATTTAAGAACTTGATTTGGAGTTATGGGCATAAAGGAATGTTGAGGTGAGTGTCCAAGAATGACAAGTGGTATTAGAACAAACCTTTGAAGACTTAGGATGGCGGGCACATGAAAACTAGTCATGGAAACAAAGGCCAAACCCCAAGCCAAATCTAATCCCAAAAAGGAAAGGAGAGAAAGGCAACAAAAGCCAAGATGGTTTGCTTGAAAAACTCAAGCGACAAAAGGGCCAATGCTTCATGTAGACATTATTGCCATGATTCCAAAAGAGGTGGACTTGTTGCAGTGGATGAAGCGAAAGTGAATTCCCTTCTTAAGGCTTCCAAGGGGATTTTTTTTTTGGCTAAACAAGGCCAAACCAAAGTTCCCTTTTAAAGGACAAAGAAAATTCTTAGCCAAGAAGAAGGTTGAAAAGGCGAAAAACAAAAGACTTTAAAGTTGGCTCATATTCCTCAAATGAAGATTATTTTTTGGTCCCATTAGAGTCATTGCCAAAAAGGCACCAATGCAACACCCTTCAAAGGAATGTTATGGATGAATAGGTAGTCCAAGTTTTGGAACAAATGAAAGAAGCAATGACACACACATGATGAAAGAAGAAATGGAAAAATAAGAAAAAAATTAGAGAATAAGGTGAACTAGTGCAAGTTACTTGTGGTTCCGGGAGCATTTGTGATTTTTGTATTCCTTCAATCAATAGAAAGCATGGTGAAGATGGTGAAAGCCCTCCAAGCCATGGTGTTCCAACATCAAGAGATGAATCATGGGTTGATGGTAGCCTTGGTTGAAAAAGGGGTTACATTGATTCTTCAAAAGGGGATGTTGGCCAAGCCCATCAAAATTAAACAATTAAATTGGTTCATTAAGAAAGAGATGAAGGTGAAGCATTTTTGCCATTAGCTTTTGCAGGTGAATGTTTACATGGAAACTTCATGTTTAGTCTTAGATGAAGAATATTTCATATTGCCTAATCCCTCTTGTGGGACCATGCCTTAAAATGGTGGAATTTGCAAAAAGAAGTCACCTTGGAGTTGATGGAGATTTTGACCTAGGAAAAGTTTAAGGTGCAATTGAATGAAATATTCAATTTGCACCATGCCAAGTATTGAAAGATGATATGGAACTTCTAGAACTTAACTAAAACAATGGTCGCAAGGCTCTCACACATTATGTACATAAGATTCTAATAGCAAACTAAGTTTTATTCCTTTGAAGCGAGAATTTGCGAGGAAATTGGCTTTCTTGCAAGGCCTAAAATTGTGGGGTCAAACATTAGTCTTCTAACAAGAAGACATTTCAAAGACTTGCTATGATTTGATGAAGTTGGTGGAATGTATGAAAGACAATGGCCATCATCATCGGTAGCAAACGGAGTTGACACATGAAGTCACACACAAAGGTGCAACACCCAATAAGAACAATGGAAAGTAAAAGTGAAAGATGTCCAACAAGCTATTAATGAAGGAACTCGTAGAAAAAAGATAAAAAAGATTTGTTTGAAACACCAAATGTTTCAACTACAATTAATTGGAGCACCTAGTAAAAGATTGCCCCAACCCACCAAGGGTAAGGTTAAGTTTGACATCTTGTAAGATGGATTCAAGATTAAAATAATTGCTTTAGGTGATGCATGTAACTTGTTGAAAATTAGGTGCAAAATTAAATAGCATGAAGTTGTGTTGTTTCTTGGGTTCAAAAGTAACCAATTTGTTCATGACTCAAAAATGACAAAATGTTTGGGGATCAAGATTTGAGAAGTTGGTTGACCCCATAATGGTGCATTTGGCACAAGGAATAGTTAGGCTTTTGTTTATAGTAATGAAAGGGGTCGAGTTATTTTGTGGGGGGTTCATTTTGTGGAGAATTTCACCTTGTGTGACTTAGATAATTTTGATTCCATTTTAGGAAACATATTTTTAAATGCTTATGGAATAGACATCTTTTGTAATGAAAAGAATATTTGCCAAGATAGATTCTAAGGGTGGAGTTAAAATGTAGATTATTGAATCTTATTGGCAAATGTCGAAATAAACTATGTAACTAGTAGAAAATTTGTCTTTTGCAATGTCTTATGTTTGATTACACATGTCATATGCAATTAAACAATAGTTACATGTGACATTTTTTAGTTACATACAATATGTGTAGTTATATAAGACAAGTTGCAAAAAACAATTTTTCTTTTATATATAATAGAACAAACTATGTTTGTGGTGTTGTCACTATGAAAAAATATAGGGTTTTACAATTGGGCTTGCAACTAGGTTTTTCAGTTACAATGAACATTTACAATTCATGGTATTTATATGGCCTTAAGTGTTAACGGACGAGTTGCAACAATTGTAGCGGACAACAATATCATATATAAGATGCAACTCACATGCAACTATATTTACAACTATTTAACTAGTTTGACAAATATAATCTTTAGTTATTTCATTCATCCATTTGAGTAATGAATTTTGTTCCTATCCTTTGCAATTAACCTACAACTAAAGATGAAATGGAAATAAAAGATTTAGTGATTAATTTGCAACTAGGTGTTTTAGTTTGGGTTTCAAAGCAATTGTATGTAGTTGATTTTAATAGTACTAAACAACTAAATTGCAACTTACAATGCAATTATACAAACTTCACACAACCATTATCATATTGTTCTAATTATAATAGATAATGTTGAATTGCATTGGACATCACTATTTATAAACATGAAATGAATTTGAAACTTTAAATAAATTTACATTCTATGTTGAAAAATACAAAAAAAATTAGAAAATGTTTCTATCAAAAGTCAATTTAACTATGAATCTAAATATAATGCCCAAGCTATTTATAACAAACATTTTTCTTTATCTAAACAAAAGGTTTGATCATAAAAATGATGACCCACAACAGTCAAATATTGTCATTTAAAACATTATGTTTCATAAATGATTTTTTAAAAAAATTGTTGAAATGAAACTTGAGACATGCAATTTCTTCAATCCGCCTTATCTACTTGAAATCTATAATGTTATGATATTTAGTTCCACATGTGAACTGAAATCAATAGCATATCATAACATTGTAATGTCAAAAATATGTAAACAATCCCTTCAACTTGAATAAAAACTAGTTTACAACTATACTACCATTAACATGCAATTTATTTGTCACTAAAACGCAACATATGTAGAACACTGATACAATTAAACTATAATTTGTACACTTGCAAATATAATCAAATAATATGCTTACAATCAAGTAAACTGCATTACAATTTTAGGTGCTTTTGGAAGAATCCTACTTTATGTACATAATTTTGATGTTGATGGATTGAAACATAATGAAAGTTCAACCTTATAACATAAAAACAACAAAAGTTATAAAAAAATGTTGAGAAACAAAACAAGACATATGTAACATGATTATCATTAAAAATCACCTTTCATAAATCTCTCATCATTATAAATTAAACTAAATTTGTATAATCAAATTTAAATAAAATGGAATATATTTTCACATCATTTTTAAAAAATATATGCAAATAAACAAAAGACTAAGAATCAACACAAACCTTCAACATCCAAGAATAAAAGTAAGTAAAAACCTTCAACATCTAAAAGCAAAAATCATTAACATATAAAAGTAAGAGCAAGAACCTTCAACATCCAAGTACAAAGTAAAAACCTTCAATATCCAAATGTAAGAGTAAGAACTTTCAACATCTAAAACCAAAAGTAAGAACTTTGAACATCCAAGAATAAAAGTAATAACTTTTAACATCAAAAAGTAAAAGTAATAACCTTCAACATCCAAAAGTATGAGCAAGAACTTTCAACATTCAAAGAAACAACAAAAACCTGCAACATTCAAAAGCAAAAGCAAAACCTTGAACCTCTCTAAGATCAAAGATAAAAACCTTCAACTTCCAAGAACAAAAAAAAACGCTTCAACCTCCAAGAACAAAAAAAAAAGCTCATAAGCATAAGCACATGAAGGTCCTTGATGCATTGGGGCAAATTTGTTGATATACTGCCATGTGTCATTTGCTTAAGGGTTTTTTGTTGAAATTTTAGATCTTTAAATTTCAAATTTTAAGTTGAAATACACTTGCATACTAGTTGTAAACAAGTTGAAATGTTGTATGTATTGGGTGGTGGAAATGTATAGACATGGCATGATCATATGCATTACTCAAGGCAATATATTTGTTGCAAAGTAGTCATTGATTAGTAACCAAATTTATCTTAGTTGTTACATGTGACTAAAGTGCAACTTGTCAACAAAGTCAAACATGGTTGATTACAACCATATATATAGCACGTACATTGTATCATATAAATATACATTTTGTAATTAATTTGCAATTACAATACAACTCCTTGATTTTTTGACATGGCATTTTTTTTATTTATTTGTCATATTTCCATGGGATAGTTGGAATGCAATTGTATATTAGTTGTTTTGGAGCTCTAGCTGTAAGGTAGTTTAGTTGTCATGAAGATAATTTTTCATAGTGTGTTTATTTTTAATGAATCTAGGGAGTTTAAAGCCTTGCCCATAATAGTGAACCAACTCCTTCAATGTATTTTTGACTCATTTTTAAAAAATTTAAACATTTTGACATGCAAATTGCTTAAATCCTTTCCTCCCTATCAAAAGGTAGACCATAAGATTGAGGTGGTGCCTAGGTTGGCTTCATTGTCCAAAACACCATATAGGTTGAACCAAAAGGAATTTTTTAAATGCACTAATAAATGACCTCCTAACGTAGAGTATATTAAACAAAATAAACCACCTTAAGGGGCACCAATCTTGATTATGGATAAAAAAGATGAAAAGTCATGAATGTGCATAGATTATTGGGCCTTGAATAAAATCACAATCAAAAAAAAGATTTTGTTTCAAATTAATGACCTCTTAAACCAACTCAAAAGAATTAAGTATTTTAGTCAAATAGATTTGAAATCGACATATTATCACATCTGTGTTGTGGATGAAGATGTGGAAAAGATGGTGATGTGGATTAAATATCATTCATGCGGACTTTTAATGATGCCATTTGGGTTGCGCAATGTTTCTCCAACATTTACAACCTTCATGAATTTCATTTTCCATGATAAGTTGAATGAGTTCATCATTGTGTATATTGATGACATTTTAATATATTTTAAGTTTGTCGGAAAAACATGTAGAACATTTAGAGTATGTTTTGGAAAAATAAAAGAAAATTTGATTTTTTACAAATAGAACAAATACTAAGTTTGCCCAAGAAAAGATGGATTTCCTTCATTACTACAAAATGTGCATGTAGTTCATTAGTCCCCATTCACTAGACCAATGAATTCACTACATCCCCATTAGGTTTTATTCATTACAATTAGTGAATTCACTCAAAATCTAAAGAAATATCTTAGCATATAGGGACACCTTTTGTTGTAACACTTATTTGACCATTTATCGACTCAAGAAAAGATGAGGCCTAATCTAAAGGAAATAGAAGCCATTAAGTGTTAGAACAAATTAATCATTGCCAAAACATGAAATCTTTCTTAGGCTTAACAAACTTTTATAAGATTTTTTCAATTGGCTAAATCCCTCATAGATCTCTTTAAAAAAGGGTTATCCCTTTCACAAGAAGACATCTTGTCCTTTTCGACGCCCACACATTGCAACTATTGTCCGATTTGACTACATTTCAATTACATTGTCCATTTTAAGTTTGCAAGTGGCTTGTTGCACAAATTAATGGTCAAATATTATTCATAGTTATTTTGTTCATTATGTTATTCACTTATGAATATGATTTGGACCTTATTTAATTATTTAATAATTTCAAATTGTTGATGTGGAAATTGAGGTAGCTTTTAACTTTATTTACATAATGCATTATATGGGTTAGTGATTTTTTTGACATTTCTTTAAAACTATCAACATGGTACATGAGCTGAATTATCAACTTTTAACGTGTTGAAATCATTACTTAAGAGTTGCATTTCACACTTACCATAATTTATTAAAACATATGTAACAATTTTAAACCCCACATTTATATGGGAATGAAGTAGTGATTTTTTTCACGTCTTTTCAATTATTAGAATTGAACCATTCACCTTCAATATATTAAAACCATTATTCACAAATTATATTTTACACTTATAAAAATATATTAAAACACATGTAATTCAATATTTTGTAATTATATTTGAATGGTTTAATGAATGTTTTCACATTTCTTGAATTATCAACATTTTGATATGAATCAAACCACTCACTTTGAACTTATTGAAACCACTATTCAAATGTTGCACATTGCATTTATTAGTATATGTTGAAACACACATAACAATTTAATGCTTCACATTTATACTTGAATGGGTTAGTGAATTTTTTTGCATCTCTTGAACTATTAACATTTGCACATGAATTGAATCATTCATTTTGAATGTTATTAAATTCACTACTCATGAATTGAATTTTACACTCAACACAATTTTTTGAAATGGATGTATAAAAATTTGGGAAGTTTCACATTTATATTTGAATCGATTAGAAATTAAGTCAAAATGTTCATGCATGCAAAGTCTAGGATGCATGTAAACCTTTATATTAAATTCTTGTACATTTATATAAATTAGAATATATATATTTTCCCTAGTTTGCTTTAAGCATCATGGACAAGTTTATTATTACTAGTGGGTGCCCGTGGCCGAAGGCCACTGTGAAGTCCCCCGTGGGTGCCCGTGACCTTCGGCCAATATCCTTAGAAACAGCAGCAACGAGGAGGAGGAGGAGATCAAAATTCCCAAATCCTGATCGTGGCCATAAATCCGTTATTCTCAGCGTAACTGAAAATGTCTGGCCGCCCTGCCCTGCCCCTGCCCTGCCCCTACCTTGCAAGACAGACGAACGGACGAACGGACGGACAGACACCACCACTATTGCTTTAATATATATGATTTGTTCATGATGCCAAACCAAAAAACCTCAAAGATAATCTTAATTTTTTCCCAATTTTTTTTGGTGTATGAAATAACAATTAATGTTAGGAAAATGGATTAAAAATTTGAAATTATTTTTATTATTATTATCATCAATCTTTCACATTTATTATTATTTAAAACATAATTGATCAATTTATTTAAACTTGTTTTGTTATAGGTTTATGTTTAAATATTTATATATGAATTTAAATTTTTCATTTAATAAATAAATTATAAATGGTGATAATAATAATGGCATCAATGAATTTTTTAATCTTTTCATTTTTTTCAATTTTGTAATCTTCTTCAAAATCATCCATAAAAACATTTAGCCATGTTTTTGCTATAAACCATATTGGAGGTACAAATTTGTTAAAATATTTTTATATTTTGGCCACAAGTTCTAGAACCCATTGTAGAACTATATCAATTTTTTTTTTCTTATTGATGGCCTTTTTATATTTGCAAAATGGTGGAAAATCATCACAAAAAAAAAAATGTTACATCATTAATATTTATTCTAAATTTTCAAAAAAATAGGATATGGTTTTTAATGAATTTAAAGATTAAAATTTAAATAAATTTGATCTTGGAATTTTTTATGTGTTTAATGTTGAAATTATTAAAATCAGTTTTAAATGTTTACTGATTATTTGTAACATTTTTTCATTGAAATTTGTGATTTCAATTTTTTTGGCAATTTTTTTTGTTATTTTTATGTTATTTTTTTGAATTTGCATTATTTTTTCCATTTTTCCCATCAAGAATTGCCAAGTTGGGAAAATTTGAAACCAAAAATATATGTTACTTCTTTTTGGGGGGTGGGTGGCAATTCAATTATTGAAACTAAAACTTTCACCAAATTCAATTGTTTTGACTTTTTAAAAAGTAAAAAATATTCTTACATCATTATAATAATAGTAATAATATTTTGCAATTTTTTTTCAAAGTTAGGTAATTAATTATTTGCATTATTGTATGATTCATCTTGTTATACAAATATGGTTTTGATAATTAAATGATTATATTGATTACTTAATTAATGTTTCATCTTGTGCCAATTTTGATTAATTTAAGGGGGCAACAACATTAAAAAAAGATTTCTTTTGAAGGAAAGTTTTTGGTCAATTGTTTTACAATAAAATATAACAAAAAACCATAATAATGAAGGATTTCAACAAGTTTCCAACTACACAACTTGTCTATAACCAAATGTGGCAAAATGTTTTATGGATGATTACCATTTTAGCATTATTGCAAAAATAAATTAAAAAATTGTACTTAATCATATTAGGGAAAATAGAAATATGAAATTTTACAAAAAAATGGACATATTTTATGTATTGAAAATAAAGTTTTAAAAGACTTAATGAATGCATTTTTGAATTGACATTGAATTTACAAAAATTATAGGTCAATTTAAATAAATTTTTTTTTTGTAGATTTATTCATGACATGCAATTTCAAGTTTTTTTTTTAAAAACCTTTAAAATTCTAACTTCTAAAATTGTAATTCGTTTTTTTTATTACATTATTACAAGTCCATTGTATAATTCTATCATTTAAAAATTAATAAATATGAGTTAAAAAAATTTAAACATGTATTTAATTTTTAAAATTTTTTTATGTTGATGTTGATGGCCTTTTTTATGTTTACAAAATGGTGAAATTCACCACAAAAACAACCTTTGGTTACATCATTAACATTTATTGTAAAATTTCAAAAACATTGGATAAGGTTTATGATGATTTCATAGATTGAACTTAAATGTTTTCAAATAAATTTGATGTTGGAATTGTTTATGTGTTGAAGGTTGGATTTATTAGAAATAATTTTAAATTTTTACTCATTAGGGATTGCATTAATTTTTTCAAATTTTTTAACCCAATGCTTCAGCAAGTTTTTTTTTGTTTATATTTTTTTGACTTTGCACTATTTTCTTCAATTTTTTTCCAAACAAGAATTGTGAAGTTAAGAAAACCAAAATAAAAAAAACATCTTGGTTGGGGGGAAAGGGGGTTAATGTAACTATTTAAACCAAAAATTTCACCAAATTAAATTGTGTTTCCTTTCACAAAGGAAACAAATGTAAAATATATTTTTACATCATTCAAAAACATTATGTTGTGATATTTTTTCAAAGTTGTGTAATTAATCATTGGTATTAATGTATGATTAATCTTGTTAAACAAATATGGTCTTGATAATTAAATGGTTATAATTTACAACTTAATTAATGTTTTTTCCTATGACTAATTTTTGTTAATTGAAGGGGGCAACAACATCAAAAAAAATATTTTTTTGAACAAAAAAGTTTTTTGAACCAAATTATAAATATATATTGTTAGTTTTTTACAATAAAGTATTATAAATAACCATAATATTCAACGATTTAAACAAGTTTTTAATTACACAATTGTTCTATAACCAAATGTGATAATATTTTTATGATTACCATTTTACCAACATTGTAAAAATAAATAAATGAAATTTATACCTAATCACATTGGGGGAAAATTTTAAATTAAAGTGGTTTGGTGGTTAAAACTTCACTATGTTTCCATGAGGTCTTCAATTTAATCTTTGATGGATGCATGCTTTAATGTATTTTGTACAAATGCAATATACAAACATATACATCATGGTGAATACATGAACATGTACATCATGCATAAATGGTGTTAAAACTTTTTGTAGACAAAATTGAGAAAAAAAAACTTTAATTTTTTTCATGGCATGTAAATCTGTCACATCATGTTGTGACAAAGGGCAAAAGCACACTAAGGTGGACCAAAAACAATAGTTTAAAGTCCATTTTCAGAATCCAAATCCAATGTATTTTCACATAAAAACATTTAAATCATGTTGAAATTAACATTTTTTTCCATATCCAAGTTCATGTGCTTATAATTTAAACCTTTTAAAAACATCTCTATGAATATGGCTTTTGGAAAATCCAATTTGGATAATATAAATGGACTCTGTGAATTCCATGTCTTCATTTTGACCTTTTTTTAAAATGAAAAAATAAATTATACTTGATTTTTTTCATTTAAAGTTTTATGAGCCTACAATGTAGGGGCCTCCAAATAATTTAACATGTCCTCCAGATCCACTAGAAGAAAAAAATCCATAACCATTAAAAGAAATATTGTGACATTAGATGTGGCCAACATTATAAAGTCCATTTTTCACTAAGTATTGAACTTTTTGGAGTATTTTTTTTCAAAGTTAGGAGGACTAGAATAGATGTTTCAAATTTTCAACTTATATTTTTAGAATTTCTTAGATGCATTTGAGTTATAAAAGCCAAGACTGGACAAAACCAAAAAAAGTGCCACTATGACGTCCATAAAAATACAATGTAGTGTGCTTTTACCCCAATTATGTGATATGTGACTCCACAATCGGGAAAAAAAAAAAGATAAGAAAAATTTGTATATGATGATGTGGGATGTTATTCCATGTCATACTAATTTGGGACCTCATATATCCATGTCATTATTATTTAATTAAAAATTATCTAGTGCAACATACAACTATCCAAAACATCTAAAAAATACTTCATTAAAAATGTCTTAATCAACTAGTCCTTTTTTACCAAAACCATATAAGTTGCATAGTGTAAGTGGTCCATACATATGTAAGTGATTTTGTGATTGGAGGTGTTGTAATGCAAGAAGGGCACATGATCACATTTGAAACAAAAAATTTTTAGGAGCATATTTGTGATGCCAACTCATGAAAAGGAGTTGTTTGCCATTGTAAGCTACCAAGTAAAATTTGGTAATATTATCTGGGGGCACATAAGATGAAGGTCTTTATGAATAATGTATCCCTAAAATATTTTGAAATGCAACCAAGGGCCACAATTAAACAATTGTGAAAGCATGACACTTTGGCACTTTTGGCATTGAAATTGATCCACAAACTAAGTCATGATAATGTGGTCCCAAAAACACCCTTTTTTTCATAATGAAAATGAAAGAATGACCTTAATGAGTTTTTTTAAACCCTTTTACAATGTTAGTTTCCTTAATTGCAATATATTTTTTATAAAACATCAAAAGGAATGTACTAACTTTAAGTAATAAAATTTATTTCAACTTTTATTTGTGGATGTACATTGCTCAAACATTTATTTCAACTTTTATTTGTGGATGTACATTGCTCAAACATATGTTTAGCAATGATCATTGGATGCACTTGATTATATTATAAATCATATGAATATTTCACTAAAAGAAATCTTGTCCTTACCAATTAATGTTTGGTAATTACTTGTATAAATAAGTTTTTTTATTTATTAAAATTAGCGCAATTTTCCATGGCACCTTAGTCACAAGTGTTTCTAATTGCATTTTCAACTACATTAACCAACTAATTTTGCAATTGTAAATGCATGCAACTATGCATTGTGCATGTGGTATCACTACTACAAAAATTGTCCCTATTCCACTACCCATTCCACCCAACATTGAGTGGAAAGGGCCCACTTTCATGTGAATGGTGGACAAGTGGATTTATTGAGTGATCTGGAATGTTTGGTGAGGTGCCCACTATGACTCCACTATGCACCACTCTTGTCCACTAAGTTTCATTAGTCTCCACTTGTGTATATGGATTAAATGAAAGTAGGTTGAAAAGTCAATTACTATCACTACATTTAACATCTTATAATTGGATGATAATTGGATTTTCTTTCAACTTTTAGTCATTGTTTCATTGACTTGCATTTGTTAAAGTCTTGATTTTTCAACATGAAGTTGAAAGTTTCAACTCCTTACACTCACAACCTATTCGCATGCCTAAAGGGATGGATTATGTAGGTAGCTTGTTAGGTAGGCTAAGTTAGGAAGGCTAGCTAGGGTAGGTTATGCAAAGTAGGCAATGTAGGTAGCTAGGTTAGGTAGGTGAATAGGTAGGTAGATTATATTATTACCTATTTACCTTTTGCACACCTAGATAATATGTAAGTGTGCATGTTTACATTATGAGCTGATTAGACATGATGGACAAGTGGCATCATTTGGCTTGAACTGTATTTAGTTGCAAAAAACTCACAATCCATAGCAATTACATCTAGTTAATGAAATGTGAAACATATGATGCAAGACAATGGATGAAAAATTCCCTTAGTGGATTGAGTGGCACATGGTGTCTTTTACAATTGGGTCTTCTCCAACTTGTTTAAAGCCACTATAAGATTTTTGGTTGCAGTGTCTTTTATGACTAAAAATTAGTTTAAAATGTATTGGTAAATTTACCAATTTTTTCCAGAATGTTTTAAAGGCCAATTTTTATTTGTTTATTACATTGTAAGGAAAACAATGTTTTTGGCAAACTATTTGTAGCTCCAAGTCTAAGAAATAATCATTTAAAAAAACATATTGCTTGTTTATAGAAGGTTGATACATGAAACATTTTTTTTGCATTTATAGTTTTTAAACCAAAATATTGATGCATAACAATGTACACATGTGGAAAATCACCACCAATGTACAAATTATCTTTACTTGAATTCTTGGATTTTAAAAATTTTAAGTTTCTCTTGTGTGGATGATGAAAAAGTCCTATATAATCCTTAATTGGTTCCTAAGGGGGGTACCTTGACCATCTTGCAACTTCAAATATTGTATGCAAAACCTATGGTCAACCTATAGGTTAAAGCTATAAATAACTCCTAGTTGTGCATCCACACATCACCTATTGATTGTGCACGACCACATTAATTTAATAGCAACCCACAAAAATTCTGTAAGTGCAAAAAGTTGTTATAGGAAAAACATTTACCCACAATTCATCCCTCCACACAAAGTGCTATTCATCTCCCTGAATACTGTGAAGAGAACAATTTCAATGAGATATGTCAACATAGATAACATGTTATATATACTCAACAATTCACACTAAGTCTCCAATAAACTTACACCACATGAAAAGAAATCTTCTAAAATACCAAGAAATTTGTATTTCTTCCAAAATCAATTGAACAATAGGACACGAAGATGAATTTGAGAGATTGCATGTCCACATAGAAAACAAATTTGAGTAAGGAAAAAAAAGGAATGGCACATTGTCAAATTAATTGTGTAAGGAAAATAATGAAATCATACAACATAAATAATGTGGGATCATTGAAAGGTACATTTTTAGAAAAAGACATTCATAAGCTTCATGGATAAAAACATTTTGATAATGTTATCAATATGATAGATCTAGTTCACTTTGTGTTGTCTTCATTTCCAAACTTGGTTGCTTCACTCTTCAAACCTATTTTTGGTTACATTTAGTCAAAAACATGTAGGCAACATCCTTTGCATGCCCATCATATGATCGATTTATTTGTTCCTTAAACAAATTTAGATTTACATCCTCATGATTTTTTTTAAAAAAAAAATGCTCAATTCCCACACAAGTTTACTAATCATCACCATTTTTTGAAAACACAAACAATCTTCTTCCTTCTTCAAACCACAATTGACAAACTAATTCCCAAGTTGAAGCAACTAACAATTGCAAATGAATTGAACAACTTGCAACAAAAAATTTAATGAAAAAAATTACATGCATTTTATACATGATACTAAATTACATGTTATTATAAGATTTCAATATGCAATCATTCCTCTAATCCGTGTGCTAAAAGATTGAACTTCAATAAAATAATTAGTGTAGTTTCAACAAGATGTCAAGCTACGTCCTTCTAATCCTTCATAGAACTTTAGTGACAAGCTTTCCACACAACTTGGATTGCATTTTCAATTTGTGACAATGTAGTTTAAAAAAAAATTTACACTAGTGCCTTTCACACAAAGGTCAAGTATAAACACCACATCACATAATCTTGTTAGCCTTAGCACATACTAGGCAAGCAAAAGGAATGTAAACACAAAAGAAGTAGGTAACTAACCATGGAATTTCAAACAAATTCTATTACCAACAATGATTTTCAGAAATTTCCCCATAATGTTTTTTCTAGAAATCCAACAAGAAACGAAAAGAAGATGAAATAGTTCAAAAAATTGTATCAACCATTTTCAATCCCACAAAAATTTTTAATTGTAAAATCTCCACAACAATTATATATCATCTAGAATCTACATGTGGATGACATGGATGACCAAATGATAGATTCCAAAAAAATCCATATACTAGCTCATTGATCTTTTCATCATTTAAATTTTACATTTATTAACAATTTTTTATCTCATAGTGTTAGGCCTTAATGTGATAAGAGTTTTACAAATTAAAGATGGCATCTTATAAACCATAAAACATCATCTTCATTGTCAAAGTTGTTTTTTACCACTAAAGATGCCCTTTTCAATAACTTTGACAAGGGAATTTATTAAATTTTTACTTATTTAAAAGTTAATTTGGTGGATCCAACTAAACAATTCACAAGAAGGAATCATGGGTTTTACTAACTACTCAAATTCATTAGGTTTTAATGAAATGGGAATTTTTTTGAGTAATATGTAACTTTGTATGGTTTTGGTAAAAAAAGACTAGTTGATTAAAACATTTTTAGTAAAATATTTTAATCATTTTGAACAAACACATGTTGCACCAAGTAATTTCTAATTTTAAAATTCTAACAAATATTATGAGGTCCCAAGATAATACGACAGAAACTAAAGTGCCACATCATCATACAAATGAAATGGTTTTTTTGAAGGTCATTAAGTCACAAACTATATCTTTCCATGGCATGTTGTGACAAAATTACATGCTATGAAAGAATATATTAATTTTTTTAATTTTCAAGTTACCAAATGTTTTTGGTGCCATTCACCACCACCATATGTATGTGCTTGTATATTACATTTGTATATGATACATCAATATATACACACACACTATATACATTAATATGTGCATGCATCAAAGTTTGAACCCAATATTAAACATAAATATGCACCAAGGTTTTAACCACCAAATCACTTCAAGACTTTAATAGCATAAAAGAATAGTTGAAGTTTATAATGTTTAGCATGAAATTGTTTAGGAAATTCAAACTTTAACATACATTTTCTTTTTCAAGATTGATTCAAATGCTACAAATGAAAGTATGATTTTAAAGCTTATTTAATAAATTATATTTTATAAATATTAAATTTAAAAGATTATTTAAGTAACTTAAAATAACATGTTATGGATAAATCAAAAGATCTTTTCTTTAAATTAACCTACGATCTTTGTAAATGTGAATTAATTCTCTAGCATTGTTCAAGGCTTAATGAACACTCACTATGATTGCATTCTTTCACAATGTTATTTTCGTTATATAAAATATATATCCATTTTTTTAGGGATTGCAAGCTTGTATTTTCCCCAACTTGATTAGGAACATTTTTTTTTTCATTCTTGAAATGTTGTTCAAATGACAATCATCTATGAAAAGATTTCACCACATTTAGCTATAAACAAATTATGGAACTTGAAATTTGTTTAAATCCTCCAATATTATGGCTACCTAATATAACATGTTATAAAAATATATATACTAATTTGAGGACCTCTTTTTACTTTTGAACGTAGGTAAAAAAATCCCAAGAAAATAGTTGAATTTAAAAAAGGGACAAGATGTTTCAATTATGAAAAAATGGTCATTAAAAATGTGAGTGCCCAAAACAAACTAATGAAAAATGTAAGAAGAATGAAAAATAATAAAAATAATAAATAAAAATTATATATATATATATATATATATATATAAAACAATAT
>Ga0209208_10003798_pt1 | contig 21581 bp, 15 predicted proteins | sample S1TSphfallax_3_FD_187694 | JGI IMG/M metagenome (GOLD analysis project Ga0209208, IMG submission 187694) | Host-associated microbial communities from peat moss isolated from Minnesota, USA - S1T2_Fd - Sphagnum fallax MG (SPAdes) (version 2) | ecosystem: Host-associated > Plants > Peat moss >...
TCCTTAGTTGAATGGTATGGTCCTTGCATGGGTGGAACTTCGCATTGAACCTTCATAGTGTTGGAAAGGCTTTCCCACGTTTTTATATTCTTTTGTGACACTTGATTGTCATGTCAAGTTTTCAATGATCGCAATGTTTCTTCCTCCAAGGTTATAAGATCTGTTCACTTAAATTGCCCTTCTTGTGAACTTGCAAATGCACAATATCAACTCCACAATTCAAAGGTTGATGTCTTTAACACACCATTATAAGCATTGCCTTCTTGTATCCTAGCATTGCCAAAATGTAGTCTACCCTAATTGGACCACCTAATAGCAATAAGTAATTCAAAATCAAGTGCTTGATCAATATGAAAAACATTTCTTATGCCTAAACATCATATTTTTCCCAAGAAATGCTTCCTTGTCCCAAAAAATGACAAGAGTGCTTAAAATGCATTACTTCAAATTCACACAATTTTCAAAAGGCGTGTATCGGTTCAACTATATCATCACAATTCTCATCGTCCATCTCAATTCTAGTGTTCATCTTTTTAATTTGAATGACGATTGCAATCAAGGACAATAAATCATCCTTATTGAACAAGTTTCAAATTGATGTTCATGATCTCACATTACATTCCTATCAATGTAGACACATGAAACATGAAACAATAGTCGTCGAAGTTGAACTCAAGGAAAGTATGAAATTTGCTCAAACAACGACCAACATAGAAAAGGGAAGGGTTTAAAGTTTGGTTTGACCATATGTAAAATCCTACTTAGTTTACTAATATTAGAAATGTCCTAAAAAGAATTCCTCATTACTAAAACAAACATCATGTAATATCATTCATTTTTGTTAATGATCATGTGCCTAAGTGCCAGCTTCTAGGTGGTTGAACTTTAGTATGGTATTGGACCACACTGGCAAAATCAAAATTTTCAAACATTTCAGCTAGTTTATCTATGTGTGTAATTTTATGGCAACAAATCCCTTCATACAAGAGACTTACAAAGGGTAGTGGCTATTGAACATGGAGAAATCTAGAATTTAAGACATTTTTGTACTATATTTTTGTCTCAATCTTATTATGATTTGCTAGTTTGGTATAATTATTACCAACATGCTATGATAAACAAGGTCCAATTTTTTTGTTTCAATGTCAAATATTTCTTGTCACATGGGGAATGTAGTTGTATTCCTTCTTGTGATTGCTAGTTTTCACAATTAAATGGCTGAAAAGACGACCTTGATGTTATTTCTTTTGTCATCAAATAGAGTGAAAATAGATTTTTCATTTTTTGTATTTGAAGTCTTTCAACAATGCTATAAGTTTTGGGATGTACTTGTCATTTAAGTAAATCATGTGTGGTCATTATATTATTTTTGTTATTTTATTTATTTTTCACAAGTTTAAATTTAATATTTTTAAAACAAAAACTATTCAAATGATGTGTTATTAATGTTTAATGTATCAAACATATTACTACATATGTTTTAGAACTTCAATATTTTGATTATGACCATGTGAAGCCTTTAAAAATTAATGTTTGCTTTGTGGAATTTGAGACAACATTGCCAAATATAAAAAATAAAATGAAAGTAAATTGAAAAAAAATAAACTCATCTTAATTTGTTTTTTAAATTCATGTCACACTACACACATTCACGTAGTTTAGACCTTACTTTTCAAGGAATGTCTCCTATTTTTTAACCTAAAAAATACAATTTCATTGGTCATCATCTTGTGAACACATTCAATTTAACTAAGCATAAGTTTGAACAAATGAAACACCCAATTCCAAACAAGATACAAAGAATAATGATATCAAATAATTTGATTGGTTACAACTAGAAATTATGATCAACATGCAAACAAGTTGAAATTGTTTTCCTCATAAATAATGAAGTACAAAATGGAGTGAAGGAATAATATCAATTCGCCACATCAACCCAACCATAAACAACTACTTCAATATGCAGTGTTGGTTCTTTAAACCCCATTTTACCATATAATGGATGTTTTCATCCATTCTCATGACTTTTAACACAATTTCATCTATTCAAATCACATATGATTTTAAAATTGAGGTAGTGCATGTGGGGGTCTAATCACAATAAAAGGAGTCAAGGGCATTAATGTCAAACAATACTACATTTTGTTGCATTTGACACATTTGACCATGAAAGACTCAATTTTTTTCATCCAACCAAGTTTGGCAATGTTGTTCACTTGTATTCATCAATGTATTCAAACGACATGAAACTTAGTGTGTAAAAAAAATGTTCTTCACATATAACAAATGAAGAAATTTTCAACAAATATTCCAAGCTTGTATATTAGATTGAACTTTACATTATTTGGAAAAACTTCATCAAATAAAAGTATTTATAAATGTACAAAATATGGGCATTAAACCTAATTCATACCATATTCAAAATAAAATGTTGGAAATCAATGAAAAAACTATTTCATTGATATTATGTATTCCAAAAATTTGTCCATGCTTTCCACTGCACAAAAATGAACCACTTTTGGTAAAGAAACATATTCAAAATATGTAAAGTTAAAGGTCAAAAGCACATTTGAACTAAATGTGTGAACCATTTGCTTATATATGCAGTAAATTAAAAGGTTCACTCGTTTCAATTCCATATTTTGTTCTTTTAATTATAACATGAATATCCTTTTCGATTCTAGGAATGAATGACTTACATTTGATAAGCAAAAAAAATATTTGAAATTAAAAATCACATGTTCACATTCTTTAAATGAACATGTTTGACTCCTTTAGTACTCTTGAAATGTTAAGAAAGTTTTTGAAATTTACATGGTTGCAACTTGACAAATAATTGACCACATCCCAAAAAACAAATTGACATTTTAAATTATTATGTTCTCATTGCATTGCTGCAAAGATGTAGCAAATTTTAGGAGTGTCCACACCTTTTGTGACTCCTATTATTGTGTTTGCATCCTATGGTAATCAATTTATTTGCAATATAATTTAATTAACATCAAGATAACAATTTTTTTTTCATTTAAAATCTTTGTCATGTTTGTTAATATCAATATCTTTCGTTTTTTTTAATCCATTTAAAGTCTTTGTGATCTCAAGATAATTCTTTTTTGTTACATGTAAATTGTATTTTGGTTTTTAGTATAAGTTTAACTAATTGAAAAACATCCACTGATTCTTTTTGGGGTCTCTATGTTGTTGATTATTTGTTGTTAAAACCAATCCTACCATTTAAGAAAAATTAATGTACTAAGTTTAAATTATCTCATGATCATGCCATATCAAAATTTCAAATGTTGAATTAATAGTAAAGGTTTTGATGTAAGAGGTAAGCAACATTATCTTGGGTTTATAACTTACACTATACAAAAAATGGGTTAATTGTACAAATGTTATCACTAATATGGTATGAAACAACATTTGTGTTTCACACCATTTCATTGAAAACAAGTTTAAAGGGGAATGAGGGGTAGTAAATGTGATTTATGGTTGTTGGTTAGTGCATTAAATTGTGCAAGAATATTCAAGGTATGTCATTATCATCAAATTCTAGCATAAATTGATTGCATTTTAAAATCAAAGTGTTGTATTTAATGTTTGATGATTATAGTTAACAATTTCATGAATGATTGATTAGTGTTTTTTTTTGTAGGAGGAAAGACAAGATCTTGTGGTATAGGTATGGGTTATCAGATTTCCATTGTTATAAATGTTACCAACTAAAATAATCAATATCTAATAACAAAATTCATAATTTTGATAAGTATATTAGTCTTATAATAATCGTTTTTGTAATAATTTACTATTATTTTGTTAATTCATTCATTTAAAAAATATGTATTAATATTTATTTATTATCAAATTATTATTGTGACTAGTAGCTAGCACATGATAACTATTTTGTTGTTGTTGTTGTTGTTATTAAGTCGTTTTTATACCTCTTATTTAATATAATAATAATAATTTAATGTAACAATATTAAGAATTCCAATAAGTATAATAAACCTTGGATACACATATAATATTTCCTTAATATGTTTGGTATATATTTGAAATACAACTTGAATATATTCAAAATATACACATGTACCTTTTAAATATGATTGATATATTTTAATATGCTCAAAATAAAATCTACATAAGATTTTAATACACTTATTACACATACCTACATTATACATGTACATCCATGTGTGAATCACATGCACCCTTGCCATGTACCATTACTATTATAAGCTTCATCTTTTAATTCATATGGTTGCAATCTATTTATTTGAAAACTATTCACACCATAAAAATTATTAGAGCTATAACTCTACCATTAGTTGTGTCACAATTCGACCATTGAAATTGGCATTAGTCCATGTGCCCCATGCATTTCACTTAATGAGTCACTTGGGTAATGTGGCTATCTTTGGCAAGGTGCAATGTTTCATCATGGTTTTAATGCATTCAAGTTTCCTTCATTCAAACCCTAAATATCAATTACAAGTCATTTATTTACATCTAATGGCATGATCTTAACATTCCTTCCATGCAAGATATGGAGCCCTAGGCCTTATATTAACATTCAAACCATCTAGTTGCAACCATAAAATTGAAATCAATATGCACATTGACAAAGTGATTCTTTTAGACATTATTGTGGATTGATTGCAACTCACTTAAAACACTCCCATCAATTAGAATTTGATTTGGTGATCTAGGTTTTGAGGGTTGCAATGATGTTTGTTTTGAAACCATTGCACCCAATGTTTTTTTAAGTTTTTTTAAAACCAAAATGGCTATCATCCATAGGGAGATATAAAAAATGTGGCCATCATCCCTAAGAAAACTTAATCAAATCTGGCTATAAACCAAATATGAAGTACATATCTTTAATCACCATTCAATATTTTTTCTACACATTAAAAAACAATCATCGAACTCTAACAATTTTTACTTTTTTTTTCCTTCAGTTTTAACAATAGAAAACTTTCAATTTTTAATTTTTAATTTCACATTTTGGAAAATTTTCACCAATAAAAAAGAAGGTTAGTACAATTCATCTTTTGAATGAACATATTGAGCATGGGTATAAAATTATTAGTGTGGTTTAAAGTGGGCCAGCCAATTTGCACCATAATTTAACTAGATTAAAGTACCAAGCAAAAGCTTGATTGGTTGATAACCATAATCATGGGCATACATGTGGGATGAACACACTTAAAGCAACATCAAAGGTGGCAATGAGATACCTCCTAATAAAACATCATTTTCTTAGGAACTTAGGAATGCAAAAAGCCCAAGTAAGAAGCTTGCGTATACATTTCATGATTTCCCAACATATGGGTGAGCCTTGCCTATATGTTTCATGATTTTCCACCATATGGTTTGAAGATTTTGATCTTCAAATTGTCAAAATTTGAATCTCCTTGAACCTCAATTTTTTGGTCCAAGGAAAATTTTGATAGACCTTCTTCGAGTCTAGTTCTAAACTTGGTTCTTCACAATAGGTATAAAAAAATGGGTTGACTAGAGCCAATTTGAGCTCCTAGCAAGTCCAAGGAGATCTTATGGGCATGGTAGGAACATGAATGGGCTATAGTTAGTTTGCTCCATAGTGTTGAAGGCAAGAGATCCCTACTAAAGGCATGTTAAAAAAACATGATTGAAAACTGAATGTGCCAAACTGGCCATTCATGAAGATTTAGCCCAACGAAAGAGGCTAAAATTTGAATTGGTAGGTCCTTCCTTTAACATTTCCAAATTTTTCCTTGTTAGTTTTTTATTTTGAAAAAAATGTTAATTACAAGCTAGTTTTATCTACATAAACATAGTTCAAAATTGAAGATTTTTTTAGTTATTAGCATTGTACAACCAATAAAAAATGGCCATTAGTACCAACTTCATGCCCAAAGGAAGAAAAAAAAAAAAAAAAACCATGAATGTCATTCTATGGACCCATGCATGTCATCCAATTCATAGGCTACTTTTCATTTTCATTATAATGGCATCCTTTGACACCACCCGGCTTGTGCATCTTAGGAAAAATACCCTCCAAGATGACACTTTCAACATCTACCTTCTCTCATATTCTTCGAACCGCCCTTTTGAGGCCTCCATAAAAACCAAATATTGGCAATAAATTGAGTGCACCTTAACCCCAATCAATTCATGTGCCAATTTCAAAAAGTTGTTTTCCATACTTGTCCCTATAAACTTGTCCAATTGCAAAAGAAAATTTAAAAATTGGAATGCTTCATGAAATCCTTATCGTAAGGTCAATTTCTTCATCAAATAATCTTTTCACGTTGGAACAATATTTTTGAAAACAAATTGAGGTGTTGAAAACCATCATATTTATTACTAGCTATGAATAGTTTCATTACTTGTATGACAATATCATATTACATTTGTCTAGATCATGGAAAAGAAAAATTCATTTACCTTCATGAGTTTGCAATCAGTGAAAATAGTTTATCAAATATCTTCTTCATTGAAAAATGAATAGTCAACAATGGATTAGAGTCATTGTGCTTTGATAAATGTCAATGCACACTACAAATTGGGGTTCTTCTGCATATGATCGTTGGAGCTTGGTTTGAGCTTAAAAGTTGGCAAACAACTACAAGTCAAGTTGCATGACTTAGGAAGTTCCTAACCCTTAAAACCCTACACTTGTACTCTTCATCTCAATTATGTTGTAAGTTGTATTTATTATTATTTTTTGTTCCTTGTTATCATGTTTCATTACTTGTTATAGCTTTTAAGTTTTCCATGTTGTGGTTATGTGAGTGTGTGTGCATTGTGTAAGGCACATTGTGTGATGCTTATGATTTGTAATGCTTATTATTTCTAAGTTTTGTGTGTGATTTGTTTCACATTATCAAATGTTGATGTGACTAATTGGCAAGGTGTGGGGCATAAGTTGTGATTCTTGTAATTTGCATAGCAAAATCTCGAATCATGGTGTGCCATTGTTGTGTGCCACTCATTATTTGCACAAGTTCTCTAAGGTGGGTATTATGGTCATAAACCATTTAAAGTTTTAGGTTTTTGAACTAGGTTTTTACACAATGTGCACTATATTTGTGGTATTTTCCATGGCTCCCCCAATGTTATCAAACAATTTAAAGTTTAATTTTTTTTTTAGTGCTTGAGTCCCAATAAAGAATCTTGCTTGCCCCAACCTTGTTTCTTGCAATCTACCTAAATCAAACAACATGGGTGAACATAAAAACCTTCCTCATGCCCTTGAATTACATTCTTTTTGACCTCATATCTTTGACATAAATTTGAATGCCATGTTTGAAAACCTTCTTGTCATTGATGTTGAAGATGGGTGTGCCCTTCTTCCTAAAAAACCTTAAAAGTTTATAAATAATGTTAATGGCAAGTTTTAGGAGATTTGAGTTGTAAAAATGCCATGGGCATAGTCCATTTTTAATGAAATTGGATTATTTTTTACAATCAAATGAAGGATCGCAATTGAGAAGAAAGAGAAGATTTTGGTTGTTAAATGGGATTCTATAAACAAACATGCAAGTAAGAGGAAGGGTTTAATGGTAAGTGGATGATGGATCCAAAATGTATGCATGTAGAAAATGAGATTTCTTTATATGTTTATCTGTCTATGGTAATTATCCTCCAATAGTTGAATAGGGGTCAAACAATGGAGGACAAATGAAAACTTATTCAATTTGCAAGCATTTTAAAACCTATTAAATAAAGGTAAGCCAATGATTAATTACAAGGATTTCCAACCTTTGTATGAATTTTTGAAACTTTGACCTAACCCCAAAAAAACAATTAGTTTAATTAATGGGGTTGGTTGGGAATAGGAAAACATATACATGTAATGAAATTGCAAAAGTTAGTAAACTTGTTCCAAATTCCAACTTTGTCTCTTTTACTTGTGATGAGGTCATAGCCATTTATAACACAAATTGAACAAGTGTGCATGGTTATATTATGCATGGTTGGTGTCACATACCAATGTTGTTGAATGTAGGTGAATGCACATTAAGGTGGTTCATTTTTTGTCTCACAGTGCCCATTTTTGTAGAGTTCCCTTTCTTTGGACACCTGTAACAAACAATAAAACTTATCAAATTGAGAATTTGAAATTGATTATACATTAACAACTTGATTATGAAAATACATATGTAATTAGTTATCAATAAAAGTACACCCACTTTTCACAATGGACTTTTGAAGTACAAAAATATGGATTAATCAATAGACTAGAATGGTAGAGAATAAAAAGGTTCATATTGAATTCCATTCCAAATTATCTAGAGGGATTCAATATATGGTGTAACATCCAATAATCAACTTTTATGTGAAAGTCTTCTTTCAAAACTCATAATCAAACTTTAATTATGGACTTTTGAATGGTCAAATTGAGCCATATTTTCATTATAAGTCCCTAACATAATTGTTTTTCCTTAAATTTTAGTTTTTTTCTAGAGGTGTATATGTTTGGAATATGTAGGTGGGCTCCTATTAATATGGATTTTATTTTATTTTTGATACATGGACTTTATTACCATTGAACCCATGGTACCATAAATTTTCAAAAATTTAACATCATAAAATGGACTTTTGTGGACTTTTTAAATTAAAAAAACGTTTTAAAAAAAAAAGGATGGGCCACCTTAAAGTGCATACACCCATGTGTAGTAAGTGTTCTCTAGATCTAAGGTTGATAGCTTGATTTTGTTGATCATGAATTCCTTGATGACACAAGGGGACTTAAAACAAGAGGACATTGCTTCAAGGCAATGTGTTTTGGTGTTGATGGGGTTAGCACCTTCCAAGGCTTAGATCAAGAGTGATAGGTCTAGATCCAATGTTACTATGTTCCATTGAACATTAATGCGCATTTGTATGACTCATTGAACAACTATTCTAGACAAACCTTTTCAAACTTACCTTTACTTTCTTGCATTGAATTTTTTTTGAAATGTTTGTATGGGCACTTCAACCATAATCCCAAGAGACATTTGGAGTTTATCAAATTGGCAAAAATCATGGAAATTAAGGGCAAGTTAAATTTTATGTTACAATGAGTAAGGTCTTTTTTGAATGGGATTTAATTCCCCCGTATAGCATGTTGCCAAAATTAAAACTGGATTTAAAAGAACATTCATTCACAAAAAAAATTGAACAAAAATGATGCAATATAATTACAATTTTGAATATAATTTCCTTTAGCAAATTAGAATTGATGATTTTATTTAATTTATCTCTTAAAAGAACTATACATTTTCCCACCATGTAATTGGGTAGACAGACATTCAATGTGTCCATGTGGCAATTAGAGTTTAGCAAGGATTGACATATAATAAACTTAACTAGAATTGAAAATAATAATAATGCCAAATGCATTAAATTTAAAAACTCAACTAAAAATAAATTATAAAGTAACAATTGAGATAATCTAGAAAGCCATAAAATATCTAGAATTTTGAAAGATGTGGTTTCATGTCACCTTCAATAGAAACCCCAATTTAATTAGTTTTAATTTATAAGTATTACATAAATTGATAATTAAAAATTTAATAACAAAAAAATAAAAATTAGAACTGGTCTTACTTACTTGACAATGATTGTTTCAAATTGTGCTACATACAAGACTTCTTTAAACATTGGTGAGGGCCACAACTAACCTTGCATTTCCAATCTAAGGGTTGCCAAACCTTTTATCATTAACATATCTTTCACAAAAGAATGATTTGTTCCATTCCATCATCCTTCACTTGGCATGTTATAATATATATTACTCATTAAAAAAACTCATACTAACTTTCATTTAACTATGAATGCTTATCATTCACTTCTTTTATGAATGTGAAATAGTCTAAACTATTTCACCGCTCTTGCTCCTTTATTCATTTCGTGTTTTTTTACTCCACAAAATGGTCTTCAAAATTTCTATTTATTTTCCATTCTTATTTTTTTTTCTTCCAATTCCATTTCAAAAACAATCCCTTCACAATTCATAGTGAGGCAATTCAATAGGCCCCACATACCCCCAAAGACAACCTATGAATTCAACTTGTATCTTTTTAAGGTTTGAGGAACATGATTTTCAAGTATTTACCCTTCACTAATTTCTTTGTGAAAGGGGAGCATGTTCATGGTGGTGGTCATAACTCATAACTCATGCCTCTACTCTTTTTCATTGAAAATCCATTTTAATCTTTACTTATTTCAAACACTCACAACCTCAGTCCTTTTTTTTGTTTTCACCATATAGCACCTAAAAAACATTCCTAGTATATTTGGAAGGCACCTCATTTTCCCCCTCTTACACCTCATGATATACATATGTTTAAATTCATGAAAACTTTTGCCTCATGGTTTATGATGGGTAAAGCTTGCAAGCAAGGGACATTCCCAAAATTTTAGTCCTAAATTAGCTACCACCTTAGGCCCCCATTACATTATGTTGAGGAGCCATGACCATCGAAATCCTAAGAACCTTCAAAACTCATCCAAAGGTCATCCCATGGAAATTCGATAATCATTTGGGTGTGGGCCTAGGATGTCAAGTGTATTTTTAAATGAAAATGGACTTTGTTGCTCAATACGTCCTAACATTAGAACAAACCCAAAACAAGTTAACTTTTTTATTTCATGTAAATATTGTCTTCTAACTTGAAAATCTAGGTAACATGTTTGCAATAGCTCTAATGGGAACATGTTGGGGAACACATTGAAAACTTGGGGAACATATTGGGAACTCAATGAAAACTTGATGAGAACTTTGTGGGAACACAATAAGAATAACATAAATCTAGCACCGCCACCCTCCTTATACACAAAAAAAGACCCTAATGCATGTGACTTCACCTTCTTGGTTGCAAGATTTTTTTCTCGTACCTATGTTCTTTGCCATTTTTGGCCTAGGCTAATGGCAAGGGTAAAACTATGAATGAATATTATAAACAATCAAAATAATAATAATATTTTACACCAATCAATTTTTGGGGGGCTCATGGTCTAAAAGACGTTATGCTAGGCCCACCTCAAATAGGTGGGCTTGGCATGAAATCCATTAGACTCTAAAACATTATCCATACGCTATCACTTAGGATTCTATGTCAATTTTTCATTTAGCTTCATTTCCTTGTCTCATAGGCCTTCAAGTTTTGTGTAAAATGAACTTATACCCCAATAGTCCTTTTCCTTCCACCATGTATTTTTTATATCAATGGTCATTGGCTTTTAAGCTCTAGTGTGAAGGGGGCCTTATTCTAGCCTTGTTATTTTGGGATGCCCTTATTTTAAAGCTTCATCATAACAAAATGTAATTTGAAAACACTTTATTTTATTTTATGGGAGTTCAATGTTTTTGTGGTATCATTCATGTAATAATTATTATTTTTCAAAAAATACATATTTTTCAAAATCAATTGGTTGCAATGTTGAAATTTCTAAATAATTATTTGGCATTACTATTGATTATTTGCCCTAAAGCTTGGATGACGTAGCATGCCTAAATAGTGAAAAATTAACTAGATTTTTTCCCCCCCTAGCTAATCAACTATAGGAATTCCAAGATTTTTTTTATAGAGTTGAAGTGAAAACACACACATTCACACACATATATTTGCCATGAAGGTGTTGGTGCTAGAATGGTAAGGTGCTACATTAGTCACATTTGGCTTTAAGCCTTTATTTAGAAACACAAAAGTTTGCATTTTTATTTTTTTAAATTCATTTTTTAATCTCCACAATTTTTGACACAATTTAAAAACCTTGTTCTTAATTCAAGTGGGGCTTGAGGCATTGGGCCACCTTAATACATTCCATACCTCATTGAATCAATTATTGTTCAAGTGACCCTTAACATCATGTCAAGCCTTCTTGATGCATTATATGCTCATTGAAGCTCTATTATTGCACCCCTAGTTGAACCTTTCCCCATACCCTTATGACCTCATTTGATAAAGTGAAAATACAACATTTACCTTAGCCTAAGCGTAACCTCCAAAAGCTTTAGTTAGAACTTTAGTCGTCTTATTTTTTATTTAAAATTTTATTTAATAACCTATGAAATATTAGTTTAGTTATTATTTAGTATATATAACTAGTAAACTAGTAGGTTTTAAATGTAAATATATTTTGTTGACATTTTAAATTTTCATTAACAACTTTCAAAACACCTTGTTTTCATGCAATGATCATGCCATCTCACACATGCATTATACATACCTTGACCATTGCCCACGCCATCCCAATTCCTTAGCCTTTCCAAATGTCCCATTCTATACTATGCATTGGCCATTTGTTGAACACCCACATTTTACATGCATTTAATTAGTATGTAACTCACAATATTAGTGTAGTAAAACCTCTAGTTTTATAAATCTCCATGACCACCAAATCACAACTAAACACCGTTACCAAGCTACATACTAATAAAAAATCTTGACTTTTAGAGATTCTAACATGGGTAGGGTTTAAGGTCACCTATTAGTTGCTTAATTGAATTGAAAGATAGTCGCAACAAAGTTGCAAATGAAATTACATTTCATCCATCCTTTAAGACATTTGATCATCCATGCGCGTGTTGATTGTGTCACCAAAATAGTTGAACATTGGTTAACATTTTGATTATGTGTCAATTAGAAAATCTTAAATGTTAGGAATATTCCAAGAATGACCTTTTACTTGAGACATGTTTTTCACTATTTGCCAATGTAGTAGGCATTTCAACTTATAAACATTATTGATGTCAAGAATATTCAATGGAATATTTAGCAAAACACCAATTAGTTGAAAACTACTTTAGTTGATGAATCCAATTCATTGGTAATTGACATTATTCAATAAAATAAAATAAAAATCTAGTTGCAAATCACATCCAGTTGAAAATGTTTTTTATTTTTAAAAAAGATCTTCTACTAATGTACAAACAAGAATCAAAGTTTATCAAATGAATTTTGTCAAGAGTATGAAACATCCAAAATCAAATACTATTTCCTAAACTGGGGAGAGACTTAAGATCAACTACATATGTAATGTTAATAGGGCAATTCTGTAAATGATTAAAGACATGGCTGAAGGCAATGTTAACATTGATTGTTTCAAGAGGGCAATGTGGAAAAATGGTATCCAACCGATCCTTATACTTGGGTAGCTTTTTTTCAAACATGGTGTTCTAAAATGAATCTTTTGAATCCATCGTAGATCTAGATCCACCATATCTGTCAACGCCAAAATTTGCAACTTGCACCACATTCTTCCTTCAATCCATAGAACCAACACCAAATGCACCAAGAACTTGATTGACAATCATCTCATGATCTACATAGCCTATAATAACACTACAACTAAAAGATGGAACACTAGGTAGGATGTTAGAAAGAGGTCCTCCAAATGCAACAACAATGGAAGAATCACGAACCCAAGGTATAGGAAAACTTCTAACCACACCATCAAACACAACACCAATACCACCAATAGACACAACACTAGTAACACCAATAATATCAAAATGTGCTTCTTCAACAAAATCATTATAATCTTGCAAAATAAAAAATTATATAAGGAAACTAAACACACATAAAACCAAAAACAAAAGACAACAAATCACTTACCACTTCTTCCACCTACCTTAGTCTTTTCATATGTAGCCTTCTCTTTGACGAAAGCCTCCTCAAAACGTAATAATTGGCCAAATTTAAATTCACCAAAAATAATCCATTGCATCGTTCAATCGTGTAAATGTTTGTCAGTTTGATTATACCTACAAAAACAAGTTGCCACTTTAGAAAAACATTAAAATAATTCAAATAATTTTTTTAAAAAGGTTCAAAAACTTACTTGCCATATGAAATAGGGTCCATGTGGCCTATTACCTCCATACCATACTCATGAAGTATAAGTGGCTCTTCCATTCTTGTGATTCCAACACCTCGGCCTGTTTTGTTTGAAAACATTTTTTCATGTAAATCAAGGAATTGGTAGTCAGCTTGTCCACAATCATAGGAAGTTGGTTACAACCAATAGGAATAGTTGTAAACCATACTTCATCATAAGCCTTCCACCTAGGCTAAGGATGTACAAACAGTGGATGTGGACCAAATTTTTCACCAAACAAGCTTTTAAAAAGTCTCAATCACATCAAAAACTTGGCAATCAATTATACGTTGATGCCAATCTGCAAAATAGTGGGTTATGTCTATTATTCAATTTTTGAAAATGCCTTAACAAACTTCATAACAATGCCAATAAGTAAGGACAACAAATTGAACTCATCAAAATCCATAGTGCAAAGTTCAAAACACCCCTTTATGAAAAAAAAATTACATGCAAAATATTTGAAACACAAGTTTAGGCCAAATGGGGAGGTTGGTTGACACATTCACTAATAGAAATTTTGGGTTTTGCAATTATCGTTTGTAACTAAAATTTTGTTGCATGTGACACATGCAACTACAAATTTGTGTAGTTACCTAAGACAAGTTACACATGACATTTAATTGCATGTGACACCACATATACAACATGTATATATAGTATTAATATACGTGTTCATCCATACATACAAATCCAAATGTAATTGCACCTTATGTGCAATTCTCCTTGCAACTACAATTTAACTAATGAAAGTATGACACGTGTTTAAAAATTAGACAATTTGCTTATGGACATGTGTCACTTTTTAATTATTTTGTTGTTTTTAAAACTAAAGTTTCATTGGATTAATATCAATTAAAAAAAATTATGCCACTATGATGATGACACATGGCACACCATGGAACGTTCATTAACCATTTGACATGTGTCCATTTCAAACACCAATTATATGATGACACATGGCAATTAAGGCCCACTCAATTTTTTATTTTTAAATATCAATTAATGAAAACTAAATCGTCCAATTTAAGGTTAATAAGATGTTGACATGTGGTGCTTAGGTAGGTAGGCAATACTTAGGTAAACAAACCTACCTACGTAATAGTACCCAGGTAAACTAAGTACCTAGTAGTATTAATTTTATTAAGTGGGTAAGTTTACCTAGGTATGTAAGTAGGTTAAAAAGTAGCTAAACTTAGGTAATATAGATAGGTTTTGAATAATCCCATTTTATTTTTAGGTTTAACCATTTAATTAAAGTCAAGCTTTTTTTTTTCGTTCATCCCAAATGGCACTTGATATTTGGTTAAGACATGGTTATTGTAGCTAATTATATTTTCTCCAGAAATTGGATTGGAAGCCAAAAGATATGGGATAAAAAATTCCATCGCAAACCTCTTGATGCAATTTAGTTGCACATTAAATGTAATTATTGTATTAAGGTAGACTAGCCCAAGGAAGGCTTTGTCACTTATTTGTCCAAACAAAAGTTGAAATCCCCTCTTGATGCATTTAACACATTAAGAATTGTGAAAAACAGATTGTAAATGAGAAAATTATGGGCCCTGAAAGTAAAGGGGTCAAGAACTCCAAAAAACAAACCATTGAACACTACAAAGGCCAGTTCTAAAATACCAAAACAATTCCTTGTATGTTTCTTGATTGCTATTATAGTTCAAAGATCATTTGTAGAACTTTAGGTGGCGTTCCTATAACACTTTAAATAGTTTAAATTGAATAAGAAATAAGAAAGTTATGAGGTTTGAAAGTATGAGGGTCCAAAGAGAAAAAGAAAAGAAAAGAAAAAACATTTTCTAACTTGGAAAGCTTATTTTTATTCGTTTTCTTCTTGTTAATTTTTCATTACTCTTTTTCCTTTGCACTTCAAAAATGAATGTAGGATATTTCTAATAATTATGATTATTTTTAATGAAAATATTATTTTAATATTATTACCTAGCTTAAACTAGTAATTAACTTAAGATGTTTGGGTACTTGTAGATTAACTAGTGTAGCTTATTTACCATAAATATTTTAACATAAATAATAAAATTTAGTGTATATATATATTAAAATAATGATTATAATAAATTTATAATTAATAATTATGATTACTTATAGTAATTTCTAGTATTAACTAATTCTGAATAAATTTTTGTTTAATCAATTCTAAAAAAATCCAAATGAAATAAAATAAAATAAATATATTTGACAAATAAAAATTGAAAACTTGAAATACATATTTAAATTATGGTTATTTTAGCCTAATTTAATTCAACGTAATTTATTTTAGCCATAATTTATTTAGCCCAACTTAATTTAGGCATGGTTAGTTTTAGCCTAATTTAATTTATCGAAATTTAATTTATCCAAAATTAATTTAGCTTTATTTAGTTTATCCAAAATTAATTTAGTTTGATTTATTTTAGCCATAATTATTTTGGCCTAATTTAATGTAGTTTAATATAGTTTAACCATAATTATTTTAGCCTTATTGAATTTAGTTATGGTTATTTTAATGTAATTTAATATATTTTATTTTATTTTATCCATTATTAATTATTTTAGCATTATTTAGTTACGGTTATTTTAACATAATTTAACATAGGTTAATTTAGTTTAACCACAATTAATTTAGCTTAACTTAATCTAGCCATGGCTAATTTAGCGTAATTTAATTTAGATGAATTTGTTTTAGCCATATTAGTTTAGCCTAACTTAATTTAACCATCGTTAATTTAGTCTAATTTAGTTTAACGATAATTAATTTAGCCTAGTTTAATTTAGCCATGGTTAGTTTAAGCTAGCCTTAGTTAGCATAGGTTTAACCTTAAAACTACAGGACATAATACTATTATACGTAGCCTTTGTAGATATATTAAGTATACTAATCTAAGTATGTATTAATTAAGCCATTATTTTATGACATGTGTCCATGTTGTTGTACACATTTAGTTGCACATTAGTTGCACACACAATTGTATGGCTCGAAAATTATACAATACCAAATTTGTAGTTGCAAGTGATAGTGAGTTACATGCCAATTGCATATTGATTAGTTGCAAACAATAGAATTTCTATTAGTGATTGCTTATGTTAACATTCTTCTTTCTTCTTGAACAAACAAGACATTTGACTTTTTGATAATTTTGCCAAGACTTGTTGTTGAAGATCACAAAGTTGCCTCATCACCAACAACTTTCACTCCATGATACTTTGCATATGGGAAGATGTTATTTATGGAACAACATGTGCTTCACCTGATTCCACAATGTATTGTTATTATCTCTATTTTATCAAACATCCAATACCTCTTATAAGATACATGATATTGCCAAAAAAAACCAATCAAAATGCAAACAACATGATTCTTGCAAAATAAATAATAAAAATAATAAAAATAAATAATAATTGGAATTTTTTTTAAATAAGGAAAATAATTAAGTTTAGGGTTTTAAATTCAGGTTTGAAATCATAACAACTATAACATAGAAGGTTATAGTGCACTTTACATAGCTCAAAATTTTTGAAAATAAGAAATGTAAACAAAAAAAAGGTGGTAGCAAAAACATTATCATGTTTTCTATAGAAGAAAACCTTATTTGATTTTCCAAATAGAAAAACTACAAAGGCCAAAAACATTTATAATGAAAAGAAAATACAAAAAATTATGTACACAATTTTAGGGTTTGGGAAATTTTCATAAAACCCTAAACCCTAAAACACAATTACAAAAAATAATAATAATAATAATTTAAAACATAGGTGGGTAGAAGTTACTTAATTGGAGGATACAAGCTACCATCTTTTTTCGCAACTTGCAAAATAAAAGATGAAATCATATCAACCAAATCCTTAACAAAATATTCATCTTTTAAAAGATATGCAATTGATCTTGTTGTATCAAGACCACAAAGGACTTTCCATACATTAAACGCATTTATTGCCCAAAGTTTAGCCAAGGTATACATCCTTGCAAAATACAATCAGACGCATGATGTTTGTGTGGTTGCAATCACAAAATTGAGAAGCCTACAAAAAACATAAAAACACACTAATTAGAAACAACGCAAGTTGTAAATAAAAAGTTAGATTCCATGTTATAAAATAATCAACAATGTAGGAGCAATTGTAATGCAATAACATCTATGATGTAAAAAATGGCGATGTAAGAATAATTGTAATGTCATAACATCTAGAAGAATCGATGATGTAGGAACAAATGGAATCAATGATGCAACAACGATTGTAATGCAACAACACTTGTGATTCACAAAAAGTTGTAGTTGAATTGAACCCATGGAGATCAGACAATGAAACATAAATATGCTTATGATATTGAAACCTATAGCACAACAAAGTAGCATGAGGTGGTAAGAAATGTTAAATGAAAAATTCACAAATAAACAACAATAGCAAAAACCTTCAAAACACGATGAAACGTCAACATTACTACATGCACAATAAAAAACAAATAGAAAAAACCTTTGAAACACAATGAAGCAATAAGATTATTGTGTGCACAACCAAAAAAAAACACGCAACATCAAGAGAGCAACGAAGGACACAACACCGAAAGAGCAAAGACAAATGTAGCACTGATAGATGAAGAGATGATGCAACCAACAAAAATGAGCTCCATTAGAAACCCAAAACACCTTTGCATTGTGGGATCCTCTTTTGCAAACGTCGTGTGACCCACTTTTGGCAAAAGTGATGCAAAGGACTTCTCACTTTCAGTGGAATGCTAAAAGTCGTTAAATGATAGTATTTGACAACATAAAGATGACAACAAAAAAGGGCCATTGGATCTTATGATTAAAAAAAATGGACAATGTTTTATGTAGGTGAAGGGCCTATGTATGGAACCTTCCGAATTTGTGACCCCAACCTTTAGCCTCATGGCCTTGAATGGAATTTCAAATCTAGAAGGTTCCATACACAAGCCCTTCTCCTATACAAAATAATGTATCTAGCACATGTTGCAAATGGACTTTATTACCTTTTGCTTCAACCACTATTTTTACGTGTTGCACAAATTTTCTAAAATGCATTAGAATGATGTCATGGTCACTAGTATCAAATTGGGCAATTGTGTGTGAAGATGTCAAGGACTAATGCACTTTAGCCACAAGAGAGTCAATATAAGTGAATCGAATAAATAATTCATGTTAAAAAAGTTGATGAATGCTACTAACATCAGTTACTTTCAATATTGGGTACAATCAAAAGTTTTCCTAATATTCATTTTGATTTGTACATCCTAAAAGCACACTATTGTTGCCCCAAGTTGATTGTTGAACTTGCAAATGTTTTTCTAGGGATTGTGAAAGATGACTACATCTTTTCTATTCTCAATTTCATGAAATCAAAATTGATAAGTTTGCTACCCTTTAATCTTGGTTTGGTTGGTAAGATGTATGCCCATGATTTTTTTACATTTTACTCTACCATTTGAAATTAAAACAATGGAAAATGTCATTAGTTATTGAAATTTTTGGGTTTGATGGTTTGGACATTAATTTTCTGTCTTGTCTTTAGTGTGTTTAGAGCCCTTCCATTCTTCCATGAATAACATTTTAATTAATGGTGGCCACCGCTATACTTAGAATAGTGAATCAAATTTTTATGTTTTTGGGTGTTTTAGATTTTTTCATTTTTCTAATGTCAAAATGAAAAGGAGAACAAGGATCCTTTTCATTGTTAATACTATTTTGAAAAGATTTTGAAGCAATAAACTTTCCAACTAGGCCATTTCAAAAGGATGTTATTTTATCTTTTTAGTTCCAAAAACTTAAAATAGAAGAACATCATGTTGTGACAATCCATTTCATTGTTAGAATTGTTTTTATAACATTCTATGTTTTGTATGGGGAATTGTCTACCTTAGAATATATTACTATCTTGAGGTGGAATGTTTTTAGTTTGGTTTGTTTTTCTGTGTTTCATATGTTCATATCCAATTTAATGATATGAACTATGTGGTTTATGTTAGTATCAAATACCTAGTATTCTATCTAATTGGCACATGTACCCATGCTAGCAATATGTCCACATGATACTTTGCCACTTCAATCCACTATGCCTAGAAGTTGGGGTCCAATAAATCAACATTAAAAAAACCCAAAAAAATTAAAATCAATGTCATAATAGGTAAGATCTAATACGACCTATAGATGAATTGAAGTAACAACCATTTACAAAATAATATGAGTTTCAAACAATCTAATAAATCGCCTCTTGGTCATATGTGAAAATGTTGATTTATGCACCTATTCATTGTTGTTTCATGGTTATGTATTAACCAAAATGAACAAAAAATGGTCAATGGTGCCTCCATGGAAATCCATAACAAATTTGCAATTAGCAATAATGTACATAAATAGGTGATAGAATTTTTTTTTCAAAATTAGCCAACCTATTTTGCATCAATCAAACAAGTCAACATTACCAAATGCCACAAGGTATCACCTTGAGATGGGTGTGATCATAGCCATAATATTTTAAAAGGGTGTCAAATTCTAATGAAAATTCCAAACATTTTGAATATGTTTATGCAATTACCATTTGAAAATTGTGGTAATTATTTATCTATAGGGTAAGGCCCAAGGTTGCAATCTTTACCAAATGTATAGACCTCTGCCAATTTTTATTTATTTTTGTGATGCCCAATACTTGTAGCATGGGAAATAAAAATAAAAATGTGGGGCGACATTTTGAAAAACAGAATGGTTGTTGCAATGGGGATTTTGTTTTTCGAAATGCCATATCATATCATGAGAAAAAATATACTTTGTAATTAAGGTGCTTTATGTTTACATTAGAAAATAGGCATAAGTCTTTATGAAAATTATGTTAAACAACTAATATGAGTGTTTGGGAATTAAAATAATTTTTTTCGTTCAAATCAATTTTGATTTAGGTTTTAGTTAAGGACTTTTGAAAATATAAAACTATTTTGTCAAATAATGTCAAATTTGCAAAGGGCCCTTTAATTTTCTAAAATATACACTTGTTGATGGTAAAAGAAAAAGAAGTGATAGGGAAGTACAAGTTGCACTTAAAAAACACTCACTATTAAAAATATATGCGGTTTGAAATTGTTAGAAATATGTTTGAATTTTAAATATATATCATTTCAAGAGTCCTCTACCACATACCAACATGGTTTAATGTAAATGATGTACTATAGACAAGACCATGAAATAGTGAACATATTTTGATATGATTTAGAATTTTGATCATTTTTCAATAAAATAAGAAAAATGCACAATTTCAATTATTTTTTTTCATCATTGATTTTCCCACAAATGGCAATGTATGGGGCCAATGCTCAAGATACTTAACAATAAGTTGCAGAAAGAATTCATTCAAATTATTTTCTTATTAAGAAGTTGTTTTGAGCCAAAAGAACTATACAATCCTTGGGATTATACCTAGTAATGTGGTTGCTTTGTTCTATTTTGGCACTATTTCGACGATTTTCTTTCGTGGGTGGACATGCACCCATGTGCTACTTTCACTTGAACACATTCAATCGCATTATAGAAAAAAAAACATCAACATTGAAGGATATGCATACTTGGTGAATCCTTGGCGGGAACAATGATTTATGCTTTGGAACATACCCTAGGCAAACATGTTATCACCCAACGGAATGACGACTTGTTGTACTAGGTTCGCCTAGGAACAATTAGGTACTAGTATTAACTACTCCATGGATG
>Ga0209208_10003799_pt1 | contig 21579 bp, 19 predicted proteins | sample S1TSphfallax_3_FD_187694 | JGI IMG/M metagenome (GOLD analysis project Ga0209208, IMG submission 187694) | Host-associated microbial communities from peat moss isolated from Minnesota, USA - S1T2_Fd - Sphagnum fallax MG (SPAdes) (version 2) | ecosystem: Host-associated > Plants > Peat moss >...
GGTGGGGGACGGCGTGATCATGTCCAACAACGTCGTGCTCGGCGGCCATGTCGAGGTAGGGGACCGCGCCGTGCTCGGCGGCACCGCCGCCGTGCTGCAATTCGTCCGCATCGGCACCGGCGCCATGGTCGGCGGCCTCACCGGCGTCACCGCCGATGTCACACCCTATTGCTTCGTGTTCGGCCCGCGCGCCCAGCTCACCGGCCTCAACATCATCGGCCTGCGCCGCCGCGGGCTGGATAAAGCCCAGCTCCACCTCGTCCGCGCCGCGTATAAATTCATCTTCGCCGGCCCCGGCGTGTTCGCCGAGCGCGTCGCCGACGCCCGCGCCGAATTCGGCGCCGACCCATACGTGACACAGATGCTGGACTTCATGGCCACCCCCAGCCGCCACGGGCTGATCACCAATTTGGCGCGGGCTACGGGTGAGAGTGAGTAAGTGAGTAAGCAAGCGCTTCTTTTTTTAAAAAAAAAGAAGCAAAAAAATTTTTATCCTGGGGGCCGGGTGTGTGGCACGGATAGCGCCCTAGCGGAGCCGCAAGGCTTCTTCCCCGCCACGCGCACCGCCCCAGAAGAATCAAAAGTCTTTTGCGGAGCTTTTCTTCAGAAAAGCGACCACTTCCCATGACCACCCCGCTCGGCATTATCGCCGGCGGTGGCCCGCTCCCCGCTCAGGTCGCCGCCGCCGCGCAGGCCGCCGGCCGCCCGGTCTTCATCGCAGCGCTTGAGAATTTTGCCGAGCCCGCGGTGGTCGCCCCGTACCCGCACCGGTTTTTCCGCCTGGGCGCGGTCGGCGCCATCCGCCAGGCGTTAAGCGAGGCCGGGTGCCGCGACCTCGTCATCATCGGCCCGGTCAAGCGCCCCTCCATCCTCTCGCTGCGGCCGGATGCGGAGGGGGCGCGGCTGCTGGCGCGTATCGGCCGCGCGGCGTTTCTGGGCGATGACGGGCTGATGTCCGCCGTGCTGCGCGTGTTGGAGGAGGAGGGCTATAACATTCTCGGCGCGCATGAGGTGGTGGGGGACGTATTGGGCCCGCCCGGCCTGCTTACCCGGACAGCACCCGATGCCGGTGCGATGGCGGATGTGCAGCGCGGCATTGAGGTGCTGCGGTTGATCGGCCCGGCCGATATCGGCCAGGCTTGCGTCGTGCAGCAGGGCATCGTGCTCGCGGTGGAAGCTGTGGAGGGTACGGACGCGATGCTCGCCCGCATCGCCAGCGTGTCCCGCCCCGGTCCGGCCGGCGTCTTGATAAAACTCGCCAAGCCTGGCCAGGAGCGCCGCGCCGATTTGCCCACAATCGGCCCCGCGACCATCCAGCATGCCAGGAATGCTGGCCTAAGGGGAGTGGCATTCGAGGCCGGCGGCACTATCTTAACCGATAGAGACACCATGATCCGCGTGGCTGACGAGGCAAACATCTTCCTTATCGGCGTGCCGGCGCAACCAGGAGAGACCATCCGATGAGCGAGACTTTCAGCTACCTGCACACCATGCTGCGTGTGAAAAACCTCGATGAAAGCGTGAAATTCTACACCGAGCTGCTGGGCATGAAAGAGCTGCGCCGCACCGATGTGCCGGCCGGCAAATACACCTTGGTGTTCGTCGGCTATGGTGGTGAGAAAGACCATACGGTCCTCGAGCTCACCTATAATTACGGCGTCGATGATTACGAGCTCGGCACCTCGTTCGGCCATCTCGCGCTCGGCGTGCCGGATATTTACGCCACCTGCGACAAGCTCCGCGCTGCCGGGGTGACCATCTCCCGCGAGCCAGGCCCGGTGAAATTCGGCACCACCGTGATCGCGTTCATCGATGATCCGAACGGCTACAAAATCGAGCTGATCGAGCGCAAGCCGCATTTAGGCAGCGCTGGTTTCACAACCACGGTCTAAAGTTATAAAAGTTTTTTGGTTGCTTTTTTTCAAAAAAGTAACTGCTTGCCTTGCCTTCACCTAAAAACGTTTGGTTTTTTTGTAAAAAATCGTAGCGGAATCCTCCTCCCCTTGGCGGCGCCGCGGTTTTGTTGCGTTCCCCGTCAAGGGCAGTCATTCTGCCGGGTTTTTCAAAACGGCTGGTTCTGTCTATACGGCTGGTTCTGTCTATAATGATTGCGCGCGCGAAAAATCCTCTGAAACCAAGTATCGGTTCAAAAACCATGGGTTGGCCCTACCAGGCGCTTGAAACGCTCTTCCGTGTGGCGGATTCCGCCGTGCCAAAATCTCTATGGCCGGATATCGCGGCCGAAAAGTTGATCCGCGCCGCCGGGGTGACGCCATCGGCGGATGCCCGCATGGCGCTTGGTGAGCTGATCAGCGCTATCGAGGTGGATTCACCTCTAAGCTATTTCGGCCAGCTTTCGCTGCGCTGGGACATGCTGCGCCTGCTGCGCAACGCGGACCACATCGCGCGCGCGCATGAAAGCCGTCCGGCGCTTGGCACCGCCCCCATCATGGCGCCGATCTTCATTCTCGGCCTGCCGCGCAGCGGCACCAGCTTTTTGCACGCGCTGCTGGCCGAAGACCCTGATAATGCCGTGCCGCGCGCCTGGCAGACCATCTATCCTGGCCCGCGGCCGAAAAACTTCAAACCCGCCAGTGACAAGCGGGTCCGCAGCGTCAACCGGCAATTGCGCATTTTTGAAGGCCTGGCGCCAGGCTTTCTCGACCTGCACCCGATCGACGGCGATAGCCCGCAGGAATGTACCGAGATCACCGCGCATGTGTTCCAGTCCCTGCGGTTCGACACCACGTTCCGCGTGCCGCGCTACCTCAGTTGGCTCGAGGCGCATGGCCACGCCCAGGCTTTCGCCTTCCACCGGCGTTTCCTGCAATTTTTGCAAGACGGCGCCGCCGCGCGCTGGGTGCTGAAATGCCCGGACCATACTTTCACGCTCGACGCGATCCTGGAAACCTATCCGGATGCGCGCTTCGTCATCGTGCACCGGGACCCGATCGCGGTGCTCGGCTCGGTTGCCCGCCTCACCGAGATTCTGCGCACACCCTTCCTGAAGCACCCGGACGCCGCGGAAATCGGCGCGCAGGTCGGCGCCCGCTGGATCGAGGGCGCCAATCTGCTGCTGGAATTCGACCAGCGCACAGACATTCCGGCCGTACGCAAATTCCACGTGCATTACGACGACCTCACCAGCGCCCCGCTCGCCGCCATCACCCAGCTCTACCAGCAATTCGACCTGCCCCTGACATCCGCCGCACAAACCGCCATGCAGGCCCGCATCACCGCCCGCCCGCGCGGCGGCTATGCCCGCCACGCGCCCTATTCGCTGGACCCGTTCGACCTCAGCCTGGACTCCATGCGCAGCCAGTTCGCGCCCTATGTCAGCCAATATTGCCGGGGATGGTCATAGGCGGTCAGGCAAGCGCTTCTTTTTTTGAAAAAAAAGAAGCAAAAAAACTTTTGACTCCTTCGGGCTATCGCGGTCCCACCCGCGACGCCCCAGCGGAGTCAAAAATTTTTTGCGCGCTTTTTTTTAAAAAAGCGCCGCTTGCTTGCCGTCACTCGACCGAGACCGCCGCATGAAATCCCTCGCCCACGCCGCCTGGCGCCTGCTGCCCAAAAATTTCCGTCGCGCGGCGATGACGGGTGTCGCGGCGCGCCTCGCCGCCCGGCCGGACTCTGTGCCGCCGCCGCGCAGCAACGGCGTGGTGGTGGCGGGGGACATCGCCGGCGCCAACGGCCTGGCGGAGAGCACCCGCCTGCTGCACGATGTCATCGCCGCGCAGGGCCTGGCGCGCGGGCTGGTGCCGCTTGGGTTGCCGAGCGTCGTGCCGGTCAATCGCACGCCGTTGCCGCCAGGCGCTGCGGTGCTGGCCGTGGTGAACGGCAATATTCTTCCTGTGGGTTTGCTGCGCCTGCCGCGCAATGTGCTGGCCGGAAGGCGCGTGATCGCGCATTGGGCGTGGGAGCTGCCAAGCCTGCCAAAATCCTGGACTAAAGGTGCCGCGTTCGCGCATGAAATCTGGGCGCCCTCGCAATTCTGCGCGGACGCGTTTGAGGCCGCGGCGCCCGGCCGGGTCCGCGTGGTGCCGCACCCGCTGGCGGCGGTGGAGATGCCGGTCGCGGGCAGCCGCGCCGCGTTTGGCCTGCCGGCGGACGTCTTTATCGTGCTCACCATCTTCAACCTCGCCTCCAGCGCTGTGCGCAAAAACCCACTTGGCGCCATCGCCGCCTTCCGCGCCGCCTTCGGGGACAGCCCGGATCATCTCTTTGTGCTCAAAATCTCCGGCACGGCCGCCTACCAGCAGGACCTCGCCGAAATCCGCGCCGCCATCGGCGATACCCGCAACATCACCCTGCGCCTCGATGACTGCGCCGAGCCGGAGCTGCGTGGCCTGATCCGCGCGGCTGATCTTGTGCTCTCGCTGCACCGCGCCGAGGGGTTTGGCCTGATCCCGGCCACCGCCATGCTGCTCGGCGTGCCGGTGGTCGCCACCGGCTGGTCCGGCAATCTCGATTTCATGACGCCGGAGACGGCTTCTTTGGTCGCCTACCGGCTGGTTCCGGTGAACGACCCGCGCGGCGTGTATGATTTGCCGAAAGCTCTATGGGCGGAGCCTAAGGTGGAGGACGCCGCCGACCGCATGCGCGTATTGGCGGCCGACACCGCCGGCCGCCGCGCACTTGGCCTGGCCGGGCAGGGGCATGCACGCCGCGTTTTGGGTGCCGAGCCGCTCTACGCGGCGCTTGCCGCCAACGGCATCGCATGAAGCCGCTGATCTGGCATTGGGGCCGGCGCGGCGCCGGGCCGTTATTCGCGGTAAGGCTGGCGCAAGGCTGGGCGCAGAGCCAGGGCGTCACCCCATCGCTGTCGCTTGCCGCCAACGGCATCGCATGAAGCCGCTGATCTGGCATTGGGGCCGGCGCGGCGCCGGGCCGTTATTCGCGGTAAGGCTGGCGCAAGGCTGGGCGCAGAGCCAGGGCGTCACCCCATCGCTATCGCTTGCCGCCGGGGCCGAGATTTTTTCCAGCGCCAACCCGCCGGATTGCGACTGGCGGGAGCCGACCTATGGCGGCAAGCTCGGCTACGCGGCGCAGCTGCTCATCAGCCCCTTTCTGCGCGGCCGCACGCTGCGGCATTTGCGCGAATGCGCGCCCGATATCGCCATCTGCGCGATGCCCGCCTTGCTGGATCAGCGGATGGTCACCGCGCTGCGGCAATTGCGTATCCCCTACGCGGTGATCGTGCACGACGCGACGGCGCATCCCGGTGAGGCGCTGCATTTCCGTTTTTTACGCCAGAACGCCCTGCTGCGCGGCGCGCATATTTTGTTCCCGCTCACCAGCCATGTTGAGGCAAATCTGCGCGCCCAAGGCTTTGGCGCCGGCGCCCAGCGGCTCCAAAAACTCTGGCACCCGCCGATCAGTTTTTCCCCTGCGCCACCGCCGCTCGCCCATGGCGGCCGGCCGCGGCTGCTCTGCTTCGGCCGGCTGCTGCCCTATAAGGGCCTCGATCTGCTGGCCGACGCGCTCGGGCTGCTCGGCCCCGCGCAGCCCTTCGAGGTCCGGGTCTGCGGGGACGGCCCGCCTTCGGCAGAGCTCGGCCGCTTACGGGCGTTGCCATCTGTCACGCTCGAGCATCGCTGGATGGCGGACGACGAGCTGCCCGGCTTGATCGCCTGGGCGGACGCGCTGGTGCTGCCCTACCGGGAGGCCAGCCAATCCGGCATCGCGGCACTCGGCGTGGCGGCCGGCCGCTACGTGCTGGCGACCAATGTTGGCGGCCTGCCCGAGCAATTGGCCGGGGTGCCCCGCGCACATCTCTGCGCGCCGGATGCGGATTCGATCGCCGCCGGCCTCACCGCCCTTGCGGCCGCAATCCGGCAGCCGCAGCCCGCTTTACCCGCACGCGCCGCGCAAGACTGGTCAGCCTTCGCGCAGTCGATTCGCGCGGCTTTCTAGGTTAAGCAAGCGGTTCTTTTTTGAAAAAAAGAACCAAAAAACTTTTGGTTCTCTAAGGGGCCTGGGCACGCCAACACACAAAACCAGCCGGGGAGGGGGGTGGCTCCCGAAGTTGGACTCGAACCAACGACCGAGCGATTAACAGTCGCTTGCTCTACCAGCTGAGCTATTCGGGACCGGTGAGGCGCTATAGCCAAGCTTCGGCGCCCATGCAAGGCGGCGGCCACGCAGGTCTGAGGGCCGCCGCGGTTGATTTCCGGCAAGGCTTCCCGTACATCCTGGCGCCACGCGGGCGTGGTGGAACTGGTAGACGCGCCGGACTCAAAATCCGGTTCTGGTGACAGAGTGTCGGTTCGATTCCGACCGCCCGCACCATCCCTCCCTGTCGTGTCGCAGCGGCTGCTAGAGCGCGAAGAGATTAAATCGATCCATGAAATGGATCGCCTTAATGCCTGAATCGCCCTCTAGATATTTTTTAGAGGCGGATTCAGGCATTGCGTGGGATCGCAAAGCGATTCCACAGAATGTCATCCGGCTCTGGCAGGACGGCCGGTGATGTCGGCCTAAAATTCGGAATAAGCTGTTCGTGGACACCGGCCGGGCATGATGTTTTACCAGCGCGCCGCGATGCAATGAGGGGCGTTTGGCTGCACCCGGCCGGATTTTGGTTAACTTCACGTAATGTTGGGACATGTTGAGCGTTCCATTGCAGCGCCCCCAAGCGCCCGAAATACCGAATCCTGGCGATGTCGGTTGGCAGAAATTCTTTGAAAATCAGGTGTTTCATATCCCATCACGAACGTTTGACCAGGTCGTGCCGCCCGTCTTATTTTTGGGGCAATCCTTATGAATCATCTAAAAATCAGAATTAAATACGATCTTATAGATTAATATCTATCTTTAGCACGTTTTTATCTTAAAACTTAAACATTAAAGCGTCTTTTTTAGAAAAATTTAACTAAATATTCTATTAAATAAGATAATGTTTAAAAAACGCTCTTGTTCGATATTTTTTTCTTTCGCTGCCATGGACAAATATTTGACAAAACGGCAAGGTTTCACTGTATTGAGTGCAACCCAGCCGGGTTAGCGATCAAATGACGAGATGAAAATCCCGTTAACTTGTTCGTCCGCCATCTCACCGCCGCCGGCCCCTCGGCGGTCCATCGCTACCAGAAAGGATTTTTCCAATGCTCGCCAACTACATTCGCACCGCCCTCGCCGTCAAACTCAACGCGCTGAACGTCGACAAGCGCGCCGTGACCGCGATTGAGTACGCGCTGATCGCCGCGCTGATCGCCGTCGTCATCATCACCGCCGTGACCACGCTCGGCAAGAACGTTTCCAACACCTTCAACAGCGTGGCCACCGAACTCTAAGACTCGGCCGCACGGCAAGTCTGTGCTGACTCGCAACGGCCGGTGGCGCTCAGCCATCGGCCGTTTGTGTTTTTTTTTAACGACTATCGAAATTTTTGTTGATACGGCGCGTCTAAACCGTGCTTAACTTGATATCATTCAGGGGCAGTTTTGTGTCTCTGATGGTTTCGATCTGGTCGCTTTTGTTTGATTTGCTGCTGCGCCCCATCGGCTGCAAGAGTTCGGGGGTGGTGAGACAACTGGAAGTGGAATCGTAAGGGGTTGGTTAATGCAGCATCTGATAACACCGAAGACATGCTGAGCACGGCGCTCGCGGCTTTGGCATCCGGCCTGCTGATTTACGCGGCTCTACACGATCTTGCCGCGCGCACGGTGCCGAACTGGCTCTCGCTCGCGGTGCTGGCGGTTGGCTGCAGCTGGCGTCTGCTCGATCATTCGCTGCTCGGCGGCCTGCTTGCCGGTGTCATCACCTTCATTTGCCTGTTCGCGGTCTGGTTGCTGGGCGGCATGGGCGGCGGGGATGTGAAGCTCTGGGCCGCCTCGGCGTTGCTGATCCCGCCATTACTGATCACCGAGCTCGCCTTCGTGCTGCATGTCGTGCTGTTCGGCGGCGCGCTCGCCATAGTCTATCTTATCCTCTGCCGGATCGTGCCGGTCCCGAAACAACGTACCGGCGGCGGCTGGCCGCGCCGGTTGCTCCGCATCGAGGCTTGGCGCATCGGCCGTGGCGCGCCGCTACCCTATGCCTGCGCCATCGCCGGCGGCGCAATATCCACCTTCTTGCCTCTTTCTTTGCAGCGTTAGGTTAACTCATGGTTTTCCGTATCGGCATTTTCGGCGTTCTCATCGTGGCCCTGGGCGCGGTGCTGCTGTTCGCCTATTCGATCCTCAACCAGTCGCACCAGCAGCAGGCTTTGGCGCCAGCGCCGACCGCGCAAATTCTGGTGGCCGCGAATTTGATGCAGGGCGGCGCCTTGCTGCAGCCCTCGGATTTGATGACCGCCCCGGTCCCGGCCGGCGCGATCCCCGCGGGCGCGGAGCTCGACACGCCGGATAACCGCTCAATGCTGATCGGCTCGATGGTCCGTAATTCCATCACCCAGGGCGCCCCGATCCTCGACAGCGAAGTCATCCACCCGGGCGACCATGGCTTCCTTGCGGCGGTGCTGGCGCCGGGCATGCGCGCCGTTACCGTTGGCGTCGATGACATCACAGGCGCCAATGGCCTGATCTGGCCGGGCGATAATGTCGATGTGCTGTTGACCCAGGCGATCGCCGGCGCGCCCGAGGATAAGAGCATCGCGACCGAGGTCGTGCTCAGCGATGTCCGCGTGATCGCCACCGGCACCGAGCTGGTGAAGGATACCGGCCCCTCCAGCGCCAATGGTGTGGCATCGCCAGCGCAGACGGTGACGCTGGAGGTAACACCCGATCAGGCGTCGCGCTGCCTGGTCGCGACCAATCTCGGCAAGCTCTCGCTGATTGTGCATTCGGCGCAAATTCTGCCTGGCATGACGCAGAGCCAGCCGATCCCGCAGCCGGTCTGGGCGGGCGATGTCTCGCCGGCTTTGGCAAACACCAGGCCGGAGCCGCCGCAGCTCTCCACCGTGCATGTCTTCCAGGGTTCGCCAACTTCGCAGGATTATAATTTCTGATGTCAAAGCCGCTACAAACCGCGCTGCAGGCGCTCCTGCTCTCCTGCCTGCTGGCCGCGCCGGCCTTTGCGCAGGATGTGGACGACCAGTCCGGCGCCGCCGCACCCGCAGCCCAACCCCCTTTGCCGGCTCCCTATTACGGCGAGATCACGGTCACCAAGGGGGCTGGCAAGCTGGTGCACATGCCGCACGCGGCCTCCAACATCTTCTCCGCTGATCCCACCGTCGTTGAAGTCCGGCCCGCTAGCCCCACGGCTTTGTTCGTGTTTGGCGTCGGCCCCGGCGAGACCACGATCGAGGCGACCGACGCGGAGGGAAACCCGATCGCGCATTATACCGTGGTGGTCGCCCCCTCCAGCTATCCAGGCGACCGGCTGCAGAGCGACGCCGCGCGCAGCGCCCCGGATAGCGGGGTGACCGCGCAATCCGAGGCTGGCGGCATGATCGTGCGCGGCACCGTCAACACGCCGGCCGAAGCCAATGACGTGATGAACCAAGCCCGCCTGGTCGCACCTGGCGGCAACGCCATCAACGATCTCGAGGTGCGTGAGCCGATCCAGGTCGAGCTCAAAGTCCGCATTGCCTCGATGTCGCGTTCGATCACCCGCCAGCTCGGGATTGATTGGAGTTCGGTCGGCACCAGCAGCATCAGCGTCGGCAAATTCCTGCTGGCCGGCGCCACCGGCTCCAGCTCGCCCTCGATCACCGGCACCACGCCTGGCGATCTCGGCGTCACCTTTCCCGGCGGCACCTTCCAGGGCGTGATCGACGCGCTGGCCTCCGATAACCTCGCCCATGTCCTGGCGGAGCCGACGTTGACGACGCTGAGCGGCACCCAGGCCAGCTTCCAGGTCGGCGGCCAATTTCCGGTCCCGGTCAGCTCGCAGAATAACACGGTTACCGTCGACTATAAAAACTACGGCGTGCTGCTGACCTTCACCCCCACCGTGTTCGCCGATGGCCGCATCGCGCTGCAGGTGGCGCCCGAAATCAGCCAGATCAGCTCGGCCAACTCCGCGATCTTAACGTCCAGCGACAGCAACGCCGCCATCGTCATCCCCTCGCTCACCGTCACCACCGCCTCCACCACCGTGATCCTCGGCTCCGGCCAGGGCATGGCGATCGCGGGGCTGCTGGAGGACACCACGCAGCAGACCGATAACGGCGTCCCCGGGCTGGGCGAGGTGCCGCTGCTCGGCGCGCTGTTCCGCGGTGATTCCTTCCAGCGTCAGCAGCAGGAGCTGGTGATCACCGTTACCCCCTATCTGGTGCAGCCGGTCAACCAACCCGGCCTATTGGCCTCGCCTGATGATGGCTGGACTCCGCCGAATGATTTGCAGCGGCTGTTGCTGCTGCGTGATAACGGTACCGATTCCGCGAGCACGACGATCCCAGGCGATGCCGGATTCATGGTGCAATGAGAGGCGATATGACCATGCCCCGTGCAATTTTCTGTCTGTTTGGCGCGGCGATGCTGTTGAGCGGCTGCGCTGGCGCGCTGGATCCGATGCAGCGCCCTGGCAATTGGGTGGCGACCAACGCCTCGAATGAGACCATCGCCCAGCAGGCGGCCAACCCCGCCGACCTGATCAGCGGCCAGGGCAGTGCCACTTCAAACGGTGTGGCGGCTTCGGCGGCGCTGGATCTCGCGCTCGGTCCCAGCGGTGCTGGCACCGCCAAGGGGCTGCAGACCCCGGCGGTCGTCGTCCAGTCCTCATCGGGTAATTGACGATGACGCAAAATTCATTGAAGATCATACACGTAGGGGGTTCTTTATGAACCAGGACGGGGTTCGCGCAACGATGTCCGATGGTGGAATGATGAGCCGGCCCGACCGGCTGACCGTACTTGCTTTTCTGGGCGATCCCGCAACCGAACAGGTCCTGCGTGATGGCCTCGGCGACCTCGTGGCCAATGGCATGGATGTCCGCCGCGGCACCGTGCGCAACGCCATCTCGGCAATGTCAAAACTGCAAACTCCTGAAGTTTTAATCGTCGACATCGCGGGCGAGGATCAGCCTTTGCACGCGCTTGGCGAACTTTCCGACGTGGTCGAGCCCGGCGTGCGCGTGCTGGTGATCGGCGATACTGACGACGTCGATTTCTACCGCCACATCACCCGCGGCATGGGCGTGATGGAGTATATCTTCAAGCCGATCACGCGTGAGGCGGTCGCCCGGCATTTCGCCCCGCTGATCACCCGCAAAACCATCGGGCAGGACGCCACGCGCGGCGGCCGCGTGATCGCCGTCATGGGTGCCCGCGGCGGCGTTGGCGCCACCACCATCGCCGGCAATCTCGCCTGGTTGCTTGGCGTCATGGCCAAGCGCCACACCGTGTTCCTGGAATCCGATCTGCATATGGGTTCGGGCGCGCTGCTGCTCGGCGGCAAAACCGGCCCCGGTCTGCGCATGGCGCTGGAAACCCCGGACCGGATCGACCCGCTCTTCGTCGAACGCGCCGCTCAGCCGGTTTCCGAGCGCCTGCACGTGCTGGCTTCGGAGGAAAAACTAAACGATCCGCTCAACTACGCCCCCGGGGCCGCAAGACGCTTGATCGAGACATTGCGCGTCCGCTATAATTTTATTGTTGAAGATGTGCCCTTCCTGCCGATGTCCTGCAACCGTGAGCTGATCGAATACGCGCATCACCGCGTCATCATCATGGACCCCTCGCTCGCCAGCGTGCGGGATACGTTGCGCTTGCTCGGCCTGCCCAACGGCCCCTGGCAGCCGCAAAGCCCAACCATCGTGCTCAACCGCCAGGGCCGCCCCGGCGGCCTCACCCGTAAGCAGATCGAGGACGCGTTGAAGGTCAAGCTCGACGTCGTGATCCCCGACATCCCCAAGCAATTGAACGAAAGTGCCAGCTTCGGTGAACCCGCGATCGCGATCCGCGGCCCGTTCCGCCAGGCGATCATCGATCTGTCCCGCGAAATCGGCTTCGTCGGCAGCCGGGACGATGCGCCCGGCGGCGCCCCGGTGCCCAAACCGGCGCTCGGGCTGTTCAAGATGCTCCGCTTGCAAAAGAGCTGACCGCCAATGTCCGACGCGACAATGCCCGTGTTCGGCCGCCGCCGCCTTGAGGAGCAAAACGCGGCGTTGGCGGCCGCTGCCGCTGCGCCGGCCGCCGCACCGGTACAGACGGTCAATTCCGAGGCCGCACGCCGCACCGCCGCCGATGTCGCGGCCAACGCCACCATCGCCGCCGCCGCCGCCAACGCCGCCGCCCTCACCACCCGCGCCGAAATCACCGAGCTGCGCAATCTCTGCCTGACCCGGATGGACGCGACCGCGGTCGCCTCGCTGGCGCCTGAGCGCCTGCTGATCGAGGTCGAGCGCCTGATCTCCGACCTGGCGACCGAGCGCCGCGTGCAGCTCAATGGCCGCGAACAGCGCAGCCTCGCGACCGAGCTGGTGGACGACATGCTGGGCCTGGGCCCCTTGGAGCCGCTGCTGCTGGACGACACCATCAACGACATCATGGTCAACGGCCCCGAGCACACTTTCGTGGAGCGCGGCGGCAAACTCGTGCAGGTGCCCGTGCGCTTCCGCGACTGGGCGCATTTGACCAATATCTGCCAGCGCATCGCCGCCTCGGTCGGCCGGCGCGTCGATGAAGCCAGCCCGATGTGCGACGCCCGCCTGAAAGACGGCTCCCGCGTCAACATCATCCTGCCCCCGCTGGCGATCGACGGTCCCTCGATCTCGATCCGTAAATTCTCCAAAAAACCGATCGATTTTGAAAAGCTCATCGGCTACGGCTCGCTCACCCCGCCGATCGCGCGCGTGCTGGAAATCGCCGCCCGCACCCGGCTCAACATCATCGTCTCCGGCGGCACCGGCTCGGGCAAAACCACCATGATGAACGCCATGAGCCGCTTCATCGACCCCTCCGAGCGCATTGTGACGGTGGAGGACGCCGCCGAGCTGCAGCTCCAGCAGCCGCATATCGTGCGGCTGGAAACCCGCCCCGCCAGCCTGGAGGGCAAGGGCGAGGTCAATGCCCGCGACCTGGTCCGCAACGCGCTGCGTATGCGCCCAGACCGCATCATCATCGGCGAGGTCCGCGGCGCCGAGGCGTTCGACATGCTGCAGGCCATGAACACCGGCCATGACGGCTCAATGTCCACCATCCACGCCAACAACACGCGCGACGCCTTGGCGCGTATCGAAAACATGGTGCAGATGTCCTCGATGGGCCTCTCACCCAAAGCGATCCGCACCCAGGTGGTCGCCGCCGTTAATCTCATCGTGCAGGTCGAGCGTCAGCGCGATGGCGGCAGGCGCGTCACCCAGGTGACCGAAATCGCCGGCATTGAAGGCGAAACGCAACTTTTGAACGATATTTTCAAATTCGAGGTCACCGGCGAGACCGCGACCGGCCGCCTGATCGGCCGCTACGAGGTCAGCCGCATCCGCTCCTCCTTCAACGAGCGGCTGCAATATTTCGGCCTCGACCGCGCCTGGAATACCGCGCTGGAGGAAGCGCATTGATCGTCAACGAGCTGCTGGCTCTGCTTGCCGTCATCATCATCCTGCTGGTGCTCGCCATGGTGGCGCTGAGTGCCGTGATGAAGGCGGCCGAACGCGAAAAACGCTTCAAGGCGCGGCTCCAGGACGCGGTGGTCCCGGTCGCCCGTGCGGCCAACCCGCTGGACGAGCAGATGAGCCTCAGCCGCACCGTCACGCGCGGCGAAATCATGCGCGAAAAAGCCGCCAGCTTCATCGGGGTCGATCTGCGCCAGGCGGAGACCTATCCGATCAAATGGTGGCTGGTGCCCCCGCTCACCCTGATCGTCGATTTAATCATCATTTATCTCGCCTATCATCCGCTCTCGAAACATCTGGTGCTGGTCTACGCGCTGTTTTATGTCGGCACGCCGTTATTCTGGCTGCTGCTCACGCAATTCACCTTCAACTGGTTCACCAATAAGCGTAACGCCAAGCTGCTGGAGCAATTCCCCGATGCGCTCAGCACCATCGTGCGCTGCGTGCGCGTCGGCATCCCGATGGGCGAGGCGTTGCGCAGCGTGGCGCGTGACGCGCTGGAGCCCACCAAATCCGAATTCACCATCCTGGCCGACAAGGTCTCGATCGGCATTCCGCTGGACGTCGCTCTGCGCGAGCTCTCGCTGCGCATCAAGCTGACCGAATACCAGTTTTTCTCGACCGCCTTGTCGTTGCAGGCGCGCTCCGGCGGCGGCATCACGCAAACGCTGGAAACCCTGGCCGAGGTGATCCGCAAACGCGTCGGCCTGAAGGCGCGCGGCTTTGCGCTGACCGCCGAGGCACGCACCAGCGCGATGATCCTCGCCGTGCTGCCCTTCATCGCCGGTGTCGCCTTGTTCTTCATGCAGCGCGCCTATATGGTGCTGCTCTTCACCACGCCGAGCGGCCAATCGGTGCTGGGCCTGGCGATCCTGCTGATGGCGATCGGCATGGGGATCATCCAGTACATGATCAGCAACGTCCTGAAGTAACCCGCAGATGCCCATTTCCTACATTCTCGGCGGTGCCGCGTTCATGGTGGTGCTTGTGGTGGTCGCCGGCTATTTCCTGTTCGCCGAATTCATCCGCGCCGGCCGCCTCGCCAATCGTATCGAGCTCGTCACCTCCGGCGGTGAGGTCGCGCAGGCCGACGCGCCAAAAATCACCGGCAACGGGTTTCTGCGATTTGTCTCGGGCTTTGGCATGCTGATCGCGCGCAGCGGCATGCTGTCCCGTAAAACCCTCTCGGAAATGACCGCCACGCTGGAGGGGGCCGGCTTCCGCGGTGGCCGCGGCCTTGGCCTGTTCATCGGCGCCAAAATCGGCCTCGCCCTTATCGTGCCGGTCATCGCCTATTTCGGCCTCGCGGCACTCGGCTCCAGCGTGCTGATGGTCACGTTGCGCGTCGGCGGCGGCATCATGCTCGGCATGCTGCTGCCGGAAATCATCGCCACCAATATCCGCAAAAAACATCTGAAACAGGTGGAAGCCGGCGTCGCCGACGCGCTGGACATGCTGGTGATCTGCTCGGATGCCGGCCTGGCGCTGGAAGCCGGGCTGCAGCGCGTCAGCCAGGAGATGGTGATCCTCAACCCCGCCCTCTCGATGGAGCTGACGCAAACCTCCAAGGAGCTGCAAATCGGCTCGGACATGCGCAGCGCAATGGAATCGCTGGGCACCCGCACCGGGCTCGATACCCTAAAGCGCCTCGCCACCACGCTCGCGCAATCCCTGCAATATGGCACCCCGCTCAACCAGGCCTTGCGTTCGCTCTCCGCCGAATTGCGCCAGGAAGCCTTGGTGGCTTTCGAGGAGCGCGCCGGCCGCCTGCCGACCCTGATGACCGTGCCGATGATCCTTTTCATCCTGCCATGCGTCTTCCTGGTCGTTGCTGGACCTGCCATTATTAACGTCATGAAGACTATGCACGGCGGAAAGTAGGACGACATATGAATTTTTCCGCGCGAGCCGCGTTATTTTCGGCTCTCCTGCTCGCGGCCTGCGCGCAGACCCAAACCACCGCCGATAACGGCGCCGTGTCCCCGGTCGGGACCGATACGCTCAACGTGGCGGATGCCGCCATCGCCGGCGGGGATCCCAACATGGCGCTCTCGGTCTCGCAATCGGTGCTGGCCTCCGACCCTGGCAATGTGGACGCGCTGGAGCATGAGGGCGACGCCTATTACGCCCTCGGCCGCTGCCCTGCCGCCTCTGCCGCCTACCAGCTCGCCCTGCAGACGAACCCGAAAGCCACCGAGGCTGAAACCGGCCTCGGCCGCTGCCTGCTCAAAACCGACCCCGCCGCCGCCGAAGCCGCGTTCGAGCAGGCCGTGGCGGACGATCCCGGCAACGCCAAGGCGCTGAACGACCTCGGCATCGCGCGCGACCTGCAAGGCAATTTCGCCGGCGCGGTCGATCCCTACCGCAAGGCGCTGCTGGCCGACCCAGGCCTCACCGCGGCGGAGGTCAATCTCGGCCTCTCGCTCGCCCTCTCCGGCAATGGCCCGGCGGCGCTGCAATATCTGGGGCCGCTCGCCACCAGCCCGCAAGCCACCCCCAAAATCCGCGAGGATTACGCCGCCGCTTTGGTCGCCTCCGGCCGGGATGACGAGGCCCGCAGCGTGCTCAGCGTCGATCTCTCGCCCGACCAGGTGGTGAGCGCCATGGCCGGCTTCTCGGCCGTCATCGCCCAGTCCCAGGCCGCCCCCGCGCCGCCGCCGCCCGCCCCTACCGAGGCCGTGGCGACGGTCACCCCGGTCACGACCGTGGCCGCGCCACCAGCGCCCGCCACCGCGCCCCAGCCATTGATGGCCGCCAGTGCCCCACCGCCCGCCGCCGCACCTCCGGCACCTGCCGCCGTGCCGGCGGACGCCAACGCCGCCTATACCGGCCCATCCCCCATCCCTGGCGCGCTCTCCTCCTCAACCCCCGGCACGCCGGCCCCCCCGGCGGCATCACCACCGCCCGCCGCCGCCCCCGCGAGCGGTGACAGCGTGCAACTCGGCGCGCTCGACTCCCCGGACGACGCCGAACGCGCCTGGCGCACCATCACCGCCAGCGCCCCCAGCCTGTTCGCCGGCCGCGAACCCGAAATCCAACCCGTCTCCGTCAACGGCAAAAATTTCTACCGCCTGCGCACCGGAGGCTTTCCCACCAAAGCCGACGCCGCCCGCTTCTGCGCCGAAGTCTCCGCCGCCGGCAACGCCTGCACAGTGGCAAATTTTTAAGAAAGCAAGCGGTCGCTTTTTAAAAAAAGCTCCGCAAAAATTTTTGCTATTTAATCTATCTAAGTTTCAATTTCTCTTTTGGATCTTGAATCGAGCTTTGATTTTTCGAATGATTATGAGCTGACTTGGCGTATAAAGCTTGCTGTGCCGAGGGAGCTTGCCATCAGCAGCAGTGGGGATGCAAAAGAGCTAAAAATCCGCTAAAAATATATGCCAGTTCTAAGAATAATCCGTGAAATGGTTAAATCTTTGAGTTGAAAGGAACAGTAATGGCCGTTCTGCCAACACGAGAAGACAATGCTAATAAGGTGCTAGAGGTATTTTCGCATTTTCGGGCCCGGCCAGGTCACGTGCTGCGGGTTAATAATTTCATCGCGGTAGGAGCACGGAGGCGCTGGGAGATGAGCGACCTTCAGGAGGGACTGGAGTTCGCTTCCACGAAAGGTTGGATAAGGCAAAAGGGAGGGGGAATTGAGCTGACCCAGCAAGGCTATGAAAAAATGCCGCAAAGCAGTTGATTTGTGGGTTTTTAATCAAATTGATTTGGCCGCTTCGAAAGGAAAGGCAGGCGTCAAAAGTGGCTCGTAAAGATGACAGAAGTGAAAAGCACCTAAAATGGCTTGTTGATAATCGATCCAAAAATCAGCAGGCAACACTCCGTTTATTCATTGCGATATCGGAGAATGAGAGCGTAATAAATTCGAATGTTGTTTATGCACAGATATCTCAGGAACTGGCCGGGATCGCATTTTCATTATGGAGAGCAGTCTTTCTAAGCGACCTCACGGGAGATACAGAGGAGCAAATGGTAGACGTCACAACATTCTTGGGCGCACTAATATCAAACAATACCATCGGATACCCACAAGACCGAAGCGCTAGAGAATGGACCTTCAACTACTATCTGAGTGATGCGAGGTTCCGACTTCAATCATTGGCAAGCAGACCACCTGTAATCATCTCACTCTCTGATTTGGATCTACCGGCTATATCTGCAAAAAACGATTGGGAGATTGCGCAAAGCGCTTTGGAAATTGCGATTGATGAATTTGCTCGACTAACTAAACCATAAGTCCTTTGACAAGTCGGAAATTGGAGATCGAATTGCAGTTCAGAATTTCTTTGCGATGATCGGCACGATCAGCCTCTACCACCCCACCACATCCCCAATCCGCGACAAACTCTCCTCCCGACCCAAAGCCGCCAGCGTCGCGTCAATCCCCGGGCTCATCGTGCTCCCGGTCAGCGCCGCGCGCAGCGGCTGCGCCACCTGGCCCAATTTGCGCCCCTCCGCTTCGGCAAACCGCCGCAACGCGGCGTCCAAAGCCGCCGTCTCAAACACGCTCTCCGCCAGCACCGGCACCAGCCGCCCGAGCATCGCCTTCGCCTCGCCGGTCAGCAGCGCCATCGCCTTGGGCTCAAAATCCAGCGGCAATTTCGCCACCAAAAATACCGCAGAGTCAGCCAATTCCACCAGAGTCTTCGCGCGCTCTTTCAGCCCCGGCATCAGCGTCAAAATCCGCGCCTGCGCCGCCTCATCCACCGCCAAACCCCTCGCCGCCAGCCGCGCCGCCACCTCGGCCGCCAGCCGCGCATCATCAGCCTGGCGCAGCCACATCCCGTTCAAATGCGTCAGCTTGGCATAATCCATCCGGCTCGCCGCCCGCCCCACACCCTCCAGGCTGAACAGCCTGATCTGCTCATCGCGGGTCAAAAACTCCGCATCGCCATGGCCCCAGCCCAACCGCAGCAAATAATTGCACAACGCCTCCGGCAAAAACCCCTGCTCGCGGAACTCCAGCACGCTCACCGCCCCATGCCGTTTGGAAAGCTTCGCCCCATCCGCACCATGAATCAGCGGAATATGCGCAAAATTCGGCAGCGCCCAATCCATCGCTTTAAAAATCTGAATTTGCCGAAACGTGTTGGTCAAATGGTCGTCGCCGCGGATCACATGGGTAATCTCCATGTCATGGTCATCCACCACCACCGCATGCAGATAGGTCGGCGTCCCGTCCGAGCGTAGAATGATCATATCGTCCAGCTCCGCATTGGCCACCCGCACCGGCCCCTGCACCAGATCATCCACAATCGTCTCGCCCTCGCGCGGCGCCCGCAGCCTTATCGCGGGCTTCACCCCGGCCGGCGCCTCGGCGGGGTCGCGGTCGCGCCAGCGCCCATCATAACGCGGCGGCCGGCCCTCAGCCTGCGCCTTCTCGCGCATCTCCCGCAGCTCATCGGGCGTCGCATAGCAATAATACGCCTTCCCGGCGGCCAGCATCTCATGCGCAACCGCCACATGCCGCGCCTCCCGGCTGGACTGGAAAATCGTCTGCCCGTCATGCCCCAGCCCGAGCCAGTCCAACCCCTCCAAAATCACCTGCACCGCTTGCTGCGTGCTGCGCGCCTTGTCGGTATCCTCAATCCTGAGCAAAAACGCCCCACCCATGTGCCGGGCGAACAAATAATTAAACAAAGCCGTGCGCACACCGCCAATATGCAATAGGCCGGTAGGGGAGGGGGCAAACCTGGTTCTTACAGTCATGCCGGCGGCTCTAGCACCGGCACGCTGAGGGAAGGAAGCAAGCACTGCTTTTTTTGAAAAAAAAGCAGCAAAAAAACTTTTGATTCTGCCGGGCTATCGCGGTCCCACCAGCACCGCCCCAGAGTAAATAAAAATCTTTTGGCGGCGCTTTTCTTCGAGACAAAGGGATCGCTTGCCTTACGCCACCGCAACAACCATAGGTTGCCGGTGCGCGCATCTCTCGCCAACTGGATCGCCGCCGAGCGCGGCCGGTTTATCCTGCTCTGCCCGGTCGCCACCGGCGCCGCGATCCTGCTGTATTTCGCACTGCCCAATGAGCCGCCGCTCTGGCTCGGCGCCGCGCTGTCTGGCCTCAGCCTGGCCGCACTCGCCGCCTGCTGGCGCCTCCCGCCGGCGCGCTTCGCCGCCGCTTTGGCGCTCTGCGCTGCCTTGGGCTTCGCCCGGGCGGAGCTGCGCACCGCTTCGCTGCCGCCGCCCTTCATCGCGCCCTCTGGCCCCACCGATCTCTCCGGCGTCATCGCCCGTATCGAGCCTCTGCCCAGCGGTGAGCGCCTGCTGCTCACCTCGCCGCGGCTGGACCGCGGCGCAGCCTTGCCGCGCGCCATCACGCTCTTGCCAAGGCCGGACGACACCCAGAATTTCACCCCCGGCGCCCGCATCGCGGCGGAGGTTTTGCTGTTCACCCCCGGCCGCCCGGCCTATCCCGGCGCGTGGGACCCGGCGCGCCAGGATTATTTTGCCGGGCTAGGCGCCACCGCCCACGCGCTCACCCCCATCACCATTCTCAGCCCCGGCCATCCGGGCACGCTGGCTTTGGCGCTGCAAACCGCCCGCGCGCGCATCGCCGCCACCATCCAGGCCACCTTGCCCATCGCCACCGGCTCCGTCGCCACCACGCTCCTCACCGGGGATGAGCAAGCCATCCCGGAACCCGAACGCCAAAATTTCATCGCCGCCGGCCTCGCCCATATCCTGGCGGTCGCCGGGCTGCATGTCGGCATCGTCATGGGCCTGTGTTTCGCCGCCACCCGCTTCCTGCTCACCCGTTCCGAGCGTCTGGCGCTCCGCCTGCCGGTCAAATCCATCGCCGCCATCGCCGCCCTTGCGGCCGGCGCTGGCTACGCCGCCCTCACCGGCGCGCATCTGCCGATTTTGCGCAGCCTCGCCATGGCGTCCCTGGTCACGCTCGGCGTGCTCGCCGGCCGCCGCGCCATCTCGCTGCGCGGCCTCGCGCTCGCCGCCATGCTCATCCTGCTCACCACGCCGGAGGCGATCATCGGCACCAGCTTCCAGATGAGCTTCTCCGCCGTCCTCGCCCTCATCGCGGGGTACGAGGCCTGGCAGCGCCGCCACTCAAGCCAGTCCCGCGCCCCGAGGCTAATCTCCCACATCGCCGCACTCGCCTTCACCAGCCTGCTTGCCGGCGGCGCCTCCATGCCCTTCGCCGCCTTCCAGTTCCAGCAAATGCAGCCCTATTGGATCCCGGCAAACCTCGTCGCCGTGCCGCTCACCGCGCTCTGGATCATGCCGCTCGGCCTCGCGGCTTTGGCGCTCATGCCCTTTGGCCTCGCCGCCTTCGCTCTCATTCCGATGGGCTGGGGCATCGCCATCATCGTCTGGCTCACCGCCCGCATCGCCGCCTGGCCGGCCGCCATGCTGCGCGTGCCGCCCATGCCGCCCACCGCCATTTTGCTGTTCACCGCCGGGCTCATCTGGCTCTGCCTCTGGCGCACAAGCTGGCGCCGCGCCGGCCTGCCTCTCATGGCGGCCAGCCTCGCCATCTACCTCGCCGCCCGCCCGCCGGACGTTCTGGTCTCGCCGGACTCAAAACTCATCGCGCTGAAATCCGGCAACACCATCTACCTCGTCACCACAGCCCGCAACCCCGCCTACACGCTCGCGCAATGGGCCCCGGTCTGGGGCGGCGCGCCGCTCACCCTTGCGCAATGCAGCACCGCCGCCTGCCGCATCGGCCCCGTGCTTTTCGCACTCGCCCCGCCATCGGACTGCACCGCCGCCCTCATCGTCGCCCCCATCGCGCTCCCAAACACCTGCCCCGGCCTGCCCGCCATCACCCGCGCCAGCATTTTCACCAACGGCGCCATTGCCGCCTGGGTCCAAAACGGCCGCGTCACCCTACGCACCGACCGTGCCGCCCAAGGTAACCGCCCATGGGTTGTTCCCTACCCGTCAACCACAACTTCTAATTGACTTGATGAACAAAAAATTAATACCATCCGGTAATGAGCCTCGCTCTCCCCGCCCTCGTGCTCAACCCCGCCCCGGGCCTGACCGAGCAGTTGCTCGGCCTGCGCCGCCGCTGGCGCCTCATCCTCATCTGCACCCTGGCCGTCCCGCTTCTCACCG
>Ga0209208_10003800_pt1 | contig 21578 bp, 16 predicted proteins | sample S1TSphfallax_3_FD_187694 | JGI IMG/M metagenome (GOLD analysis project Ga0209208, IMG submission 187694) | Host-associated microbial communities from peat moss isolated from Minnesota, USA - S1T2_Fd - Sphagnum fallax MG (SPAdes) (version 2) | ecosystem: Host-associated > Plants > Peat moss >...
GGGGGGGGGGGGGGGGGGGGGGGTGTATTTTTGAAGCCTCTGTGTGTGTTGTTGTTGCTTGAGAAAGTTAGTCTCATTTCCTGCTACTGTTGCTGCTGCTGCTGCTAGTCCAGTCACGAGGGAGACTCTGGGGGTTTTTTTGAAATTTGGTGCACTGTGTTGGGATGAGCTCTCTCGCTCAGGGAACAAAAGAAGCGAAGTCTCTGAAAGGGAGCGAATCTCGTGTAATGACACTTCCATGTATTAGGGAAAGTGAGAGAGAGAGAAGAGGAGAGAAGTTTTGCTGAACAATCTTGAGAAACAGTTTGTTGAGGAAATGGATTTGGCCTTGGGAAAAAGGGGGGTGGAAAGCTGCTGCACTATCATGCTATGGCTGCAACACTGTTTTTGCTGATCTTTGTAACATGTCTGGTATGCAGGAGGTTAGTCTATGTGGGCATGCCTGAGAAGGGAAGAAGTGAAGAAGGGACGGTGGACTGGAAGCCCTAGTTTGGCAACCTGAGACTGTGGGACTCTCTCTAAGTCAGGAGGAGTTGTCAGCAGCAAGTTCTAGGCCCAGGAATCCAAAGCACTGGTTTTTTTCTTCTACTGCCCTGTGACAACTGTTGGAAGTACATCAGAAAACAAATGTGAGGTGTGTGGAGATCTGATCAACTTGTTGATTGGTTTAAATGACACCTTCATCTGCTTTAGTTTACTTTCGCACACAGCATTCAAGTGTGTGTGCAGCAAGGAGCATTGCAATCTGCACTTTTGCTTAAAGGTTTCTTCAATACAAAACATTTGGAATTATTTCCTGATCGACAATAGTGAAATTATGACTGATGGATAAATGCTGCATCGGCTTCTTGGAGCATGTTGCAAAAAGGGCAATGGAATTCCAATTCCTCTTCATTGGATGACTGGACGATGAATCTACAGATCTGGTTTCCCTTGCAACAGTGTGCAATGCTTGTACCCTCAGGATGACGTCATGGAGGAGTGTCTTTGCAAAACTGATTGGGACAAGTGACCCAATGACAGAAACTTTCTGGTCTTAGTTGTGCAAGAAAGGAGGCAGCTACATTTGTTGTGAGTGATATATTGTCAACAGGATTTGTAGTGCTATTATATGACCAAGCAGGAAGGGCAGTGACGCATGGTCAGATTGCCCAGCAGGGAACAGACATGTTGTTGGGGAAAGGTCACCAGCAAGAAGGGCCCATGGTTCGTCTCCTCAGCTACACAGGAATTGCTGGTCTGGACACAGATGAGGGTCCAAAAGAGATTGTGAAGACCCCCAGTGCCACTGGAGACAATGGCTGGCTCATCCGGTTCTTTGATTCTGCGTTCTTCTGTGAGTGGATTGCAGTCAGCTATTTGTATAAGTATGAGCATTCAGGTGTCAGAGACTACCTTTGTAACCGGATGTATAGCTTGCCTCTCTCGGGTATTGAGAGTTACCTCTTCCAGCTTTGTTATATGGTACTTCACATGCCTAGTCCATCTCTGGAGAAGTACATTGTTGACATGTGTGCAAAGTCACTTCGCATTGCAACTAAGGTCCACTGGTTTCTTATGGCTGAGGCTGAGGACACGGTTGACAGCGAGAGTATATTGAAGGTGCAGGAGAGGTGTCAGATGGCTGCTTTGGAGGGTGATTGGCCCACCTTGATTAGACCACAGAAAATTGCTAGCAGTCCTGGTGCAAAGAGTCGTGTATTCAAGGCAATCCTTTCTTCTCGTCGATTGCTTCCCTTAACATCAACTACACCCCCTCAACGCACCCCACCTCCAGTTCCATTGCCTACAATGGCTGATGAGGGCTTTCGTGAGGCAAATCGACTTCCCGTTGATGAGACAGAATCATCTTTGAAGGTTCTGAAGAAGTTCATCCCCACTACGAAGGTCCGTGATGCTTTTATGAAGAAATTCAGGGAGAAGGAGGAGAAGGAGGAGAAGGAAGAGGAGGAGTTTGCTACTGAGCGGGCTATAAAGGAGACTGATTCTGAGAGCTTCTTCAAGCGGTTGTTCAGGGACAAGGATGAGGATGAGAAAGGGGTTCGCAGTGATGAGCTGGTGACTTCTGAAGGGTTTTTTCGCCGTTTTTTCCGTGATAAGCCTGATGCAGAGGAAAAAGCTGCAGGCAATGAGGATGAAAAGGATGGGTTTTTCCGAAAACTTTTCCGTGAGAAGAATGAGGAAGAGGAAAAGGGTAGTGGTAACTGGGAAGATGGTGAAGGCCCAGAGTTTTTCCTTTTTCGGAGGTTATTTCGACAAGTTCATCCTGAAGAGGACATAGTGGCAGGGGCTCTGAGTGAGCTAGAGCATCCAGTTGTTATTAATCCAGAGACTAGTCCAGGCAATGATAACTTTTTCAAGCGGCTCTTCCTAAATCGGACAGTGGAAGATGGTGGGAAGTTCTTTAGTGTGCGACGAGAGGGAGATCCTGTAGTGCCATCAATGACTCCTTCTGGCTTCTTGAGAAGGCTGTTCAAAGATCGTGGCGATGAAGAAGGAGGCTCTTTATCAGATGACATTGGATCCCTCTCTTTGAGTCATGATAGCACAGATGGATCAAATGATGGGAATCTCGTGCATGACAGCTTGCATGGAATGTCTATATTTCGTGGGAAGGACCACACACATGAGGCAGATGGCCTGGTGAAGGACTCTAGATCCATGGAAAGTGCAGCTGCAGAACATCAGGGTGCAGAAACAGTCAGTATGACCAAAAAAGGCCTTCATGAGGCAGATGATGATAAAGCATCAGACATACCACAATGGGATGCTGGGAGGGCAGTGGAGAAAGTCTCAACAGGCTCTGGCAGTTGGAAATTGCCATCATCAGATTCTTCATTTTTTGACATTGGAAGGTCTTTCATGGTGAGTTCAATGTGTCTTTGAAGAATCAGTTTGTGCCTTGAGATTGTAGGATTGTGTCCTCCCTCCTATGCCAAATTGGTTCCAATGCTGAAGGTTTATGTTTATATGAACAACTGAGGGACTCTGCTGAGTTTTATGTGAATTAAATTGGTGCAGAAGCGGCCTGGGTCTCCAAAACGTAGGACAGTGAAGGTGGACAAGTCATCAGAAAAACCACCTCTACCAAAGTATTCCTTATTTCACATACGGAAAGGAGTTTTTCATGCAACTCTAGACTTTGTGCAGTCCCTGTGTGAGACGTCATCAGGTCTTGCAGATATCTTTCCAATGGAAGATCGTCACCAAGCTCTCCGGGAAGTATGGTTGCTATCTCATTTTCCCAACTTGGTCACCCAGCCAATTATACATTCGTAGTTTGATGGTGACACACATAGTACATCCATGTTCAGTTGGCCTCATTTGTGTTGTGAGTTTTTTCTCATCAGATGTCTCAAACACCTTTGTCTTCAGGCAACAGGCTTTTGATGGGATTTTCCTGCTGTTGTTTGGGTCTTGAAACCCTTGTGAAAGAGATTGTCCTTATAAAACACTGCGAAATCATGTTACCCTGCTATGCTAGCAAGAGTGAACTTTAATACAGTGTGTGTTCTAATGCAGAGTTCTGTTTGATTATTGTGGCAGTCACTTGTGGAACTCAATCATCATCTTGTGGCTGCAGAAAATGATGGAGGTGGGCCACTCTGGGGTTTCATCTGTACAGTTTAGACTGAGAAATCTTTTGTTAGCTCTCAGTTTCTGCTTCTGAACATTAGCTCAGCCAGTTGTTGTTTGTTGGCTTTGGTTGCTAAGCAGGTTTGACATAAGATACATGCTATTGATCATCTGTCGAGTCCTTGATGTGTTTTGAGCCAGTTCTTGTTTTTATCAAAGATTTTCAGAGTCCATGTGGCAAAAGTCATTTCATGCTTGGAGACTGTTAAGTAAACCTTTAGCTACCAATCTCAGAGGGTTTTGCATGGGAATGGAGCAGGGGTGTGCTTCCCCATGGGCAGGGGCTTGTATCGAGTTGTGCACATCCCTGAGGATGATTTTGTTCTCTTGAATTCAAGGGAGAAAGCACCATATTTGATATGTGTGGAGGTTCTCAAATGTGAAGCTAACAGGTTTGCAGTTTCCTTCATCATTCTTCTGTTTTTGAGTTGTTTGTTGTTTATGCTTGCATGAAATATCTTCTTTGGCTAAATTGCTGACTGATTGAGTTGCCAGAAGATGACTCAAAGACACGGAGTAATTTTTGGATCTGGAGATATGCCCATTACACTTCAGCATCAGTTTTGCATGCTGGATAGCAGTGAAATCAGAAGTCTTTACTTATGATTTCACAGCTTTGGTGTTGCTTGACCTTCATGGCTCTGATTCTTTGCATCTGAGCCCTCCACTAATTGTGTGCTACAATTATGGCCATAGTGGAGGGTGTGGGTATTAGCATTGTCTGTGCCATAAACTTCTTTACTGCTATGTCTTTACAATTTTCTTGTCTGCATGGATTCTTCACTAGTTCTCCACTTCTTTCATGTTAGTTTGACTCATACAATCACAGAGATTCCTTTTCAGCTAACTCCTGTGTCTTTGTGTTTCTGGCTTATGAGCAGTAGTCAAAACAAGGATCAGAAAGATTCAGGTACAGGGGTGAAGTTAGCCAGACGGGGGATACCCCTTGCCAGTGGTGATGCCCAGCTGCAGCGTCCTCCACCTTGGGCTTATCCTCTTCAACCTGACATCCAACAGCCAAACACACAACAACTTCTTCGTACAGCTTCTAAGGCAATTGATCTGGCAATGGCACACCTTTGGGAGACCAAATTGAAAGTGGTGGATGTTAGCTTTTCAGTTCAATTGAGGAAGCAAGAAACCTTCGGAGTGGATATTGCACAGCCAGAATGCAGAGTGGGGACTGGAAATGAGCTTCCGCAAGTTTCTCTTGGGAGAAGTTGTCATGCAGCTAATAGAGAACCTGCTGGTGAACAAATGGGGACAGTGTTTGGAAATAACATGCATACCAATTGTAGAGGGCCCAATATTGAAGAGGGACTAGGACCTTGCAGCAATTCAACTCTTTATAGTATGGTTGACAATCAAACTGGAGTAAAGGATAGTTCTTCAGAAGCAGGACCAAGAGGATCTAAGGAGGTGGAAGATATCAGAACAGGTTTGTTGAGTGCATGCTGTCAAAGCGGTGTTGGAAGTGATGCATGGAACAGCTCAAGAGATGGACAAAGCCTACAGGTGCAGGGTCATGATAAGGTGGATGGTGAGGAATGGGTGAGTGTTACATTGTCAGTGGTGCCAGGAGTGAAGATGGAAGATGTTGAGGAGGAGCAGCCTGCTCGAAGAAAGGAGCACCGACGAGTTCCAAGTAAAATTGCAATGGATGAAGTTAAAGTAAGTGACTGTGAAGCAGTCTTTTGCAAAGTGAACACTTCTAGTCGTAGAGCAAGTACAGTGTGCTTTTTTAAGCGAGGGAACCAAAAACATCGTGTGAGTTGAATTGTACATCTAAAGGCTTCTCTTGTAATTTCTTGTATCTAGCTGTGAGACAAAGTCGTCAAGGTTAATCCTGTGACATTCTTCACAAACGCTCTCAACCAGAGTATGAAGGTATTGAAATGAGTAGAATGCCTCATGTTCATTCCAACATCTTAATGACTGTGAAGTTGGGGGTTATCAATAGTCAATTTTACAGATTCTTGAGGCTTTGTAGTTGTAAGAAGTTTTTTGTCTTTCAGATGGTCAGTCTTATTGTCTTTCTGAAGGTAAAAAGGCTACCCTTCAAAAATTCTTCTAAAGAGAACTATAGGGTTGCATATTAAAGAAAAATTCCTTTTTGGAATTTCTGCTTTTTGTGTTTTCAAAATGATTTTGCTTTGGGTCTTGTAACTGGAGAGCTTCTTGTAAGCCCACTTGTTCTTAGTCTTTCCCTGTTCTCCTTTCCTTTATTTTTTCTTTCCCTTTCTGTTGGTCTTTATTTTTTTTTTTCATCCTGCTTGTTGTGGTCTGTTGCTAGCCAGTAGTATGGTTGAGTCTTCCTGTCGCTTCCCAAATTGCAGCAGAAACTCAGTTCACAGGTTGATGCTTGTCACCGGCCTTTACCCACTGTAGGGAGCTGATGAAGTCAGTGGGGAAGTTGTAGTAGTTAAGTCACTATCATACATACTACTGTTGATGGTCCCTGAACAGGTGTGCGACTGGCACTTTTGTTCATACCTGTGTGTGTGTTTTCTATTTTCTGTTTGTTCTGTCTTTCCTTGTTGGTTCTTTCTATGGCTTCCTGAATAAGTGTTAACCTTGCTGTTTTTCCTTCATCGTGAGAATGGAGATTTCTCTATTCTTATGAAAGATATTTTTTAAGTGAGGGAAACATATAAGGAGTGATTGGTGCAGCCATGAATAGGATTCCTGAGCAAGGCATAGTAGTTATTCACAGGAACTGGATAACAGCTGGAGGAACATTCTTGTGATTGGGTGTAGATCTTTGGTAATGTCCTGTAGTTGTTAGTCAAGGGTAACTTCTTACTCTTTATGAAGCAGTCATTATAACAGATTTTGCCAACTCCACATGAATTCACAGATAACCATTATTGAGGAGGTTGGACCTTTGATCATACCATGCTGCATTTGCTATAGTGTCTGCCATTGTGGCTTCTGTGCATGTGAGTTAACAGAGCAAGTATATGGAAGGCCTGCAATTTCCAGTTTGTTGAATTGCTATTTGTGGGTGCTAATATGTATTTACATTCCCTTAAGTGGAGTTTCCATTCTAGGATTCTTCAGCATTCATAATTAAGCATTCTGTGTTATTCTCTGGCAGGCTGCTGTAGCTGAGGGAGAAGCTCCACCTGGTCTTCCCATGAAGAAGAGTGGCACAACACCATCTGTACCACAATCTGAGGTCTGTGCATTCAGATTTCCATTGCCTTTTGTAGAAATTGTTGGTTAGAAATTTAGTTGGTTGGTTTCAGTTTCCTAACTGCTGACTTTTTGCTCAATTGTGGTCATTAAACCAATTGGATTCCCACGGGCACTAAGCTTGCTGTTTATCCTAGTTTGCTTGAATACACATCAAATCTTTAGGTCATATTCCTTTAACTGATAGAGTAATTGCTAGGGGCTTGAGCCTCTTGGAAGTCCAGAAGGTTTTTTGAGTATTGATTGTGATTGTTCCAATTTCCTAACTTTTATAATTGTCACTTTGGTCATGTTGATTCCAAACACCTTCATGGATTCCAGTGCCCTTTCTTCGTTACCTATGTGGAGAAATGTAGTAATAACTTTGTGTTTGTTTGTAAGAAGCATAATGTTGGTTCAGTTCTCAATGATATCAATTCTATGGAAGTCAGTTATGTGTAGCCTAGTTTGTGAGATCTGGAGTTCAAAGTCCTTGTAGCTCTTTCAATGCAGCTAATATGTTAAGGCATAGTGTGGCCCTTGTCTTCCTTTTCTTTGTGTGGTTTGGAAGGTTCACCAAACCTTATGAAGCTTACATACAACTAGTACTACTTCTGTTAGAGAAGAAGTTTCTAAATGGCCAATCTCCTTCTATGAAGCTATCTTGCTGATGGTGAATGACTTGTAGGCTGCCAAGGTACAAGAAGCTGATGTCTGTGTTGAGAACAGTTTAGTTCTTAGAGATTCCTTGGGAGTAGTTGAAACCAAGATTAACCCATCAGACTGGGACTGGAAGTTCTTGTCAACATAGCCTTTGATAGGATGTGATACTATCATTTCAGTATTTTGTAGGTTCACAGGTCAGCTCTTAACTTCAAGTATGTTTGGTTGTATAAGGAGTCAGATTAGGTCTGGAATTTCTCCATAGCTTCAAATTAGCAAATGTTGCAGTTTTATCTTTGTAATGAGATTTCCTGTTAGCTAAGTTGTTCCTATTCTGGTCAGTCAACTGGTATCACAATGGTACTAATTGTGCAGTCTTTTTTGCTTACTTCTACCTCTTCTCCTCTGAGTTTGACTTTTTTGATGATCTTAAATCCAATTCCTATCCAGTTTTTCTTTATAAGTTATCCTTAGAAAGAACTTGTGAACAATCTGTTTACTCTTGAGATACTTGGGCTTCTCCAACTTCATGCACCTATGCTAAGACTGTTGGTGGTGCCATATACCTTAATTCATTTCATGAGCTTATTCTACTTCTAGTGGCTTATCTTGCAATTTCATGGATTTAGCAATATCCCAAGATTTTTTGACTTAAGCATTGGCATTTTTTTACAAGTGTTTTCAGCCAGAATATGATGGTATTTAATATGACTTATCCTCATTTTCCAATTCCAATATTTCAGATTATGTGAAATTTTGAGTATGGTCAATAGTCAGTTTTATGGATTCTTCAGGTTGCATAGCTCCAAAGAGTTATTTGTGGGTCACATAGTGAGCTCAATTGGTCTGTTGAAGAAAAAAGGTTACTTTTCATAGTTTCTTTGAAATTCAACCAGAGGATCACTCAACAAAGAAAGATTTCTGTTTGGTGTCTCTAGCTTTGGAATCTTCAAAATGATCATTTCAAAGCCTTCCTGATCCTAATTCAAAATTTCCAAGGCCACTTTATCCTCTTAAGTTTTTGCTCGCAAAGTTCTACATCTTCTTTCTCTCTCAGATCTTCCTCTTCTCATTGCTGGGTTCTTCCATTCTCATCTTTTGGCCTTGGTTTTTGTTGGGGTTTTTGGTCTTCCCTTTCTCATTTAGATTTTGTTGTTGTTGTTGACGACGACGATGATGATGATGTGCATTGAAAATTTGAGTGTTCCTGTTACTGCTGCTCTTGAGACAGAACTCAGGATGTTGGTTAATGTTTGACATGAATGTCCTCCTGTCACTGGGAACTGATGATGTCAGTTGAGATGTTATGTAGGCTCTCAGGGCCATACATGTTGCTGTTAAACATTTTATGTAAATGACCATCACTGTTGTTCCAACCACTTGTCAGCTTTGTTTTTTGTCTGGTTTTCTCTTTTCTTAAGTGTTAGGTCTCCTTTTTTTGATGTTTACAGATTGGTCACTGTCATATTGTCAGTACTGAAGAGTCTATAGCCACATTATTGGGTCATCTCAATTGTTTTCAGCTTGACTTGAATTGTAAGTATTGAGAAATTTTAGTACTTGTGAAGATACATTGTTTGTTGAGGTTCATAAGGCTTTATAGCTCAAAAGGTTCTTGTTTTTCATATATTGCCTTGGAGTCTATCATGAGCCAGTCCTCTTCTTTTCTGTTTTTTCCTTTCTTTGCTTCTCTTTGTGTTGTTGTTTTGAAGCTTTTTGCAGCTTGAATGAGGATACTGTTGACTTTTTTGATTAGCGATGTCTGTTGAGTGCTAGCCAACATCACCTCCGAGTCTTCCCATTGCTTCCAGAAAGGCAACAGAAACTCAGGATGCAGATTGTTTATAATGGTTTGTCCAAGTTTTTGGGAAGATTATTATATGCTTATCTACACCCACTGTTGGGATCTGATGAACTCAGTGGGTAGTCATGGCAGCTTGTCACTGCCGTTTGTAATGAAGGTGACGGTCTGTCACTTTGTGAGCAACTCTCATGAGGTTATGACTCCACTCATTGTCGTGTTACCTATAATTGTTGTTGTGGAGATTTCTCTGCAACTTCATCAAGCTTTGCTTCTCTTTGTGTATGCTGTTTTGATTTTGGGAATCTGTTTGACCTCAGGATATCGTCATATGAGTTTGTTTTTCTGTTTCAGATTGTGGGTATGCAGTTTCCCCATGACTTCAGACAATATAGTTGTATGCTAAGAATCTTGAGTTGATAGAAATTTTCCAACTGATGTTTTGAAATGGTCTGGCTTTATAACTGTTCCATAGAGCTTGATTCTCAGTAACCCTGAACCAGTATGCATACAGTGTTTGTGATGCACTCAGTCTCTCATAAGGTTGGAGTAGTGGCTTCAGAAACTGTGTTGTGGGACTCTCTGTGTCACAGCAGGAAAGGGTAGGGGTGAACATGAAGGCCACCGATGCACTAGCTGGTGAGCTTTGGGAGAACAAAAAGGAACGGATACGGAGGACTTCAAAATGGAGCTCAAACTCAGACTGGGATCTTCGTTCAGTAAGACAATAATACCCATGCCAATTTTTGCTGGATTTCATGCTTCTTATTTCCTGTTTGGCTCAAATTGGATAACCACTTACCTTTCTGTTGTTTGTGTATGATGTTGCAGATGATTGTCAAGAGTGGAGATGACTGCCGACAAGAGCATCTAGCAGTGCAACTTGTTGCCCATTTTTATGGTAAGAGTCTCTTTTCTTGGCCTTCAACGTATTATTACATCTTTCTTCTACTTCTGCTCAGCCACTTCAGCTGTCAGCATGGTATCCATTTGATGTGGCTTCTGTTGTCTGGTCTGAAATTTGCAGAAGGCTGTATTTTTCTCTTAGTTCTTTTACCATGCCATCTTGGGGATGTCTCTGTCCAGAACAAAGTCCTGTGCCTGCCATAAAGAGAGAAACACTGGCCAAATACAGCTTTTCATATTTCTCAATATTGTAGTATTTTTTTTCTTGCATGTTCTAGTTTAATGCATTGGCCAGTACTTGAAGTCCCTTATGATGACATAGGATGGTAAATTCACTTGTGCTTAATGCCAAGGCTTTGGATGTGGTCTGAAATAGCTGATATTGGATTTGAACCTCCCAGATATTTATCAGGAAGCTGGTCTTCCTCTCTGGTTGCGCCCATATGAAGTACTTGTTACCTCGTCGCATACAGCACTGATTGAAACCATCTATGACACGGTGAGCACACTTTCATGTTCCGTAAGATTGTGGTTCGAATAAGTTCATCTGTTTCACTTGATTAAGCTTGCTGTAGTTTCTTGGAAGGCACTCTGCATGTTCTTAGGTCAGTTTTCCACTTTAATTGAAACTTCTGCTATTCCTGGTTGCTGCATTTCAACACATAGACAAGTTACAGATAAGTTTTATGTGAGCTGTATGAAGCGATATTGGAGAAGTGAAAAGTGGTTGATTTTGGCAGGCTTCAATCCATGCAATTAAAAGTAGGAATTCAAACCTAGCAAGTTTACGGGATTTCTTTTGCAAAAAGTATGAGGAGGGTTCTCCATCATTCAAACTTGCACAGGTTTACCCTTAGCATTTCCTTTTGTCAGTTGCCTGGCTACTGTTGTGCACATTCCAGAAACTGATTATGTCTATTGTTTATTGCTGTCTCATTGTTCAGGTTCTGCATCTACTTTCCCACAAGTATTCTTGTTGTCCATTCCTATGCTTTGTCCCCAACTGACATGACAAAAAGTATCTTGCCTTTGGCTTGGGTCAATTTCTTTCTTGATTGGATTCCTTTGAGGCTACACAACTAATCTGAAATCCTGATGCATTGTATGGTTTTTTCATATCTTGCAGAGAAACTTTGTGGAGAGCATGGCTGGCTATTCAATCTTGTGTTATTTCCTTCAGGTGATCTTTTGCTTCTGTTTGAGTGAGTATATCCCTTTAAACAAGCACTGAAGTGATAAAAAAATCTGCTTTGAATATATTTAGTATCAACTGTGTTGGGTATTATTCATTGAAGCTCACCATCTTGGAGACACTATATGTATAAGTAGCGTGTTAAACACTATGAAATGACTGTCAATACTGAGGTATGCTCTGGAGTTACTTTTCTGGTTAAAGACTCTTGAAAGTTGAGTTCTATACATCTATCTATTTGTGTGATTGATTTAATTTTCATTATTGAGAATGTTGACCATGACATCTTTATTTGGTGTGCTGGTTGATTGTGGCAGGTGAAGGATAGGCACAATGCAAATCTCCTGCTTGATGAAGATGGCCATATCATCCATATTGATTTTGGGTTCATGCTTTCAAATTCCCCAGGCGGAGTCAACTTTGAGAGTGCACCTTTCAAACTCACACGAGAGCTTCTGGAGGTGAACCTTGGCTGCACTGATCATAAATTTTTTTCCATGTTACTAGAATTTGATTCATGGCCCTTTTTCCTGTTATGTGATTATGCATGATGGGTGGTTGGATCAGGTTATGGACTCAGATGCAGAGGGTACTGCGAGTGAGTTCTTTGATTACTTCAAGGTGGTGATTCTGCTCCCTGTGGGGGCTGTGATACTTATTGGCTAGACTGTCAGTTGACTGTGTTGAAGTACTGGATTTTGCATGCAGCTATTCATCTGTTTGTATACAGCAGTTTTCGAAGTTGAGGTGCATATTGTTTTAACCTAGTGTTGCCTGTAAACCCTGTGATAACTTCTTGGCCTTGAGGGTAGTTTTTTTGTTCATAACGCAAAGAGGACCTTCTTGCAAAGATAGGCTTAAGAAAGTTTTGTTCTAATGAGGGCTGTGTATGTGCATCTTGGACAGGTGTTGTGTATCCAGGGCTTCTTGACATGTCGGAAGCATGCAGAACGTATCATCCTGCTTGTGGAGATGATGCAGGTGCTGCACCCTCTTCATTGCTAGTGTCATCAATTTCTTTCCTATCCTGGAAGGTTGAATTCATCAGAGTGAAATTGACTGAAATTGCATTTGTTGAGTTGTGTACATCTACTCTCTGCATTTGTTCCGTGTTAGCACCTGACTCTCTTTTTGGTCTTCTGCAAGTGCAGGATTCTGGATGCCCCTGTTTTAAAGGTGGCCCTCGGACCATGCAAAACTTGCGCAAGCGGTTTCATCTGAGCCTGACAGAGGAGGTACAGTCCCTACCTAAAAGAACTTACTTCCATGTGTTGTTGCAATTATCAAAGGGCATTTCTTTTGCAATTGTTGAATCACTGACAGCTACTGTTTTTCGGGTATTTTTTCTTCACTTTCACTCATGTGTCAAGTTCTAAAAACTGATGGTTACCTGTGTTCTCTGTGGTGTTCAGCAATGTGTTTCATTGGTGTTGTCCCTCATCAGCAGCAGCTTGGATGCCTGGCGAACACGACAGTATGATTACTACCAACGAGTGTTAAATGGTATTCTGTAGCACATTCCACTGGAGAGAGGTTGTGTGGCTAACCACTTTTGTGTACCTCTACTCTCTGCAAGCTTCTATACTTTTCTTGCTTCATTACTTATAATTAGGTAGTCCCGAAGGGAGAAGCATTCTCACATTTCCATCAGTTAATTGAGGTGATATTGTTCAGTTTTAAAACCACTTGTATTCTATTAGTGCTTGATTGGCCAACCAGCAGTCAAGAGAGACTAGCTGTGCTCTGATAGGTTCAATTAGATTAAAGGTTTAGAAACAGGTCAGGTTAGTGGGTAATGGGCTGTTGAAATACACTCTTTGGAATTATTACAACTGTGATGAGCACTCTTGTTCCAGTTAGTGCGGCATCATCCAGGTCACAAGAAGTATATCTAGGTTTTTGAAAAATAAAAAACTATGTGGTTATTTCCAGTTCTCAGTGTGTGTAGGAAATCTCTGCAAGCCCTTACCTTGCAGAAAGTTGCCTTCAAACAGCTGTGTATACTTATTCTTTGGGACTCCAAAAGAGGGCATCAATAGCAGGAGCATGAGTTTGTTGCTATTCATTTGTCGCTCGAGCTTGATGATAGGTTAATATTCCACTTGACATGAAAAAGAAATCAACAGGTTTGAAGCTGGTGCTGTTTGAAGCTGATGTGGTTGACATTTCTACTCATGAGCAGCTCACAACTTTTCTCCTCTTTGTGCTGCTAATGCAGACATTCAGCAAAGCTGTAGTATGCTGGCATTAGAACAGGACAATTGGACATGAGAATGAGTGCACAACAGAGTGCACAACAGACAGTTAAAAATTGTATGTCATCCCTTCAAAGTGCACACATCAATTTGAAAATGTTTTAGGGAGAGCATATTAGTCATTTAAACTTATGTAGTTTGTTCATTTTAAACACCTCTCATGGGATGTTTCTGTTCCGTCAAAAGCAAATAGAGAATTCAACAAGAGTGGAATTGCATGTGTTGAAAAATGTTTTGCTTGAAATTATGTTGGCAAGACAATGCATTTATCAGACATATTTCAAAAGAATTGGAAATAGTACACTAGTAGTCTTTGAATTGGCAAAATTGACAATTTATGTACTTCTTTCTGGAACCCATAACATGTAGAGCTGAAATCCAAAACCCAAATCACTAGAGAAATAGTTTCAAAACCCGCACCCTGATTAAACCTTTGCCACTTTGACTATGTGTATCAAGGTAAAAAACTCACTCCATATACATCTTTCCTTCACAAACTAGGAACAGGAAAAGTGCTATTGAAAAATTTCAAGCACTAACTAACTGTTTCCAAATCCTAAGCAAATTCACAAGGTATGGATATGTACATCTTTCTAATGCTTGGATTTTACTCAACAAAACTGAGAAGAAATCCACTAACAATGCGGCGGACTAATGTGTTAGGAATGTGGCGACACAATCGACCGTCCAAGTAGGCTAATGCACTTGAGATCACAAAGTTGGTCACTGCGTGTCTCACACGAAGGCCTGTGCCTTCTTGCTGTTCTTCATTCACAGCAGCTTTTTCTTTTTCTTTCTCTGTTTCCTCCATTTTTTCTTGCTGTGACTTGCCTTGGTCATTTCGTGGCAAGTGCAAAACTTTGATGGCCTGTCTCCGCAAGCCTCGTACCACTATCACTACTAGCAGCTGCTCAGAAAGGGCCAACAAAGCTGGACCCAATCTCCGCTCCTGCACCCAATTTACACATCCAACATTTTCAATGCACTGTGAGGAGATCTGTGCTTATAAAAACCCTTTCCACAGGCACTAATATTAAATCAAGTGAAAACAATTCAACTGTGTTGGTTCCCATATATTTCCAGTATGGGTATATTTCAGTATGGATATTTTCAGAGTTAAATCAGGACAAATGATCAATCAGAAAAATGAAGGTTGTATTCAGGAAAATGGTGGCCTACATTTCCTCCTCGCCGAAATGCACGAGCACCAGACATTGAAGACTCGCCAACAAGAAGACCTTCTCCAATGAGGAAACTCTTCACAGCTCCCATAATCTCTTCCATGAGAGCTGTGTTAGGTGGAAGATTTTTGAGCAGCACCTGAAATGATGGGGATTGCCCATATCACCATTAGGCTAGGGAAAAAATTGGAACCTTACAGCTGATGGTGTACAGAAACTGTGCAATTGCACACATTTCCACTGTATTTGGAAAAAATGAGAAGAAAAAAGTCATTTGAGAATTGCATCTACAAAAGGCACTAATCAAAGTAGAAACAAATTACTCAAAAAAGTTATCAAAAGAATTGTCTCTACAAAGACACTTAAGAACATTTTTGAAGTAAGAGAAAATTTGCAGAGACCTGATCATCAGAGACTTTGACCCGCAAATAGTCTTGCTTGAACAATGCATCCAACATGGCTTGCAGGTAGCCCTCAATATATACCTGCATACCCACCATCATCACCAAATGAGCTGCATATCCAGTAAACTACAATAGAGACAATAATGCTATTTTTGTCACCATGTAATGGGACTTGGTTACAGAAACTGTTATGTCCTCCCCAGGGGATTTCATCTCACAGATTCGAGAAACATGTTAATGAAACTGAAATCTAACAGGAAGTAAAGAACAAGGATAACAAAGTGAGAAGAAATGGGTGGCACATCAGCATGCTAGAAGGTGGCTATTCAGATTATTTTGGAAACAAATTTCTAGCTTTTTTATTTAAACCCAATTGTAGATTCTGCCTTGAATACACAACCTGCAGTAGATTCTGCAGTGAATGTAAAACCTGCAGTAATTTCTGCAGTGAATGCAGAACCTGTGGTAGACCCTGCAGTGAATTTCTGCTGTGACTAAAGACCAAAAATGACGCACCTCATCCATGCCAACATTACGGTCAAGTTTGATAATCCGTGTTGAGCCTCCCTGCAGGACAGCACTCCTGAGCACGGCAGGTTTCATAGCTACATTCAAAATACCTCGTCGGAACCCATTCACCTGACAAAAAGCACCAAATCTGTCAGAAACTAGTCAAGGCTGCATTTTGATTTTCAAGAACAGCAAAGAAGCACAGAAGACTCACCAAACCATCAAACCCACTTGTCTCTGCTCCTTTCAGCACACTATCTGAGACTTCTGTTACCACAGCAAATAGTAGATTTGATCCAGCTGCCCTCATCTATCACCACAGCACCACCAGTAGAGAATCCCAAATTTAGTACCATCAATTGTCTGTCTGCTTGTGCGAGGTCCTTACAGTGTGTCAACAATATCAGTGAGTGTGCAAAACAGGAAATTCTTTCTTACAGTGTGTTCCAAATCTCCAAGATATCGGCTTGTTCCTCCTTGTCCTTTCTTGCGCAGTCCTTTACTGAGAATGTTGAACATTCCTGGCAGCAATACACACACACAGACAAGAGTTGGCAGTTGACAGGTTAAAAAATTGCTGCAAACAAAGATACATTGGGAGACTAGAAAATGTACAGTCACAGGTCAGAAAATGTACAGTCAAAGTGCCATACCAAGAGTAAGTCCTTGCATATCGATGGAGCCATTGGATGGATCAAAAAAGACATCAAGGGATGATGAAGCAGAGTCATCGAAAAGGGAAGCAAATCCAGGTGGTAGGAGTGAACTTCCTCGTGCTATATAAATTGCTCGCATAGCATACCTGGATATATATACCACCCAATAAAGGTGATGAAATCCTTTGCATCTCCAAAAAGAGAAGCCCTCCAAATTTTAGCAGAGAAACCACATTTTTGGAAAAAATAAAATGCTGTAAGTCTACTGTGCTTGGTTTTTTACTTACCAGGAGTAATGCTGTGCACACTTCACAGCCAACTGTCGGTAAGTCAGCAGGGCATTTGATAAGAGAACTCCATTCAACTCCACTGTGGTTCCACGGATGGCAGGTATCTGGAATTTTTGCACCATTTGAATATCAAATGGATAACAATATCTCAAAAGTCAAGCCTTCATTCCTTATGCTAATGAAACTCAAGATTCCTGAGAAGTTGATGGCAGCAGAAGATAGTAGCAACAGATTCTGTTCAGTTATGACTTCCAAACGCTGGACAAGAGAGATTGATTTTGGGGAAATGCTGTGAGCAAAGGACAACTTGGGTGCAAACTTGAAAGGCATAACTTTGTAAGAAAAGAAGCAAGTCTCACCTTGATGACACTATGCAACAGAGCCCGCAGTGTTTCCTGTGCTGATGTATAGTCAGCCCGTGGATTCCCAGGAATAAAGCTTGCCACAATCTGTCAGAAAAAATCCCTATTGAGAAATCAATGAGCATACAAAAGGAAAAGCTAACATCTTGAAATGGTTTTGTAATATGTTCACTGAGGAGGAGTTGATAATGTATGTCCTGTTGTTGAACCCACAAACTCCTAACAAATGATCTTGTGAAGCACCTATGATAACTATATTGAGAATGGAAAGATCACACTGAGAAGCAAAGCAAAGGATGCACCTTAATGGGATGAATCTCAAAGCGGTCATAGTAAATGAGGCGACTGGGTGTTGTGGTCTCAGCAAGTGAGCTGCGGTAAAATGATGCCAACCTCATCAAAGTATCCTCATCAACATTGAGATCCACTGTCTGCACAAATCCACTCACCACATGTTCATCTCCACAAAGCACTTCTTGGCAGCAACTTTTATGTGAGTTGAAACAGAACACAGAGAACCAACCATGATTACAATGTATTATACACCACTCCCAATCATCCCCACAGATATGATGAATGTGGAAAAGACACTGTAATCATCACAGCCCCAAGTTTGGGAAGGATGAAAGGTCAAAAACACCTACCTGTAGGAGGAGAGATGCATAATGGATTTGAATTGGATTTGTGCCACGATGTGCAACAACAGCAGCCATCTGTAGAACAGTTTGCCCCTGCTTTTTGAAACGGTCTTGTCCATGCACCCGCAACATGCGTGCAAGTGGAGCTCCTGGCCATGTAATGTCTACATCCAATTGCTATCCCATGTCCCACCATCACCCACCACATTAAGCATGTGATATAAATCATCTAACAAGTTTTATTGACATTCTGTATTGGAGTGAAAAGACTGATGGGTGTCTGAAGTGGTGAATAACGAAAAAAATCAAAACACCTCTACAGCAGCAAAGAATCTGCATCCATGAAGAGCACATAGGTAGGTAGATACCTGAACTTTGAACTGGCACAATGTACTCTCCACAGTAACCAACCCCTCGATAACCAAGCTTGTCATGCGGGCAACAATGATTGGTGTGTATGAAAGGCTTCTTTCTGGTGGTCCCTGTTCTGTTTCTTCTGTGTCTTCTCGTAAGCTTTCACCTTTCTGCAACAGTTACACAAATGTAAATATTTTGATCTCAAAAGACCTAGATTCCAGCCTGGCTCCTGGGCACAAGCTAGCAGCTGAACAATTGTAGTGGTGATCCTGTCTGCATACTTACCAAGAAGCAGCTAGACAACAATTCTTCCATGACCATAAAAATGGTGAACCAAAACCCGTCTCAGAGACCACACACCTGCTTTCCAGGTTCTACAATGCTTAAACAAAGCAATGGGACCCGGACATCCATCTCTGTTTGACGTCGTTTGATATTTGACTGCCATTGAGATTTTTTGTTAGATTCAGCATCCTTGCATACTCGGAGAACACGGGTGGGTCCGTCAGCACAGACTTCAAACCCAACATTCAGAAACTCAGTGTCAGTCAATATATCTTTGTCTTCTTCCACTTCCCCGGGATCATCCTGAAATGGAAGCTGCAGCATGAACCCCTTCTTGCGTGTTGCTGTTCTAAACAATTTCCAAGCCCTCAGCTTATCCATGTTGATTTCCCGACACATTTGAGTTCCTGCAAAAGATCAAATGCCGAATGAGCTGTTCATGAAGCTTCTGAAATATTTGCAAAAAGGTGACAATTTGCATGGACTTCTTGAAGACACCCACATAGATTAAGATGGCCTCAGAAGAGACCAGAGAATATCCTTTCATTTTCAGTCTACCATACCATAACATAGTGAAAGATTTTGTGCAAAATACCAGCAATTGTAACAACCAGCTTGTGGGGCAGAGCCAGATCATCCCAAGCATAGCTCACTGAAGCACCTGATTCGAGTACCTCTGGTTGGTTCAGACCCTGGTCACATATCGAGACATCCCCATCCCAACCTTAGGGCACAGATGAACAAATCTCAAAGAGGAAATCATACATCTGATATAAGGCCAGACATGATGTCATGAAAACCCACCACTGCAAAAACATTTTCTTGAGGAAATATTGCTTCAAGCTCTCCCAGTCAGAAACCAACAAAAAAAAAATCATGGGCACAATTGACAAATTGGGTATAAGCTGAGTCTCCATACCTTCTGTTGATACAAAATAGAACCTGAGCGAAGTCCATTCTCAATTCGATATGGTATTGCATCAGCTACCTGCTTTTGAAACACCACAATCAGCGATGGACTTGCCTCTTGCACCTCGGCAACTGCAAACCATAGCTTTTCCTTGGCTTGTTTCTGTGATGCTGTTGTCTCCGCAGATTGCTTGCTGTAGCCCCCTTGACCTTGACCTCTAATTTTAACACAAAAGGAACCCAAAGAAGCAGCACACACAGGTCCTGACCAACCCCACCCACTCTCTTGTGGCCGAAAACGAACAGAAAGCAGCAGAGGAAGAGCCGGGTTTTGGCTTGCATTGGGAACACTGGTTGTTTGTTGGCTATTGGTAGTTGGATCAGTGCTCAATGGGTCTGACTGCACTTGTGCATGCATTGCAGTTTTATCTCCAGGATTCAGCACCATGACTGCCCGTACATCATCCTGAAAAAGAAGATAAACCCACAACCCAATGGAAGATAATCTCAGACACCAATCAAGTTCTTTTCTAAAATCACTGGATATATGTGCAGACTGCACTCAAAAGTGGACTTTAGAAAGTACCCACTTCTTACATCATCTTTCTACTTGTAATGAAAGATCTTTTCTACATCTGCAAGATTGAAGCAACTCCTGCAGACAGAGTTTGCAAAACTCGTGAAACAGTTTGGGAAGCAATTGATGATGAGAACATGCCTGGAAGCCATCTTGGCACACGCAGATTGCTTTAGCTGATTTGTTTATGACAATGTAGCGGGGGATGAGGTGCACAATATGAGTTGGATTCGTATCACCCACAGATGGCAACTGTAGCTTCACACCCAACTGCACTTGCTGATCCAAGCTCTGTCCCTGTGCAACTTTGAATGTGATCTCTGCCGATCCTGACAAAGACTCAAGGTCTAGTAGTGCAGCCTCTGCTTCTGGTTCAACTCGTTTCATTGCTATCTTGCTTGACCTGCAATGCACAAACACTCAGGGGGGTGGAGAAATAAGAAGTGTGGTTGCAGGGGAGAGATCTAACACCACACTGACTTGAGTCCTATCACTAGATGAAGGAGGAAAATTTCAAGAGCAATAAATATTAGCAGCACACAGAAACATACCTGTTCAACCACGAGGTTTTGGATCCAGGGTCGAGCGTAGCAACAGTCTCTGGTGATGAAGTCCATTCCCAGGCTGTATCCTTGGATCTCCCTCTTCCCCTGAAAGTAAAGAACCCAACCAACTTCCTGTTTCAGCAGATTTGCCAATCTGCATGTTCCTCAAGACAGGGAGATTGATAGATAGGATATAACACCACTTGTTTCTGTCAATTTTCTGAAAATGGAGCCTTTTACAGTTGTGAGATCATGAAATGCAAAACTGCTGCAACACCACCACTGCTGCATGTATCAGAATATCCGAAATTGGGTCCAGCACAAAAAAATACCACAGATAGGAGGACTTCTGTTTTGGAGCACAGAAAAGAAGTGGGACATGGCTGTCATTGTGCAATGCATACTTCGTGTACACAACAACCTGCACCCATTGAAATCCCCTTGACATTTATGCCTATTGCAAGTTTCCTCCAAAACATTGAACGTACACTATGAAACACACACACACACAGAATAGCAGCAGCAGCAGCAGCAGCAGCAGTAGTACAAACTGATGATAAAGACATCAATGATATGATACCCGGGATCAAGATGGGTTAAGGGTTTAGGGTTTAGGAGGGCAAAGCAGCACATTCCAAGCAACATAAACAGATCTGGACATTACCCAAGACTCCCAGACTTCTTTCCTGGCTGGTTATTTGAATGGACTGAAGGTTCATAGCAAGAGCAAAAAGGAAACTTGCCTCAAGAACACCATCACCACCTCGATAAACTCTTAACATGGCATAATGGATATCATCTCCAAAATTGATCTCAGCTTCCACCTCCTTGAGATCATTGCCTTTTCTTTTCAAAGAGAATTGGGAGGAGCTCTTTTCTCGCTCGTTTATTGTTACAGGCTTACTCGTAAGTCCATATCCATTCAGCACGATGATGAGCGAGAGATTTGCAAGATCTGCATAAACACATGCTTTCTCTCCTCCTTTGATGACAACTTCATTCTCCACATGTCCAATTGGACCACCTCTTGCTTCATCTGGAGTGAGAGGAAAAAAAAGCCCACCCACAAAAATCAGTAGTTATGATATGCAGCAGCAGGACATTACATGCAATGACACAAACACCCCATGTTCATCATCAAGACAGACATGGGAAAATAAAAAACAACTCTCACTCACCTGGAGTCATGGCAAAGAGCTTGGTGCAAATGTCACATGTCAAGAGATTGAGAAAACGG
>Ga0209208_10003801_pt1 | contig 21572 bp, 15 predicted proteins | sample S1TSphfallax_3_FD_187694 | JGI IMG/M metagenome (GOLD analysis project Ga0209208, IMG submission 187694) | Host-associated microbial communities from peat moss isolated from Minnesota, USA - S1T2_Fd - Sphagnum fallax MG (SPAdes) (version 2) | ecosystem: Host-associated > Plants > Peat moss >...
CTCCATTTTTTGGCGCTCGCGCTGGTGCTCGCTGCCGCCGCAGCGCGTGCGGCCGACTGCACGATCACGGTGGGGCTCGTCATGAGTTTGACCGGTGCCGGCGCTGCCTACGGTCAGGCTGCCGCCAAGGCCGTTGAAATGGCCTTCCGCGACATCAACGACGCGGGCGGCATACACGGTTGCCGTCTGGTGACCGATACCAAGGACTCGCAGAGTCAGGGCATCGTCGCCGTCGACGCCGCAAATCAGCTCGTGCAACTCGAGAAGGTGCCGGTCATCATCGGCGGGATCACCTCGTCGGAGACGATTCCCATCTTGAGTTCGGTCACCGGGCCGGCGAAGGTGTTACAGGTATCGCCTGCAGCCACGTCGCCCACGCTCACCGCGCTCAGCCGCGACGTCAAGACCAACGGCATGTTTTTCCGGACCATCACCTCGGATGCGCTGCAAGGCGCCGTGGCCGCGAAGTACGCGATCGATCAGGGTCTGCGGCGCTTGGCGGTCATTTACGTCAACGACGACTTCGGGGTTGGTCTGTATGGCGCGTTCGCGCGCTCCTACCGGGCATTGGGTGGGGTGATCGTGTCGCACACCGCGTACAACGAAAAGCAGTCGAGTTACGGGTCGGAGGTGAGCGCGGCATTGGAGCAGGCCTGTGATGGTCTTTATTTGATTTCGACGCCGATCGACGGCGCGGTGATCGCGCGGACATGGATCTCGCAGGGCGGTACTCGACGATTCCTGTTGAATGACGGGATGAACAGTGAGGACTTTATCGAGGGCGTGGGAGCCAAGTATTTGGTCGATGCCTACGGCACCTCGTCGGGCACCACGCCCAGCGCATCGACCCGGTATTTCAATCTAGAGTTTCCGGCCTTCGCCAAGTTGGACGCCGGCAGCCCCGCCGCGGACCGCGCCTACGATGCCGCCGCGATCGTTGGACTCGCCATCGCCGCAGCGGCCCAACCACGGCCGGCGCAGATCCGCTTGGGGCTTTTCCGAGTGACGGACCCGCAGGGTGCCGTGATCCACGCCGGCAGGGACGAATTCGTCAAAGCGCTTGCCGACCTTGCGGCAGGCAAACCCATTCGCTACGAGGGCGTCATCGGTAGAGTGGCATTCGATGCCAATGGCGACATCAGCGGACCGTTCCGTCTCTGGAAGATCCAGGGCGGCGCCGTGACGACGGTGGGCGAAATGAGTGTGGATGACGTCAAAGCTCTGCAAGCGAGGGTCGTTCGATGAGCGGCGAAGGTCGTTCCCTGGGTGACGAGCGCATGGAGCAACCCACCGCCCCCGACCGCTACCGCTTGGCGGCCGATCTTGATATCAGCCGGATCGTCACCGGTCTGTGGCAGGTTGCCGACATGGAGCGGAATGGCGTTCCGCTCGATCGCGAGCAGGCCTCGGCGGCAATGCTCGATTACGCGCGCGCGGGCTTCGACAGTTTCGACATGGCGGATCACTATGGCAGCGCCGAACTCATCACCGGCCGGTTTCTGGCGCGCGTGCGTGCCGGCGAACTCGGCGAAGCCGGGGGGCGGCCTTTGCCCGCCGGGGGCCAGGTTCGACCCACCGCATTCACCAAATGGTGTCCGCCTCCGGGACCCATGACGGCGGCCATCGTGCGAGCCGGCGTCGACAACTGCCGTGAGCGGCTTGGCGTCGACGCCATCGACCTGCTGCAGTTTCATTGGTGGAGTTTCGAACATCCGAGTTACCTCGACGCCCTGAAAGAGCTGGCGGCACTCCGTCAAGCCGGCGTCATCCGTCATATCGGACTCACGAATTTCGACACGGCCCATCTGCGGGTGATCGTCAAGCATGGCATTGCCGTCACCACCAATCAGGTGTGCTTCTCCCTGCTCGACCGGCGCGCCGCGGGTGAGATGAGCGCCTTCTGTCTGGAAAACGGAATTCGGCTCCTCGCCTACGGCACACTGGGCGGCGGTCTCATCTCCGAGCGCTGGCTTGGGAAGTCCGAACCCGGCGCCGCCGACATCGGCGATTGGAGCAAGATGAAGTACAAACGATTCATCGATGCAATCGGCGGTTGGCCGGTGCTACAGGGCATTCTTCAGGCGCTGAAGCAGGTGGCGGTCCGCCATCGCGTGTCGGTGCCGAATGTCGCAACCCGCTGGGTGCTGGAACATCCTGCGGTAGCCGCGGTGATCGTCGGCGCCCGCCTCGGCGAGCGCGAGCATCGGGCGGACAACCTCGCACTCTTTTCTTTCTCCCTCGACGCTGCCGATCATGCGGCTCTCGACGGCGCACTGGCGCAGGCGACGATGCTCGACGGCGATTGCGGCGATGAATATCGCCGGCCCCCATTCCTCACCGCTTCCGGCGACCTGACGCATCACTTGGAATCGATGCCGCGCGCGTATGAGGCGACACCCATCCCCGGTCGCCCCCACCGTCTGCGGGTCTCGAGCGGCAGTCTGTGGGAAGGCGTCTGCGGCTACAGCCGCGCGATGCGCATGGGTGACCGTATCCTGGTGAGCGGCACCACGGCGACGAATGGTGCAGGCGAAGTCGTGTGTGCCGGCGATCCGGCCGGACAGACGGTCTTCATCCTCGATAAGATCGCTGCGAGTCTCCGGGCATTGGGCGGTTCACTCGAGGACGTCGTTCGCAGCCGGATTTACCTCAAGGATGCCGATCATTGGGAGGCTGTTTCGAGGATTCACGGCCGTTACTTTCGGGAAATTCGCCCGGCCAACACCATGCTGGAGATCTCGCGCCTGATCGGCAATTACCTCGTGGAGATCGAGGTGGAGGCGGTGGTCGATGGACTTCCCGGCCCTGAAAGGTATGCTGCGGATCAATGAACGCGCATACGTCGAACAACGATGAGTGTGAGTGCGGTGCCCGGGCTGCGCCTTGGCGGTGGTCGTTGACGCTTCGGTTGGTGATGCTTCTCGGCCTGGTTGCGGTTCTGTACCCCGCGTGCATCCTTCGTGCCGCCGCCGCACCGCCGCCGCTGCTCGTCGATCTCGATGCCTTTGATGCAGCGAAGAAGAAAATCGGGCTGCCGAACGGCGAGGAACTGGCCTATATCGACATGGGCAGTCCAACGGGCACGCCGGTGGTGCTCATCCATGGCTACACCGACAACGCGCGTGATTGGGTGCCCATGCTGCCCTACTTGTCGAAAGATTTCCGGTTGATCCTCGTTGACATCCGCGGCCACGGTCAGTCGGGCAAACCGGAATGCTGCTACTCCCGCCTGGACTTTGCCTACGACATCAAATTGCTGCTCGATGCCCTTGCGGTACAGCGAGCCGACATCGTCGGACATTCTTTGGGCAGCATCATCGCCCAGACCTTCGCCGAATACTGGCCTCTGCGCACCAACCGCGTGGTATTGATCTCCTCCACCGGCGGCTTGCCGCCGGGCAGCCACCACAAACCCCAATTCGACTTCGCGGGCGAAATCGCCAAGCTCAAGGAGCCCATCGAACCCGACTCGCCCTTCATGATTGCGTGGTGGGACTCCCCTACTCCTGTCGATCCGGACTTCATCCGGCGCCAGCGCAAGGATTCGGCGGCCATTCCGCTCCGGGTGTGGCTCGCCGTACTCGACGAGGGTCTGCCCATGGAGACCGCCTACGCAGATTTGCAGCGGACCTTGCCGCGGCTCAAGGCGCCCACCCTGCTCATCTGGGGCAGCAAGGATCCCATCATGGAGGAACCCATGCGCCAGAGCCTGCGCCACGGGTTGCCCGAAGCCAAGGTCAAGATTTTTCAAGGACTGGGTCATAACCCCTTTTGGGAGGATCCGCAGGGAGTCGCCGCGGTCATCAACGACTTTCTGGCGCCCTAATCGGACACCGCGCCGGGATCGAGCCCCAAGTCGGCGATGCGCGCCTGGTTGCGGTCGGTCTCGAGATCGAGCGAGCGGCACGCCCAGAGATAGACGAGCGCCGCCACCGGCAACCCCACGAGCATGGCAATGTCGGCACCGCCGAGCGCTCGCGCGACCGGTCCCTTGTAAAGGTCCGTGCTGAAGAACGGAATCATCACCACGAACCCGACGCCATAGGCGGACAGACCGCGCCAGCTCCAGCGACCGTACATCCCATGGGGATTGAAGATCTCCCGCACCGAATAGTGACCCTTGCGCACGATGTAGAAATCCACCAGGTTGATCGCGGTCCAGGGCGTGAAGAGATACAAGAGGAGGGACAAGAATTCGCCGAACCTCGCAATGAAATTCTCCGACGACGGGAGCGCGATGGCGCAGGCGGCGACCAGGCTCAAGCCCAGGGCGAACACCCGCTTGGCGAGGGTCGGACGAGTGGACTTCACCGAGTCCGCAACGCTCAGCAGTGTCAGCGAAGCCCCATAGAAGTTGAGCGACGTGATGGTCAACAATCCGAGCAGCGAGCAAAGCAACAAAGGCTTGCCGAAACCCGGAAGCACCCGGTCGGCGGCCACGCGCAGGGCGGTCGCGACCTCGAGCTGCGGATACATCGCGGCCGACAAGGTGCCCACCAGCATGGTCCAGGCGCCGCCCAGGAAACCGCCCAAAAAAGTCCACCAGAATGAGGCCCTCACGCCGACGTCACGCGGCAGGTAGCGAGAGTAGTCGGAGACATAGATCGACCAGGCAATTTGATAGGACGCCGCGGCAAAGAACTGCGCCAGGAAGGGTACGGGGCGAAAATCGAACACATCGAGTTGCGCCGCCGGGATCTGCCCTTTGGCCAGTATCGCCGCCGTGAACACCAGCAAGGCGGCGATCAGCACGTAGGCGATCCACCGCTGGGCGAGATGGATCAGATCATAGCCGACCACCGCCAGCGACACGGCAATCAAGGCGAACACCAGCATGGTGGAACGGCGCGGTGCGCCGTAGAGATCGTGCATGGTCTGCGCCGCGAGAATCTGATTGAAGGCATTGAAGCCGATGTAGGCGATCAGCGCCACTCCCCATACCAAGAGCGCGCCCACATAGCCGAATTGCGGGCGGGATTGGATCATCTGCGGCAGACCCAGCTGCGGCCCTTGGGTCGAATGAAAGGCCATGAAAAAAGTGCCGAAAGCACCCCCCAGCACGACGGCGACCGACATCCAGATCAAGTTGCCGCCGAGCGCGATGCCGACCACGCCGGTGGCGACGGTTGCCAGATGCGCATCGCCGGAGAACCACACGGTCCAGAGGTGCCAGACCTTGCCGTGTCGTTCCGCGATGGGGACGTAGTCGATGGAGCGCTTCTCGAGCAGCCGGTCGCCGAAATTCGATTCCATTGGAGGGCACTCATCGCGGTGTAACCGCGAAATACTATCACCTATGCCGCGTGTCGGCCGGCATCGGCGCACGTGCTCGCGACGAAACTCGACGGGCGCCTGCTATATTGGCGCGATGATCTACAAGGACCTCTTGTCGGCGGAACGTTGGAAGACCCGCTCGCTGATGTGGATCGGCGCCGGTGCGGTCGGGCTTGCCGCGGTGGGATTTGCCAAGCTCGCGGACCTCGCTCAATTCGCTCTGCGCCGCATGACCGCCGCCTTCGCGCCAACCCCCTGGCTGCTCGCGCCCATCGGATTTTTCATCATTGCCTGGTTGACCCGGCGATTTTTTCGCGGCGCCGAAGGCAGCGGCATTCCGCAAACCATCTTCGCACAGCGAGCGGATTCGGGAGCCGTCGGCCGGTTGTTCCTGCAGCCACGGGTGGTGGTCGGGCGGGTGGCGCTGGCCGGCGTCGGCCTGTTATGCGGTGGATCGATCGGTCGCGAGGGGCCGACGGTTCACGTGGGCGCGGTGATCATTCACACCCTGTCGCGCTGGATGCCGCATGGGCGGAGCGAAGCCTACCAGCGCTCGATGATTTTGGCGGGTGGCGCTGCCGGAGTGGCGGCAGCCTTCAACACCCCGCTGGCCGGCATCGTCTTCGCCATTGAAGAGCTGTCGAAGTCCTTCGAGGAACGCGCCAGCGGCACAACCATGACCGCCGTGATACTCGCCGGCGTGGTCGCGATCGCTCTCGTCGGGGACTACAACTACTTCGGCCAGCCCGTCGTCACCGCCGCACAAGCCCACGCGATTACGCCGGGATTGCTGCTGTTGGCCGTCACCTGCGGGTTGTTGGGCGGCGGCGCCAGCCGTGCGACGCTCGCAACGACATTGCAACTGCCGGGCGCGCTCGGCCGGTTGCGCCGCGAGCGTCCCGCGCTGTTCGCCGCTTTGTGCGGCTTGGGGGTGGCTGCGCTCGGCACCTGGACCGGCGGACTCACCTATGGCACCGGCTACGACGAGGCGCGCTCCATCCTGGGAGGCAATGTCCATCTGCCGTGGATGTACGCGCCCGCCCGCGCGCTTGCCACGCTGCTGTCGTATCTCAGCGGGATTCCTGCAGGACTACTGGCCCCCTCGCTGTCGGTGGGTGCCGGACTTGGGCAATTCATCGCCGATCATCTCAATGAAGCATCAGCCGTTCCGTTCGCGATTCTCGGCATGTGCGGTTTTCTTGCCGGCGTCACCCAGGCACCGCTGACCTCCTTCGTCATCGTCATGGAAATGACCTCGCAGCACGCCATGGTTCTGCCGCTGATGTTGACCGCGGCGATCGCGACCACGCTGTCGAAGCTGATCTCTCCGCCGCTCTATCAATCTCTCGCCGATCGTTACACCGCCCCCCAGCAGCAGCTTGTCTGACCCATCAGCGCGGGCCTCGCCCAAGGCAGATCGCCGCGTTCGGCAACAGAACTCCTTGGCGAGACGTGGTCCAATTCAGGCATGACAAGCCCTGAACAAGACGATTCCGAGGACGAATTGCCGGGACTCACCAAGGAGAATCTGGACGTTATCGCGGGCTTTCACGACCGCGAGACCCGTTCCACTTCGGGCATTCAATTGGCGATCGAGCGCATCAGCGCCTTCTTCGGCAGCCCCTGGTATTTCGCCTCCTGCGTCGTATTCATCCTCCTCTGGATGGTGCTGAATTCCTGGGGCGTGCATGCGCATTGGCACTGGGTCGACGCGCCGCCGTTCGCGCTGCTCCAGGGCCTGGTCAGCGCCAACGCCCTGCTCATCACCATTGCGGTGTTGATCCGGCAAAACCGCATGGCCCGGCTTGCCGCCCATCGCTCGCATCTCGATCTGCAGATCAATTTGCTGACGGAACAAAAGACAACCAAGATACTGCAGCTGGTCGACGAATTGCATCGGGAGCTGACCGAGCTGCGCCGCCGCCCGGACACGCAGCTCGAGGAGATGAGGAAGCCGGCCGACGCCGGCGCGCTGCTCGACGCCATCAAGCAGCAGAGCGGCGATGGATAGCGGGGGGCGCCCGGCTGGGGCGCCGGCTGGGGGCGCCCCAGCCCACTGGCTGCTCAATATTCGAACTGATAGGAGAGCCCGATCGAGCTGCCCGGATCATTCTCAGGCGTCGTACCCTGGGTCGTGGTGGCCGTGCCGTCGCCCAGCCGGGTTTGCAATTTCAAATGCTTGGTCAGATCGATATCCACCTGCACCTGGCTCGTACCGGTGGTCGTCTGCCGGGCTTCGACGTACACCCGCTTGGACACATAGCGGCCGGCGGCAATCGCGGCACCGGACGTCTCCGGCGCGCCGGTTGCGCTCGTCGTGGTGTTGGCACCCACCGTCAACCGGTCCAGCCCCAGCGTCTTTTGCAGCTTGGTCAGCGGATTCGAACCGCCGCCGCCCACACCGGTCAGGGTCGCGAGTGCTGCTCCGACCTCCGCCACCTGCAACGCGGACAGCTGCGCAGCCGGCTGACTGAACAGCAGCAATGACATGATCTGGTCTTGCGGCAGTCCTTGCGAGTCGGTCAGCGTAAACTGCGGCGCGTCGGCCAAACCGCCGATGGTGAGTGTGATGGTGTCATCGCTCACCGACGTCTGCGCGGTGAAATCGAGCGTCGGGTCGAGTTTCTTCTTCAAGCCGGTGCCATCGAAACCGACGCGGCCGGGCTGTGTGAGCGTGAGCTTGTTCCCGGAGATGGTAAAGCTGCCGCGCACGAGATTGAAGCCGCCGCCCACCTGCGGTTGATCGGCCGTGCCCGTCACCGTGATGTCACCGGCCAACTCCGCGTCGAGCCCGCGACCCTGCACCAGGACTTCACGGGGCGCATGGATGACGATGTGCAGATCCACGACGCGCTGGGTGAGATTGGGCGGCGGCGCAGCCTGACCCCGGCGGCGCACGTCGAGCACTGCAATATCGGGCGGCAAGGAGTCCGGTATGCCGATGATGGCCCGGTTGATGCCGATGGTGCCGGTGGCATCCAGGTGCTCGAGGAGCAATCCTTCGAGGTGCAGTTCGCTGTCGACATTGGCGGTCACGATGCTGCTGGAAACCGCCTGGGCGTTTTTCGCCATGAGCGTCAGATTGACGGGCATGCCATGTTGCAGCAGTCCCAATGAGCCGCTCAACGTCACCGTGCCGGTGGCCGCCTTGGCTTTGAAACTCTTGATTTCAAGACCGCCCTGCGTACCGCTGACGTCGGCGGTGATATCGGTGAGGTTCACGCCATGCACGTAGTCGCGGGCGCTGCCATCGGTCAAGATGATGTTGCCGCCAACCACCGGATCATCCGAGCTGCCGGTGACGGTGGCATTGAGCGTGAGCGCTCCCGAGGCACGCAGTCCACGCGCCTCGAGCAGCGGATTGGCGAGCCCGAGATCGAGCTTGCCGCCCACCTTGAGGTCCAGCGCACCGCGGGCATTCAGCGGTACCTTGCCGGAAGCCGAGGCCTGGGACGCGGCTCCCGCCGACAGCGTAGCCGACAACGCGGCGGCATCGTCGGCGAGTTGGGCCTTGGCATGGATGTTCACGGGCGGCAGTCCCGCAGCCGCATTATCGGCGAAGGTCAGCGAGGTCGCGGCGAGTTGCAGCGAGCCGGTGGGACTGCCCGGCATGCCCTGCAAGTCAGCGCTCGCCTCGATGTCGCCGCCGGCCAGCAGCTGCGGCAGGAAACCATTGACGACATCCGGGCCCAGATGCGAAAGCGATGCGTGCAGATCCATGGTTGGCAACAGCTGCCCTCGCAAGGAGAACTCGGCGGATCCCAAGCCGAGTTTCAGATCATCGAGGACCCACCCGTCGGCGAACGTCAGCCGCGATGGGGCGAGGGTGTGCAGGGTCTGACCCCGGTAATCGAACGCGATATTGGCGATGCGCAGCTCACGGCGGTCGACATCGAGGGTGGCCGCCCCGGTGGCTGTCGCGGGCGTGCCGTACAAGGACGGGAGCTGCGCCTTCAATTGCACGGCCACCGCGTCGGCAGGCCCTTGCGCCGAGAGATGCACATCGCCCGCCACGGGCCCGAGAACGAGCTGGGTGCCGTCGAGTGTGAGCTCCGCATGAATGCGGCCGGCGACCGGGGTGAACGCCAGGTTGCCGCTGAGGCTGCCCGCAATGGTCGATCCCAGCACCCGGTCGAAGTCGCCAAGAGCGCCCACCGACAGTCGTAACTTCCCGCGACTGCCGCTGAAATCCGCATCGGTGGTCGCGTCGCCTTCGAGGTGCGCACTCTTCCAATCCGCCTGACGCACCACCAGGCGATAATCTCGATCGCCGAGGCGATCGAGCGCGGCATCGACATTGAGCGGGGCCCCGTCGAGCATGCCGTGCGCTTGAATCGTGCCGCTCGGGCTGCGTGGCAGACCGCGCGCATGCACCGTTGCCTCCACGCCGCCCATCGCGGACCCGTGTACCGAAACTTGCGCGCTCGCGTCGGCATCGACTTGCAAAGCATTCAACGAGCCGGCGAGCTGTCCCGAGGCCCGCAGCGAACCCGCCACATCGGCCGACACTGCGGCCAGATCCGTCGCATCGAGTTGCCAGCGCACCTGCAAGTCCTTGAGCGAATCCTTGAATGCGGCGGCGTCGGGCAGGCGCGTCGCCGCGCCGTTTGCGCTCAGCGTCGTGCCATTGGCAGCCACGCGCAGGTTCTGCAGCGTGATGTGATCCCCGGCGAGAGCGGCGATGAGGCCAAGCGCCGGATGAGCTCCCGTCAGCCGCACCCACGGCGACGTCCCGGCCGTCAGATTGAGATCCGCGGAAACGTTCAGCGCAGTCTCATGGGTACCGAGGTTGAGGTCTCCCTTCAGGGCAGCGCTGCCCTCGATGTCCTGGGCTGCTAACTTGGCAAGCGGAGCCAGATCGGGCAGGCTAAGTTCCAGCGTCGCCGGCCGATCACCCAGGATCGACGCCACAGTGTCGGCATGCGCCTGCAAGATGAACAGACGATGCACCGCCTTGAGCTCGACCGGCCGCGCTGCCTGATTGAGCGCGATGCTGGCATCGATGGACAGCGGATCCGCGGCGAACAGCAGGGGCTCGGGACCGGGAATCGACAGGCCATTGACGACTGCCTTCACCCCAAGCGAGCCCAGGCCCGCCGACAGTGTTGCGCGCAGTTGCATGATGCGCGACCCCTCCCCCAACCGCAGATCATCGATCTGCAAAGTCCCGTCGGCCCGCGGCGTCATCCAGGGCCCATGCCAGTCGCCCGCGAGGGCGAGCCTCGCCCAGGCGATGTCCGGCCGCGGCGCGAGTGCCGCCGCCGCCAATGAATAATTGAGATCGGCCGATGCATGCAGGAGATCGATGCTGCCGCGCACCTGGCCGTGCGCGTTGCCGGCCTCGACGCTGGCATCGACCCGTTCGGCATTGCGCGGTCCTTGGACCACGATGTTCGCCGACAAAGCACCCAAGCCCGGCAACGACAATAGATTCTCCAGCGGGCCGCTCGCCGGCTCGTGCAGGCGCAGCGACGCGTCCACGCGGCGCGGGTCCATCAGGAGGTGCAAGACATAGTCGCCCGCGCCGTCTCGTCGATGCGCCTCCACATCGGCTTGGGCATCCGACAGCGAGCGTAATTGCAGCTTGCCGGTGAGCGAGAGCGTCGCGGCGGTGCCCGCGAGCGGCGCACCGAGTTCGACCCGTGGCAGGTCGAATCGGCCCACATCGATAGGCGGAATGGACACGCTGCCACCCGAGCGGCTGCCGCTGCTCACGGGTGCACGGGGCATGGTCACCTGGGCCGCCTGCAACCGATCGATCCGAATGCGACGGGAAATGAGCGCACTCGGGGACCAGTCGACCGACACTTGGTTTGCAGTCAGCCACACGCCGTGGCTGTCCGTGAGGGTCAGGCGATCCAGTGTCAAACGAGCGGGAAATGCTCCGCCCAGGCGCGTGAGCGTCACGTAGCCGCCCGTCAGTCGGTACGTCAATCGCTCGATGAGCGCGCGGCCGGCATCGGTATTGCCCCCCGCCCAGAGGCCGCCGATCAAGATGATGACGAGGCCCATCAGGCCGGTTCCGGCCAGCGCCGCGCGTTTGACCCAGGGGCGCATCAAAAGGCCTGCCCCAGACCCACGTAGACCTGGAAGGCATCGTTGCCATAGTTGCTGTGCATGGGCACGCCGAAGTCGACCCGGATCGGACCGATCGACGTGTAGTAACGCACACCGATGCCTACGCCCACTCGGACATCGCTCGGGATCACCTTCAAGCCGGAGGTCGCCTGAGCGGTCGCGCTGGAGGTCACCTGACCGGCGTCGGCAAAGATCGTGCCGCCCCAATTGGCGCCGAAGCGTTTGCGAAACTCGAGGGTACCGGCAATGAGCGCAGTGCCGCCGATCGGGATGCCGGTGGGCTCTTGGATGACCTGGCCGGTGGTGGGATTGACTTCTGGTTTGCCGGTCTTCGGGTTGACGAGCGGCGTGGTGAATTGGGGACCCACGTCCTGGTAGGCATAACCGCGAATCGTCCCGCTGCCGCCGGCATAGAAGCGCTGGTCGGGCGGCAGGCTGAACTGACCCGCGCCTTCGGCTTCACCCGCGACCAGTTTGGCCGCGAAGACATTGCGGCCGCTGTCGCCGACCCCCCACTTGCTCAAGTCGAAATACGTCGCGAGCTGCAGTTTGCTGATGATGAAGGTGGCGTTGGGACTTCCCAACGACAGCGTCGGCGCGATGCTCAGCGAATCGCGCATGCCATGCGTGGGATCATCCAGCGGCGAGGCCAGATGAGTCGAGTCGTAGGCCACCGTCAACGGCAATGCCAGCAAAGTGTAATCCCGCGTCACCAGGTCCTGAAGGATCTGTTCGCGTTCGGTGGTGACGCCGGCGCTCACGCTCCACGCCGTCGATAGTTTACGAGCGACCGTCATCCCGCCGTTGACGGCCTTCTGATCGTAGGCGGGCAGATCCTCCTTGATGGCGCCCAGCGAGAATTGCAGCGACTGGTCGCGATGGCCGAAATCGGGCAGCGTCAGCTTCGCATGGACATCGTAGCCCACGCCGGTGGTGTCGCTGCCGCCGAAATTGATGGCGTTTGCGGTGATGCTCAACTGTTCGGCGTTGCCGAAGACATTGCGGTCGGTCCACGTGGCGCCGCCGCTGCCGCCCAGATCACTCGAGTAAGCGGCGTTCAGCGAGATTTGATGACGCTTCTTCTCGTGCAGTATGAAGGTGATCGGTACACCGCCCGAATCGTCGAGCGCCTTTCCCACTTCGACGCTCGCGGCCGCGAAGGGACCCAGGGTGAGCAAGTCGCGGCGCGCGGCTTCGATTTTCGTCGGATCGTAAAGCTCGCCGGTGTGCACCAGGAGCCGGCGGCGCACGATCTGCTCATGCACCCGGCCCAGCCCCTCGAGCAGAATGTGGCCGATGTTGGTCTTTGCCCCGGCGTTCACCTTGAAGGTCACATCGAGCAGCGGCTGCGTCGCGTCCTCGAACGCCACCGGCGTGTCCACGGTCGCGAACGCATAGCCCTGCTGCTGCATGACCGACAGCAGATGCGCGCCTGCGGCCAGCACCTGCGACGCCACCGCGGGCGCGCCGGGCTGCAGCGTGAAGGCCGACTTGGCGGAGGCCGGGATCTCGCCGTCGATCGTGACCTTGCCGAGGTGGTACACGGGACCCAGCGTGAAGCCGATCGCGACGTGCGCTTCCTTGCCCTTGGGCAGCGCATTGACGGCGTCGGCGAGGCCCGGACTGTTGAGTCCCAGTCCTTCGATGGTGATGGTCACCACCGATTGGTAGTAGCCGAAACTCTCCAACACGGTCTTCAAGCGGTCGATCTCACCGCGTGCACGGGCGATCAGGCCGAACGGTCCCACGGGTGCGCTCTTGCGAAGGGTGATGAGATCCGACGTTGCGCGCAGATCCGCATCGAGGGCGCCGTTGCCGGTGCCCGCGAGATCCACGCGATAGCTCTGCGGGTCGGCTGCGAGCGCGGCGATGCTCGCGCACAGCGTCACGCACAAGCATAGGATTTGCGGTATCACGGCACGCATCGCGAAGCGGAGTCTACAGCGTTGCCGCGCAGGCAGGCATGCCATCCCCCGCACCGCCGCCACGCAGGCGCATTCCTACGATGGACACCATCGATACTCACGATCGAAACGGGTTTGCCGTGCTAGCATAACGGAGGTATGGCCTCGGTTATCGTTTGTCACGCCTGCGATCTCGCCCACGGACGCGACCCCGTCCTGCCGGCCGCCCGCGTTCGCTGCGTACGCTGCGGTGCCGAGATGTACCGCACCAATGGCGCCAGCATCGACAGCGCGATCGCGCTCAGCCTGAGCGCCGCCGTGTTGCTCCTGTTGAGCAATGTCTATCCCATGGTGACCTTGGAACTGGGCGGCAGCTTCCGCGCCACGACGCTGCTCGGCGCCGCACTCGCGCTCTACGGTCAGGGCTATGTCCCGGTGGCCGCTCTCGTCCTCCTGACTTCCTTGCTTGCTCCCTTGTTCGAAATCGGAGCGCTGCTCTATATGTTGATCCCGCTGCGACGACGCGAGCGCGCCCCGGGCCAGAATGAAGTCTTTCGGGCGCTCTCGCGGATCCGGCCGTGGGCCATGTCGGAAGTCTTCATGCTGGGTGCTCTGGTGGCACTCGTCAAACTCGCCGCGCTGGCGCATGTCATTCCGGGCGTCTCGCTTTTTTCGTATGGCGCCCTGATGCTGGTGCTGTCCGCACTGACGAGCATCGCCCCAGGTGAGCAATTCTGGCGCTGGGTCGAGGGTCGACACCTTTGACCACCGGCCGGGCCCTCGGTTTGCTGGTTTGCACCGCTTGCCGCGCGACGCTGCGCGCCGCGGGCGCCACACCCTGCCTGTGTCCCCGCTGCGGTGCCCGGGTCCACCCGAGAAAGCCGAACAGCCTCGCGACCACGGCCTCGCTGCTCGCCTCGGCTGCGCTCCTTTACATCCCGGCCAATCTGCTGCCCGTCATGCATATGCAGACCTTCTTCGACGTCGAGGACGACACCATACTCTCCGGGGTCCTCACCTTGATCCAGGAAGGCGAATGGCCGCTCGCACTCTTGGTGTTCATCGCCAGCATCGTCGTTCCGCTGCTCAAGATACTTGCCATGACATGGCTGCTGCTGTCCGTGCATCGCGGCTGGCGCGGCAGCATTCGCGCCAGAAGCCGGCTTTTCAGACTGGTCGAATATGTCGGCCGTTGGTCGATGCTCGATGTGTTCGCCATTTCGCTCCTCGTGTCGCTGGTGCAGATCAGCTCGCTCGCGACCGTTCAGGTGGGTGTGGGCGCGCTCGCTTTCGGTGCCGTGGTGGTGCTCACCATGCTGGCCGCGCAGTCCTTCGATGAGCGGCTGCTCTGGGATGCCGACGACCGTGGCTGAACCTGAGGCTCCGCTGCCCGAAGATCTGCCCCGTGCGATACCCGACGCGCCGCGGAGCAAACGCCTGCCGTTCGTGTGGATACTGCCCGTCCTCGTCGTCATCGTCACCGCCGCGGTGGTGGTGCAGCAGAAGTTGGATCAAGGACCGTCGATCGACATCGACTTTCAAAGTGCCGACGGCATCGAGGCCAACAAGACCAAGATCCGCTACAAGGATGTCGACATCGGCGACGTCACCGGCATTCACGTCTCGAAGGACCGCAAGCAGGTGGTCATCACGGCGCGCATCCACAACGACGCCGGCGATTACCTGGTCGACGACACCCGATTCTGGGTGGTGCGGCCGCGGCTCGCGGGAGGCAATGTCTCCGGGCTGGGTACGCTCGTCTCCGGCGTCTACATCAGCGTCGATGTGGGGCGTTCGAACGTCAAACGGCGCACCTTCGAGGGACTGGAGGTGCCCCCGATCGTGACCTCGGATCTTCCCGGCCGGGAATTCGTCCTGCACGCCGACGATATCGGCTCGCTCACCGTCGGCTCGGGCGTGTACTACCGGCACATCGTCGCGGGCCAGGTTGTCGCCTACTCGCTGGACCCCGGCGGGAACAGCGTCACCATCAAGGTGTTCATCGACAAGCCATACGATGACTTCGTCACTCCGGGGACGCGTTTCTGGCAGGCGAGCGGCATCGACATGTCGGTTGATTCGGACGGCGTCAAGCTGCGGACCGAGTCACTGTCGTCGATCCTCGAGGGCGGCATTGCCTTCCAATCGCTCCCCAACGCGCCGCCCGCCGCGCCGGCCGCACCCGCCGACACGGTCTTCCACCTCTTCATGGATCGCGAGCGCGCATTGCTGCCCGCCGATACCGAAGTCCGCAGCTTCGTGATGTACTTCAAGGGATCGCTGCGCGGCCTGTCGGTGGGCGCACCCGTGGACCTGCGCGGCATCACCATCGGCGAGGTCAAGAGCGTATGGGTCGAATATGATCCGGATGCCGGCGATCTGCGCTTCCCGGTCCGGGTCGATATCTTTCCGCAACGGATCCGGGGTCGTACGCGACGCGGCAATCACCCCCTCTCGGTGGACACCGCCTCGGAAATGGCCGGCCGCGTCCTGCTCGACAGCCTGGTGGCGCATGGCATGCGGGCGGAACTCAAGACGGGCAGTCTCTTGACCGGGCAAAAATACGTGGCGCTCGATTTTCACACGGAAGTTCCGCCGGATCATGTGGGCTGGAATGCCGAGCCTCCGGTGTTTCCCACCACCGCCGGTGCTTTGGACGAGATCCAGGACTCGGTGGGCAGCATCGCCAAGAAACTCGACAGGGTTCCTTTCGAGCAGATCACCGCACGATTGATGTCGACGATGGCGACCTTGGACGAATCGCTCAAGAAGGCGGACGACCTGATCGGACAGTTCGACGGCACGATCGCACCACAGATCACGGCCACTCTCGCCCAGGCACAGGGCGCCATGCAAAATGCCAAGGATGTGTTGAGCCAGAATTCACCGTTGCAAACCGACCTCAGCAACACCCTGCTGGAACTCTCGCGGGCGGCCAAGTCGGTCAGTACGCTGGTCGATTATCTCGAACGCCACCCCGAGTCGCTGCTGCGCGGCAAGCCCAAGGATCCCCCATGAATCGGCACGCTTTCTCGGCCGGCACGGTGTGCGTCGTCGGCGCCTTGCTTTTCGGCGGCTGCGCCAGCCAACCGGATCATTTCTATGAGCTCGCGACTCTGCCCGGCGCCTCGGTGAAGGAGATCAACTCGGCCAGTCGATCCGTGCACCTGAGCCTCACCGTGCCGAGCCTGGTGGATCGTTCCGAGATCGTGCTGAACGACGCCGGCAACGGGGTGCTGATCTACGATCACGAGCGCTGGGCCGCCCCGCTTGCCGACCAGGTCACGGCGACGCTCTCGCGTGATCTCGAGGCGCGACGCGACGACCTGGTGTTTGGCGACAGCCGGTTCGTTCGGAGCGGCACCCCGCCGCTGCATGTCAACGTCGATATCGTCCAGGTGACCGCCCGGCGCAGCGAGGCCGGCCGCCGCGGCGAGGTGAGCATCGTTGCTCACTGGCACATCGCGGGAGCCGGCAAGGACGCCGCAACGGATCAGCTCGGCGGCGCCTCGTTCACCGCTCCGCTTGACGGCGATGGGTTCGCCGCGGTGGCGCAAGGCTACAGCCAGGTGTTGAGCCAATTGGCAGATGCGCTTGCCGCCGCCATACCAGGCGCCGACGCGCCCCGCTCTGCCCTCCGGTAGGATCTTGCTGACAGCCGGAAGGCCGCGAGTTGTGATGGCACGGACCGCAGATCGGTGTAGGTTATCGGTCGTGAGGAACGTAGAGGTCGATAAATCTCCCGCCGATGCGTCGCCGGACGGCGACGATCGCATTCATGACTTCTTGAATCGCCACGGCGGGGCGGCGGCAAAACCGGCCAAGAAAGAATCGCGATCCGGCGAAGAAAGCGGCTGGTCTGAAATCTATGCGGCTGATGGTTATACGCTTCGCTGCGAGTGGTCCCGCTTCGGCGACCGCGAAGAAATGCAGTTCACCGAAGTGCCGCCCTAGCGGGGACGTGCCGCTCTCGCAAAGATCGGCGGTAAGATGCCGCCATGACGAGACGATTACTGGCGTCAGCCTTTCTGATCTGGGTGACAGCCTCGCAGACTGTGTATGCCGAAACGGCAGTGTTGCTTCCCGATCAGGAACCGGCCCGACTTGAATTCATGGCGGCCATGCAACGGGTGCGAAATCACCAACCCGAGGCATCTGATTCCCCGGCGCTCGATGCATACATTCTGCATGATTACTTGGTGGCGGCCCGACTTCGTCAAGCCCTCGAGACCGATGCGACAGCGGCGCTCGATGACACCATCGATGCGTTTCTGCACGCCCATGGGGGACAACCGGTGGGACGGGGGCTCAAGCACGAATGGCTGCTGAGTCTCGCGAATCGGGCGCGCTGGGATTGGTTTCTGCCCCGCGCCGCCGAATCCACCGATCCGCAACTGGCCTGCGACCGGCTCGCCGGCAAGATGGCCACGGGGGACACCGCGCTGCTGGCCAGGGAGGCATTGGAACGGTGGAGTCTGCCGCAGCGTCAACCGTCCGAATGCAATACCGTGTTTGCTTGGCTGCGCGCCCAGGGCCTCATCACGCCGGCTCTGGCCGAAGATCGAACCCGCGCCGCGCTGGCGGCCGATAACGTCCATTTGGCCGCAGAATTCGTCGCCGACGTTCCCGCACCCCAGTCGGGGCCGCTGCTCCAATGGATTCAGCTCTTGGAGGCTCCCAAAGCGCCGCTCGCGTTGCTGTCGCTGGATCCGGCCATGCCCGTTGAAGCGGATGCTCTGGCCGCCGGATTCACTCATTTGAGCAACGGCGATTCCGCTGCCGCGCTGCGCCTGCTGCCGGCATTGCTGAACCGGCCCGACGTCACGGGGGCGCTGCGCACCCGCCTGCAGCGCGCCGCCGCGCTGGGCGCGGCATACAGTCGAACGCCGGGCGCCGTCGAGGCCTTCAGCGTCCTTCCCTTCGATCCGAACGACGTCGCCGTCCAAGAGTGGCGGGTTCGTGCCGCTCTCTGGGCGGGTGACAATGTGACGGCGCTGAAATGGCTGGACACCATGCCCGCCGCTCTCGCCACCCAACCTCGCTGGCGCTACTGGCGCGCACGCGTGATCGGCATCCTGCAAGGCACGGAGCCCGCAGCGCCGCTCTACGCGGGGATTGCCGGCACCCGGGACTACTATGGCTATCTCGCCGCCGACCGGCTGAATCAGGGCTACAACTTGAACATTCATCCCTCGCCGGATGATGCCGACGTGCAGGCCGCCCTCGACGCCGAACCGGGTGTCATGCGAGCGCATGCGCTGTTCGAGTGCGACATGGTCGACGATGCGGGGATCGAATGGGCGGTGGCGATGAGCAATGAGAAGCCGGCCGTGAAGATTCAGGCGGCGCATCTGGCCTCACGTTGGGGATGGTATGCCGAAACCATTGCGACGCTGGCACAGGCCGGTGAATGGGACGACGTCGCTTTGCGCTACCCCCGCCCTTATGCAGCGGAAGTCGCCGCGGCGAGCAAGCAAACCGAGGTGCCCGGCGATTGGATCTTCGGCATCATGCGACAGGAAAGCCTGTTCCGAAAAGATGCGGTATCGCGCGCGGATGCGCGCGGGCTCATGCAGATGCAGCCCGCGACCGCCCTGGCGGTGGCGCATCGCTGGCACCTGATGCCACCGACCCGCCAGAGCCTGTTCGACCCCACGGTTGCGATTCCCCTGGGCGCAATCTACGTTCGCGAGCTCTTGGACAAATATGGCGGCCAGCTCGATCAAACCCTCGCGGCGTACAACGCGGGCCCCATGGCGGTCGCGCGATGGCTGCCGCCCACGTCGATGGATGCGGACATTTGGATCGAGAATATTCCGTACACCGAGACCCGCGGGTATATTCAGCACATCCTCGAGCACATCGTGGCCTTTGCCGCGATGCGCGGCGCGACGCCGCCCCGCTTGGCCGCCTTGCTGCCTCGCATCGAGCGGACGCCGCCCTGACAGTGTCATGGAGAAGAGTACGTGAAGATATTGATGGTCGAGGACAACGAACGGGTCAGTCAGTTCGTCGTCAAGGGTCTGCAGGAGGCCGGACACACGACGGATCACGCGAATAACGGACGCGAGGGCATGTTTCTAGCCGCCAGCGAACCCTACGATGTCATCATCATGGATCGCATGCTGCCCGGCGACATCGAGGGCTTGGCCATCATCGAGGTGCTGCGCAAGACCGGCAAGCGCACACCGATCCTGATCCTGAGCGCGCTTGCGGATGTCGATGACCGCATCCGCGGACTGCGCAGCGGCGGCGACGACTACCTCACGAAACCCTTCGCCTTCGGCGAACTGCTGGCACGCATCGATGCGCTGCATCGCCGCGCTCATGGCGTGGACCGGGAGGTTCCCTTGAGAGTGGGCAATCTGTGCGTGGAACCCACCACCCGCAAAGTCAGCCGTGGCGATCGGCAAATCACCCTCCAGCCGCGCGAGTTCAAACTGCTCGAGTATCTCATGAGGCATGCCGATCAGGTGGTCACCCGGACCATGCTGCTCGAGAACGTGTGGGATTATCATTTCGATCCGCAGACCAATGTGGTCGACGTCCACATCAGCAAACTGCGCCAGAAGATCGATGCCGAATTCGAGCGTCCGCTGCTCCGAACCGTGCGCAATGCCGGCTACATGATTACGGCAGCGGACTAGCACGCCCATGGCGCGCGTGATCCGCTCTTCGGCAATGGCTCTGGCGATGGGATGCATCCTGCTCGGGCTGCTCGCGCTGGTGCTGTTCGCCGCGCCGCTCTGGTATGCGTGGGAGCGGACCATTCGCGACGGGCGCGCCGAGATCCTGCAAGCCGACTCGCAGCGGCTCGCAGAGATTTATCGGCGCGACGGGGCCGAGGGGCTCAAGAGCTTCATCGACGCACGCGTCCGGATGAAAATCGTCGGCGAACGCATCCTGCTATTGACCGATGCATCGCGCCACCCGCTCGCGGGCAACCTCCCGGCCTGGCCTGACGTCCCGCTGAAGCCCGGCGACTACCGCGTCCCCGTCGCCATCGGCGATCATGGCACCGGTGATCATGGGGTCCAGATGGCCCTGGTGCATGTCGCCCAGGTCGGCTCCTACTTCTTATTGGTCGGCCGCGATAACCGGTTGTTCGCGCCGTTGGAACAGCGCTTTTGGTACGGACTCGCGGGAGCCGTCGCGGTGTTGGCCATCGCCGGGTTGATGATCGGCCTCATCACCCGCCGTGCGCTCATGTCGCGGGTCGACAGCATCCGCCAAACCATTTCGGCCATCATCCATGGCGACCTCAAGCATCGGCTACCCACCCATTTGAGCGACGATGAACTCAACACGCTGTCGCTGACCATCAACGGCATGCTCGATCAGATCGAACTGTTGGTCCACGGCGTTCGCAACGTGTCGAATTCCATAGCCCATGATCTGCGCACGCCGCTGGCCGAGTTGCGCGCGCGCCTGGAGGCCCTGGCTACCATCCGCCCCTCGAGCGAGGAAACCTTCGCCGAGATCGATGCCTCGGTCGCCGACGTGGACCGTGTCATCCGCATCTTCGATGCCCTGTTGCGCCTGGCGGAGATCGACGCCGGACTGCGCCGCTCGGGCTTCGTGTTGGTGGATATCACAGAGCTCGCCGCAACTGCCGTGGAATTCTACGAGCCTGCGGCGGAACTGATGGGCATCACCTTGAGATACGAGTCGGATCGGCCTCATACCGTGGCCGGAGATCCCATCCTGTTGGCCCAGGCTCTGTCCAATCTGATCGACAATGCGCTCAAGTACGCACCCGCCCGGGGAAGGATCGACGTGCGTGTGTGCGGCACCTCGGACGGCGCCGTCCAGATGTCCGTGACCGACAACGGTCCCGGCATACGTGAGTCGGAGAAAGCCAGGGTGGTCGAAAGATTTTATCGCGGCGATGCCAGCCGCGGCACGCCGGGCGCGGGCCTTGGCTTGAGCCTGGTGCAAGCAGTGGCAAAGCTGCACGGCTGTTCGCTCGAGCTGATCAACCGGGATCCGGGGCTTTGCGCGGTCATCACCCTTCCCGCCGGACCGCCGCCGGCGGAGTCCAAGGCCCCGGCGGAGGAGCCGTCGGCGGTCCGAGGCCTTCAACCGGTGACGGCCCTCCCGATTCAAGTAGAAAGTTAAGATGCTTCGACAACTAATTGAATTATATAATTCTATATGATCGGTAACTCCTTTTGACATCTCATCGGCATCGAGAATCGAGTGTCAAGAAGCGCAAAAGTGAGACGCAGTACCGGTTCGCTTCGGGAAGCGTGGCGCTACGATGTCAATGGGTGCAAAGTGGCTCAAGAGTTGGAGGTGACGCGATGTCGATCAAAG
>Ga0209208_10003802_pt1 | contig 21572 bp, 11 predicted proteins | sample S1TSphfallax_3_FD_187694 | JGI IMG/M metagenome (GOLD analysis project Ga0209208, IMG submission 187694) | Host-associated microbial communities from peat moss isolated from Minnesota, USA - S1T2_Fd - Sphagnum fallax MG (SPAdes) (version 2) | ecosystem: Host-associated > Plants > Peat moss >...
CATAATGGTACTTGAGAGATTGATTGACACAACAATTCCAATGACATCCACCATTGCATTATTTTCCATATTTTCAACATCACCAATAGGCCTGAAGTGAAACTGCTGCTGAGGGATTGATCCATCTCCCTCAAAGCAAGGCTCCACTGTTGATGATGATTCCAGAAATATTTCCCAATCATTTTTTAAATGATTAAAATTCTTCTGTGCTACCTTAGAGAACCCTTTGTAATGAAATACACCATGCCCACATCAATTTTATCATAGAATTGATCCACAACATTGTTGAAGCAAGTAGCTTGAATCTCTCCATTATCTGCATCCAAAAGGTCAAAGGAGAAAACCTTGCCATCTCCCCTGGCGTTGTGGAAACGGCGGACATCACCTTGGCATTCACTTTTGCTTTGATAGTCCACCGACCTTGGTATGGATTCAAGGCGACAATTGGGACAATTCTTGTAGGTGCTTCATTCTTAGCAATGGGTCTTCTATTTGAATAAACAGGGGCAGGTTGGTAGGGAGGAGCAACACTGGGTCTTCCATATGTGTTATGTTGCTGAACTTGCTAACTATTAACCCCACCTACTCCACCCATAGCTGGCCTCTGGAAGTCACCAGAGTCAATTTTTACTCCAGAAATTGCCACAAAGTAGGGATTTGATGTTCTTGTAGCATGAGGCACAACACTCCCTCCTCCATGTCCATCAGAGTAACTTCCATTATTGGATTGACCTATACCTCCACCCTCTGATCTATATCCTGCATTGGTGTGCGAGGTTGCTTGTTGAGGTAAGCCTTGACCTAAAACTGCAGGGGATAAGTTGTTTCTATTGTGTTTTATGTCCTTTAGTTTAATGTAGTTGAACAATAGGTGTAGGAGTCTATGATGGGGTATGATGAAGATCGATAACAATTCTATAAGCGACAAGGTTTGGCAATTGTATGTTTTGTGTGGGGTGTGTATTTACGATTCTAAGGTTCTATACCTAAAATTTGAGAAATGAGGGTGTGGAGTTCTGTTGTGATTTCTAACATACATGGTGTATTTGTTGTCATGGGTTTTATCAAAAACTCTAGTTAAGGTTGATGGGATATGTTTGGCAACCCTTTGGAAAACTGCATTTATATCTTTGGTACAAAATACTATGACCTATGTTTATGTGCATCATCTCAAGAACTTGTTCTACTTCCATATGTTGTTAGGGTTGTTGGGTTTAGTTGAATTTTTGGGATTTGGGAATTTAATTTGTTTTGCCAAACATTGTCTGTTGAAGCTCATGAGAGAAAGATTGGAGTGATATGACCCTTTAGATTCATAAATTTATTGTTACATACATTAAGATAGTTGTTTGTTTAGGCTTGTAGAGATTGATTTAGTGAATTGATAGAGTTTCATGAAGTTCTATTTTAAATTATGTTGATGTAGTTATAGTTGTAGCTAGGAAGGGAGCACTGTGTTTCCCCCCTCCTTTTTGGCCATAGTGAGTCTTTAGGTCCACAAAACGGATGCCACAAGCATTTTAAAGTAGTTTGTTATGGTTGGACACAAGGAGAACCAGGGTCAGAAACAAATTATGGAGCTTTTAATATTTATTGGGTTATGCATTTAGCCAATAACTATTACCTTCGCCTTAATGCTAAAGCTAGCTTGCACCTTATGGATGGAAATAGATGATCTTTAAGCATATGTTTACATAAATCACTTAATAACTTAATCATCCAATTTTTGGAAAATGAATTGGCATATTACAAGTTGGTCCAAATATGTAAAGTATGATCAAAGTTTTAAAAATATATATTAGTACTAATTTTTCATCATCAAAAATTTATATATCCACTATGTAGAGTCCTTGAAAAGGGTAGATAAGATCCATTGATTTGAAATGGCAAGTTATTGTTCAAAAAGTGGTTTTTTTCTCATGCCTTGAAATTGGTATATATTCAAATGTGAAATTCAAAATGCTTGGTGTGACCATAAATTATGGAAAACTCCCTTTCCATTTTGTCCCATGATTGTTTTTGGACATATATATAAAACACTCCAAATGAGCTCATCAAAACTTTGTTCACCATCCATAATTAATACTTATACAAACCAATGTTTGAAATTTTCTAAGAACCATGTTAAAAGACATGCATTCACATTGAAGAAAACTTATAAATGGTTCCCCATAGACCATTATACATAATAAGCTTCTTTGAGATTTCCCATCCACAATCACCCATAACATTGAAGGTCTTTTTGTAACATACCATTTGCAATTCGCCTATGTAAAAGTTTTGAAAAGGTTCATTGAATAGTGGGCTTTATATAGATATATCTTAAACCAGTACCTCCTCCATAAATGAATTAGGTCACCTATCAATGTCCACGTTCCAGTGTTCCACCTTTAAACATGGGGCCTTCAAGATATCTAAGAAGGATCCCCAATACTATGGGTTTTTATAATTCATCTATGTGTTCCCACTTAAGTATATTATATCAAAATCTTAGAGTAGTTCATTATTTTCGATTTGATTAATAATACTTTGAGGTAACGTTGTCACCTAAATTTAAACCATTTAAGCTACATCCACACTCAAACAAAGGTAGTCCTAAAAACATAGGCCGAAAGTTAGGTTAACATTAGATTAAAAGTTTTTTAAAAAAAATTTCTAAGTTTTAGTAATAATTAGTACCTACTTCTTCTTCTTTTTATCACCATTCATACTTATGTGCCTTTTTTTATATTGTAAGTAATCTAGGTGCTACCGGAGGCCAACCTTTTTACTCATGAATAGAGGAGAGATGAATAGAGGTCGCCCTCTTGTGGTGCCTAGCTTACCTACAATATTAAAAGAGGGTGCGAACTTAGTGAGATGTTGTGTTCTTGTGATGTTACGAATCTTGCAAGGTGTGTAAACTTAGCAACACTTTGCCCTTGTGAATGTTGTAACACAAAAACTCAGTTATGTGAAATCTTGAGGTGTGAGCTTAATGATCTTGTTTAAACCCTAAACCCTAAACACATAATTACTTGTGAAATTATAATGGGTTGGAACTCGGAGGTAATGGGCAAAGCTAAAAGATAGGACCAAAGTGAAGTGGCTGGCCATATCTGTTATGCCTTGGACTCTAGTGGAGGTTTTCAAATCTTTAGATTTAAACAAATTCTCTAAATTTTTAATTAATGGTGAAATGACTCTGCAAATTGTATGTAGAATAAGGGTCTCTTTCCATTGGGCTACACACAATAAGCTACTGCCTAATGGAAAGCCACTGAAATGGCCCCTATTACAACAGTGGCTTTCGATTCCGTAGAGGCAATGGGTTAGAAATTCATAACTGATGAATGGTAATAGATTGATAGTCTAGTGATTTTCTATCTATTTTTTAGGTACACATACATTATTACAATTTGAGAAAGGTGACAAATGTCATCCTATGATGATTCAAAATTTGACTCACAGCTCTTGTAGCTCCTGCATTTGATCACTAAGGAGTGCTGAGATGATAATGAGCCTTGTTGGGTGAAAATATATTATGGATGGAAAGGGGCTGTTATGATGGCTTCTATCATAACAGCCCCCTAATGGAAAAATGTCCTAAGGAACATGAAACCTAAAATAATATGACCCCCTAAGTCATATTGGATTTATGGAAGTGAGACAAGTGAAAGGAGATGGCCACAGTGAACCAGCACCCTCCAGTGCACCATCCTGGATGTCCTGTTATTACTCAGTTGTGGATGAACTCAACCTGCTTGTGAGTTGTTAGTAAATAGTAGTTAAAAAAAAGCAACTGAGCTAACTACCATGGTTAACAAGGGAACTGAAACCCAACAGAAAACTGTTCCTGACAACTGACCATCCATCCTTCACAGTGCGCTGGTGGTGCTAGTTCCCTGTGGCTGAAGGAGATAGATCTGCGGTTTAAGCACGGTGAGGGGAGTTGAATGGAGGGCAATCTTACTCCATCCTAGTGTGCCCTGTGCTGTTGGCCAACGTGTTACCAGATCCTCAACTCAATTTTCCTTCCAAAACCTGGTTGCTCCTATAGCATAATTTGTGTGGGATGTTACAATCTGTGTAACGTTTTATGCACCATGTGATTAACATTATTTTGTAACTTTTTTTTAAAAAAAATCTAGCTTTACAGACCTTTTTCTTTACTTCTACAAACCTTGTCTTTTATTTAACCAAAAACATATTTTCAGAATAAAACTTGTTCCTTAACGTTCATGAGCTTGTAGGTGCCAGTGAAACATCTGACACAACCTACAACAACAAAAACACAATGAAAACGAAATTTGGAAAAGAAGAAAGATGACAAAATCTTTCTAGTTCTTTACATCAAGAAGGGTCTAAAGATAGAAATGCCAGAGGACTGGGGCATTCCCAAAATGAGGGCCCACTTTCGAAGCCACAGCCAGAGCTGGGCTCTTACTTTGAGAATGCCTTGCTCCCAGGGCATTTGCCTGGCATAGAGTGTGACCGTTCACTTCTTTTCAGTGAATAGCCCAAATTGCACAACAAGAGCAGCATGGGTACAGCTTGCATTCCATTTTTTTGAAATGCCCTCGGTACAGGCATAATATTCTGCCATAGCCAAGCTGCCCCACCCAGAAGAATTTTGCTTTGCAGAATGACCTTTTCTGATTTCTCTAGAGCATAAAGCCCCACCAGGCTTTTCAAAAATGGAAAGTTTTGCTTCTATGAGTATTTTTATTCCTATGATACCCGTCAGTTATAAAAATATATATTTAAAAAAAAATTAAATGTGAGATCACTCTTTATGCTCAATAAAGTATGCGGATGAGGGTAGGCGTTACCAAAACCGGGCAGCACTCAAATGCCGCCTCACACAGGCCCTTGTTTGGGTAATGCCCCTTGTCCATGTGCATTACCACCTTACACTAAATCTGTTCAGGGAGGGCTTCACATTTGCATTTCTAGAATGCACTTGTGCTACAGCCTTTTGATTTTGATTTTGATTTTTCCTATGTGTGCACTCGAGTGTCTACAATCATCAGTGAACAGACACATCATGGGATTAGTATCGTGGCACCTTTTCAGGTTTGGTACTTGGGTGTCAAATAATTATTTTATTTTTCAAAATCCACTTTGACAAAAAATAATAATTTCTGAAATTTCAGCAATAAATATAGCGAGCTTCTTTCACAGGTTTCCTAAACTCTCAGTTTAAAAAATAATGATACCTTTTGCAGCAGTTTTTGTTGATTCTTTTTGCAAAATTGGGCAGACATAATGTTCCACCAAATTGTAACTCAGAGAAATGTTGTCATTATTAGATACTTGCTCTCTAGTTGTCAACCCTAAACCCTAAACCTGGTTTCCACCAATGTTTGTGTTTGTGCCTCCCTTGTAAATTTTTTTTTGGTCATTTCTAACAAATCATTTCTGAAAAATTCAGCATCTTCAAAAATAATTTGATTAATACCAAACCTAAAACGGTACTACAGTAATTCATGGACACTAGTGGGGCGTGACAATGAAAATTCTAACAATAAACACGGAACCATGCGCCTGACCATACATGTAGTTGTAAAGGCCAAAGTGAATCAGCCCCCATGATTGTACCAGTTGGCCGTTCTGTCCATAGGATGGGCTGGATGATTGTCTTTTTTTCATTCGCCTTTTTACCTTATGTTAACCAACATCCAGCCACAGTCAATCTTTTTTGGCTGATGATCTTTGACCATCTTTTTTTTTCATTGCCAATTTTTTCCCAACCCTGCATTCCATACTACCCACCAACCTACCTACCCTACTGACCTAAATTTTAACCTTGCCTACAAACTAACAACTAATCCCTTACTTACCTTGGCAAGACTCTTGTCTTCTCTTGGTTAAACTTATATTTCTTCTTGGCTAAACTTCTATCTCTTGGCAAAACCTATATATCTTATTGACTAAACAACTATTTTTTGGGTAAACTTATATCTCTTGGCTAAACCTATATTTCTTCTTGGTTAAACTTTTATCTCTTGGCAAAACCTATATTTCTTCTTGGCTAAACTTTTATCTCTTGGCTAAATCTATATTTATTCTTTGTTAAACTTATATTTCTTGGCTAAACCTATATATCTTATTAGCTAAACTTTTTTTTCTTGGCAAAAATATTTTTTTCTTGGCTAAACTTATATATTTTGGCTGAACCTATATTTTTTCTTTGTTAAATTTCTATCCCTTGACAAAACTTATATATTGTATTGGCTAAACTTCTATCTATTGGCTAAACTTATATTTTTTCTTAATTAAACTTGTATTCTTAGAAAAACCTATATTTCTTCTTTTCAACTAAACTTCTATTTCTTAGCAAAACCTATATGTCTTACCAATTAAAATTTTACTTACTTCCTACTCCAAAAAATAACTAAGAAAGTATATACATTTTTCGGTAATGCCACTTTATTTATTAACAAAACATCTACTTATTGGCAAAACCTACCTACTCGCACATCATCATACCTATTTATGCACTTACAAATTGTAGACTTTGATTACAAAAATTATAATGTAAAATGTGGGTATTGCAAAAGAGTTGTAACATCTATTTGTAGCTTGATTCAAAATCATGATGACAATAAGCCACTAACCCCAAATGTGGGTATTGCAATTGCAGGAATTTTTTTGGCGACAATCCTCTACCTCCACTTTGGACCATTAATGCAAGATGTACTTAATTTAATTAAGGAATAGGCTTGATAAATTTAGAGTTAAAAAAGACATCAAACATTTATAAATATTTGCAAAAAAATTAATACTAATCAAAATGAATCCTAGGTTCGATTTTGGGGGGAAATTTGGCCAAATTTTCACATACAAATATTTGCAACAAGATTCATTTTATCTCTTTTGAAGATGAATGAAAAAATGTCAAGTTGGGCCTTCAAGTTGAAGTGACCCCACGAAAGGTAAGAGAATAAACTATTATTTCATTAAATTAATTTTTTCTTTTCATGTGTTTCAATTTTAATTCATCACTCATTCCTAAAAAATATTTTGTATGGCATTTGTATATATTTATATAGTTATTAATTTTTATGGCATTACCATTTTAAAAAATTAGGTTTATATATAAATATTTTGGGGTAATTAGTTTTAAACTCTAAGGCTAATGCTTCCATTCATTATAATTTTTAATCAATTAACTTTAAAATTCAAAACATAGTTGTTATAAACATTTTTTATATTCCATATGTAAATGTTTGTATAATCATTAGGTTGAGAGCATTACCATTAGGATTATTTAGGGTTTTAAGTTTAAGGTTTAATGAAATGTGTGCTGATTTATTTAGGTTTTGTTTTCAAATCAAGATACAACTCCTTTGAATGTAACATCATCCTTTAACATCAACGATATGATATTTTAAAAAATAAAATTCTTATGTATTTTTATTGTTTTGATGAACCACACAAGGATCTAGCCAAATCTAGGATTCCCATACCACATGTTGGCAAACCACTAAATTCTATGAACTAAAGATGGAAATTTTATAAATGTAGGTGTTTAATTGGAATAAAATGTGAATAGTTTTTTGCATCATGTAACATGATATTATTTAGCTTTTGAATTGTGGACTTGCAATATTGATATGAAATTTTAGACATGAATGTATTTATTTGTAGGTTCTGTTTTACAATAATTGACAATATGTTTAAATATTATAACTTATGGTATTAATATGATATATTATCAAGCCTTTTATTTTATTTTTTAATACTTATATTCTAGATAATTCCTATTGAATGTAGGTATTACATTTGGTGGAAATGATGCCCCTAAATAATAAATGATGAAGGAGCAATTTTTTTACAATACCTTAATAATAAAAGTTTATCAAACATAAGGGGCTTTTTGTGAGGGTACACAATGCATATTTATGTAGGTATTGCAAGAAGTTGAAAACTTCAAACCCTTGGAGTTTGGAAAAAATGAGGTATGTCCAAAGTTTGAAATGTGAGGATATTGTTAATTGGTTTAAGAACTTTTATTTATAAATATCTTTTGGATATTTTTTTATTGCATTTGGTCCATTAGATGTAGATATTGCATTTGGTGGACAAAATCCCCCTAAGTAAATCTTAGATGATGAAGGACTAAATTTTTGCAATATCTACATAATAAACATTTATTAACTAAAAGGGGACTTTTGGTGAGGGTACACAATATAGATTTATGTAATTGTTGTGATAAGCTTACCATGGTAAACTAATAATATTGCATTACATAAATAAAGGCAAAATCACCCTAATAGTGACTACAAACGATGTAGGTATTACAAATTAGGGTTTGGAAAAAATGGGGCATGCCCACATTCAATGCTTACATCTAAAGATGAAGGTATTAAGGTAGGTATTGCAATTTGGGGTTGGGACATGCATTTAGGATTTGACAGAGGGTGATAAGGTATGGTATTGCAAATTGAAAATGTTAACCTTCATCTAAAAACTAAATAGTTTCATACAAAAAAAACCTTAAACCTAATAATGGTAAATTTTTTTTTGCATAAACCATAAATTATGTAGACATTAAAACTTAATGGATGCATAGGATTAAAGTTGAAAAACTAAACTAACCTATACAATGAACCTCAAAATGTTGAACTAAAATCTTTGTATGTAACAAAAAATCCCTACATTGACCTTAAATTAAATAAACATAAAAAGAATTGGTTGCATAATTTTAATGGTGGGATTTAACATTTGTTTTTAGAACCAAGTTTTAAACCTAATATAAATGTTAGGAAAAAGGTTACCTTAAACCTTTAAAAAATTAATGACAAAAAGGTGGGTTTAATTTCCCTATACCCTAAACCCAATGTCCCCCTTGTTTATTTAAAACATATATTAGGCAAAAGTTTATATTAGGGTAATGTAACATGAACATGAGTTGGTTGATAAGTGCGTATTGCAATTTGAAATACTTTATGAAGAACCTAACCATAAACAAGAAAAGATCAAAAGTTTGCAATATTTTTATAAACAAACTGGTTTATGCACCAAGGGGTCCTTTCATGAAAATGGGCAATGTAATTATATAAAATATAAAATAATTATTTTTCATTAAGGTTATTGTGTGGGTATTTCACGATAAGGATAATGAAGGCATTGTTTAAATGTTCTAGCATGACCATAGAATGTGCTAACTGTGTTAAATGTGGGTATTGCTCATTTGGTTTATAATAAATGTAATCCATTTGTGGTGGATGGGGGTTATTGTATGCAACATGGCATAAGATGATCCCAAAATCTACAAATCCCAAAATTAGAAGTCAAAATTAAAACAAGTCGATTGATACAAAAATGTTCAAGTAACCACACTACAAAAATGATGGTGATAAAAAAATATCATGCTAAGTTAATTTGTAATGGCTCGATACAAAAAAGGTGCATACATGCATTGTAATTATATCTATGATTAATCCTCCTTTGAGGATGAACTAGAAATAATGCTGATATTAGTGCAATACTTTGTTGCATCTTCTACAACTTTTGTTGCATGATGATGAATAAATAGTTGATGATGTTCAAGTGTAAACCAAACTGCATCTACAACAAAAGCCTCCTTTGTTGTGCTCTGAAACTTAACACAAAAAATAAGATAAAAAATAAAATTCCAATGTTAAGATGTAAACAATGTAAAAAAAAGGAAAATTTATAAATATGGAAATACACCACCCATGAAAGATTTTGGAATCATGATATTTCGATATTGCATCCATTTCTTTGGCTTGATTGCACTTATTAGATTCCAATGTCCAATTTTGAACACCCCGTGCAACTTTCAGAGGCTTTGTATAAGCATCTCTATTTGCCCGAATTGTTTCAACAATTTTTCCATCACTTTCAAGGCACACCCATGCACTTTCTGGGATGAACCTCACCCCACATGCTAGAATTCCAATGATGCCCAACAACATTTTGGAAGTTAAACATACCAACAAAGGCCACTTAAATTGTTCCATTTGTTGCGCTTGGGTTTGAAGTTCATCCCACTCTAATTATGTTTTTTTCTTCACTCGATTAAGGGCTTTCTTTTCATTCCACTTTAGCATTGCACGTGGGTTGTTTAAAATACGAACATTGATAGAACCGTGGTCTTGTTGCCTAGGCCCCCCAAGATGAATAGAAGGACAACCAAATTTACCTACCTCCAAGTGAAGCCCATGTTTGTTGTCCAAATGGTGATGAAGCAACCATTTAGCCGCGCAACTGTCAATGCATCCATTGATCTTGTAAACCCACCTTGACCCTTCATGAACCCAATCTACATTTCCATAACATGATTCAATGGTATTTTTCCATGATCATTTTCATGTGAAGCCACCTCAACCCCTACAAAATTTTAATATACCAATAAGTTTGCATTATGAAAATATTGTAATCAGACTAGCCCCTAAACCCTAAAAACATGACGAAGGTATTGCAATTAGACCAACCCCTAAACAATAATCAAAGATGAGGGTATTGCAATTAGACCGACCCTTAAACAATAATCATGATGAGGGTATTGCAATCAAACCAACAACTAAACAATAATCATGATGAAGGTGTTGCAAAGAAACCAAGACCCTAGACCCAATATATTAAGTTATTGCTTGGTATTATGTGAAGAATCACTTATTTAAGCATATGGGTATCGCTTGAGAAAAATTTGACAAAAACATTACCCATCCTCATTCTCAAAAGAAGGAGGATGGGATAGGATTTAAGGTTCCCAATGATTATGCTACATAAAAACTCTTTTAAAATCTAGCATGTCCCATAATTCATCACAAGATATTTACCTTCAAGAGTAGGTGTATAGATAATTCTTTGCTCTACTTCAATTTACTTTTCATTTGTTGCATCATTCCTTTGTTATTGATTATTGCTAGTTAACACCATTCCTTGGCATCTAGGTCTCTTCCAATGACTCCCATCCTTAAATAGAACAATGGTTAATTCATATTTTTTGTTCATTATTCTATTTCTAATTCATTAATTTAATTTTCGTTTCTAAGCACATCATTCAAAAAACATAGAAATCTTTTTATAACAATCCAAAAAAAATAGAAAAGCAAACTTGAAGTTACTTGTTACAACTTGATGCCACCAACTCTGACCTAATGCAACCAATAACAACTATTTTATACACATTTACAACAATAATTATATGTAAAATTAGATGTTGTTAATTATATTTAAAGGCATAAAGGTTTTTAAAAATTTTAATTTTAGTTTATAAATGGTTATATTTAATGATTTTTCATAATTTAATAACTAATATCATTATATATTATTACATGATTATATTATATTATTTAATTTTCATATTAAATAAGTAAATATATTAATTACTTAAAATTATTAAGTCTTGCCATGTGTTGCCTTTATGTAAAACTTCATTGTCATCGTTTTCGATAATGGATAAAAAATAACAAGCAAATGATGACAACAAGTTAGGGGTTCGTTGTCATCTACACCTAGTCGAACAAAACACAAGAAGATGACAACAAGTCAAAGGCTCGTAATCATCTTTTGCAACTACTAAATAATAACAAAGTGACGATTATGACGAACCCTTGTCATTGTTTACACCTTATGGAGAAAACACAAAAACACAATGACAAACCCCCTGCTTGTTGTCATCTTCTGAAGTCAATCAACAAAAAAACTAGAAGATGATGATGAATTGGGGTTCATTGTTGTCTTCTGTAGCTACTGGAAAAAAAACCAAAGCAATGACAATGAGCCCCTGGTTTTTCATCATCTACACCTTATGGAGAAAACACAAGAAAATGTTGACGAGCTGAGAATTCATCATCGTCTTCTAAAGCTACTAAAAAAAGAGGAGAAAACAACAAATCTCACTTGCTGTCATATTATGTTACAACATATGAAGAAAACAAACTAGAAGATGATGACGAGCTTGGTGGTTCATTGTCATCTTTTGATTTTCTATTGTAGTGCCCTAAGCCATAAACTAGAAGACTGACGACGAGCAACTTAGCTTGTTGTCGTCTTCTAATTGCAACACAAAGAAATCAGAAGATGATAATGAACTAGCTCGTTGTCGTCTTCTACAAGCACAACCAAAAAAAAACATTAATATATAATTTTTTTAAATGACAACAAGCCTTGGTTCTTCAATGTTTTCTACACAACAAAAAAAAACCTTTAAAAAAAAATCGAAGAGAAAAATTTACCTGCATTCACATTCGTTCTAACAACATTGCTCTAACAACAATCACTCCAAAAAGGTCAATTTAATGATCATTGTAACAAGCTCTAGTTGTCCCAACATAGATGACGTCAAGCAAAATCCAAGTGCTAATGAACTCTGAAAACATGCAAAGTAAATATGAATGTTAATTTACACCCAAATTAAAAATCTAGAAAAACCTTAACTGTAGAAAAGAAATGTAGAAGACATACCTCGTTTTTGTGTCTTCTCGAAGATGTTGCAGCTCGTGTTGCTTAGATCTTTAAGTTGCAACAACTCCTTATTCTTCTTTGAACTTTGGCTTCAGCAACGGGTTATGGCCATGTTCTTTCAATTTTCAACAGGACTGACAATGAGAACAAAAAAGAAAGAGAGTTTTGAGGGAAGAAACCCTTAACATGGGTAGAGGAACAGGGTAGGTGGGAATACTGTTTTGAACAGGGTAGTTGGGTGAGCAGGATAGGTTTGTGGGTGAAAAGAAAATTAACTCTTAAAGGGCAGGCAAAAAAAGAAGTGTGACTCAACCTCTGTAACTGGACCAGGTTCAATAACTGGATGAGCACTAGTTCATCCGAAACGGAACTGGTGCAGTCATGGGGGCTGGGTCACTCAGGCCCTTGGGGTGGTTGTTTAACTGGAGGACTAGGATCCAAGTCCTTCTTTCACCCAAATAAATCAAAAAAGAAAAAGAAAGGGATTCGGTAGTATTTGGTGATCATAAAGAGTAAAGACCTGATCCGATTTTTTGTTAGTGTAATTGAATCGCATGTTACCAATGTATATTTTCCGCTGCTGTTTGGGAGGTGTTTGAAAAATGGAATGCTGCCTGCCTTAGCAGGCTTTCTTTCTTTCCCCAGTGGTACCCACCAGGTAGGGTGTGGGGCGGGGGGCGGGGGGAGAAATACCGAAACGAGAGCAGGTCTTCAGTCTTTCTGGGTAAAACCCTTGGCTGCACCTGACACTCAGAGGCTATGTGATTCATAAAAGGGTGAAGAAAAGGTAAATTTGGATTCTGGCAAGAGCAAGATAATCAAGGGACTATCGGTAAGCAAAGATTTGAGCGACCTATAGATAATAACCCAAAGAGAAAATGTCAACCCCAAAAATGGAAACCCAGTGAAATCGTAACTGGTTCTTCACAAATAGATATGAAAATAAACATATCCACTAATAGGTAAGTATGATTCATGAGTCCTTGCAACTTAGATAGGATTATCTAGATAAAATAAACTCTATGTAAATTAAATTGATTTACATATCAGAATTAAACCCTTATTGTCTCATAGAGTGTCTTGAAACAGAGAATGAACAGAGACCAGATTTACTTGTTTCCTGATATGGTATGTAGGTTCAGTTTATTATGGCAACTCTTTTCTCAAGCATTCCGGCCCCACATTATGATTGTTTGCTCCAAATACATACACCTTTTAGCTCAAAGTATAATGCAAGATGATGGTGATGCAAGATTTCCAAAGTATGAGAACTTTAAACGGTATCTGTGCTTCATGCTGGGTTGCTCCTTTCTACTTCGCTGGAATTTTTTCAACAACCACATAAATTAAGGAGTCTATATTCCTCTGATGCATTCCACTGTTCAATATAATTCCAGTAATGGTGCCCAACTTGGGAATCGCATGCAGCTAAGATAATGGATGTTCCTTGGTAATTAAAAATTTGATGTCCGCACCTGCTGGCAAGAATGGGTTCCACTGTAGTGGTCCTCACAATCATGGGAGATTCATTATCATGTTCGAAGTAGATTGTTGCTGAAGACACAGGTCACAAATCTGAATTTAAATTGTACATGGACTTTTTCCTCATTGAGGTTTTCATGATGCAATAAGGTAAATAGGATGATCACCAAACACTTAGCAGCTCAGATAGCTGGGATTTAGTGACTGTGCATTTGATGGCTCTGGCCTTCAAAGACTTTTGGTAGTCCACCAGTCTAGCCCACCTAGCCCTTTACAGACTCACACCTTCCCAAAGTGGGTATTTGAAAAACAAAATCTGTCATAGAACACATTTGGGTCTTATAACAGTGCAGTAACTGCCTTGTAAGTAGCTACTCTATACCCTATGCATTTACACAACTCCGCCCTAACCATCAAAGCCCTACCTGAAATACAAAAAGACTATTTTCAATTACCAAACAAATTTATATTAAGATAAAAAATTTCCAAATATTCTCACCTTCAGCCACACAGTCATGGGTCCCTTAGAGTTCTGAAATACAATTTTTTTTGAACAACCATCAATGTAGATGGAAGCTCCCAGCCTAGGTGGTGCCACATGGGGCAATCCCTTGATGAATCTCTCCAAATTTGAACGGATCTCTTTCTTCCCCTCTCTTTCTCACCATTGCCAATGTTGCAAGAACTTTGCTCTCACTAATGACGCATGAGCTTTTCTCTCACTAATGATGCAAGAACTTCTTTTTCTCTCTTTCTTTGTTTTTTCTTTGCATGAGTGCTTGTCATAAAAGTTTCAACAATAACATGATTTTCCTTTTTTAATGTTGGTTTTTGAGTGACAACCACATCCTTGGCATGGCTTGCTAATGTGAAACTTGGGTCCACCTATTGTCATTTGCACTACAAAAGCTTCTTCCACCCCTTCTTTCATTGACATTGCATGAGCTTCACAACTTTTTTTTCCCTCTCTCTCACTAGCATTGTATGAACTTTTCTCTACCTCTCTATCATTAACACTCCAAGAGCTTGAGATCTTTTTCCCTTTCTCCCTTTCTCCCACTACATTACAATAGTTTTTTTCTACCTTTTTTTCATTGACATTCTAGGAGCTTGAAAGCTTTTTTTTTCCCTCTTTCTCACTAACACTACAAGAGCTTCTTTTTGCTTCTTTCTCACTAACACTCTAGGAGCTTGAAAACTTTTCTTTCCCTCTCTCTTGATGAGACAAGCTCTTTCATTCCCTTTCTTTCATTGATGTTGTAGGAGCTTCACAACTTCTTTCTTCCACAACTAGTGCTATAAAAGCTTTTTTTTAATCTTTTTCTCACTAATAATTCAAGAACTTTAAAAGTTCTTCCCCTCTCTTTCAACAACATTGTTGTAGGAGTTTCAATGTTCAAAGTTTTTATCTCCTTTTATCTCATTAGTGTTGCAGGAGTTTATCTATCATTCTTTCTCACTAATATCATAGGAATTGAAAAGGCTTGACCTTTCCCAAGCTTTTTTTCCTTTGTTTTCTCTTTTTGTACACACCTTTTGACGCGCCCCCAAGTTCCTTGTTAGACCCAACAAGGGTCCAACTTTGTTAAAGGACGGAAGTAGTTGGAACTCAGTGCCGCTCTCAGCTTCCAGCACTAAAGGGGTGAGAGGGGCGTGCTGAAAGTTTTGGGATTAGACTAGGAAGAGGGACAACTATTTAGTTACTTGGTCATGCATCAAAACCAACCACAAGTTGGTTAGTTCACCTCCGAAAACATTCTTAGTGTTGGGACAAACCACGAGCAACACGGACTCACTTGACTCACCACAGCCTAAACTCGGGGTGTCACAACCTCACTTTGGCCAAGTGTGGGGGTGAAGCCCAACACTCTCGAAGTTGGGGATTTGGAGTCCTCTAGGACTTCCAAATGTTTAGTGCTCGACAACAAGGCCCAAAACACCTCGCATTGGGGTGTTCTTGGTGTCATTGGAAAGGTCTTGAAGCGCAGATATCGAAAATGGCCTCGCATTGGCCATTTGGACATCTGTAGCCCAAGTTATAGCCAAAAGAAGTTCCGGGAGTCAAATTGGCAATTTGACTCCCGACCACTAAAAGTCGGGAATCGACCTCTTCCCGACCTCCGAATTGAGAGTGCAACACGTCGTTGAAAAGATCTCGACGAGGGCTACAACTTTGGTTTAGACCTCGTTGCGATCGAACTCTACAGTCGGGAGTTATGAGCTCCCAAAGTCCCGGGACTCCAACCGGGACAGTTTCGGGATAATTTCGGGACTCCAACTTGGGAGTCCCAGGAAAAAGAGCCATTTGGATGTAGCCCCCGTGGAGCGTTGCAAAGAATACTATATGGGGGAAGGTGGTGGCTTCCCCTGAGTCCGGGCCGTGGTGAGTCTTGTGTCTCAAAGTGCCCGTGGCTTGTCCCAACACCCAAGGGTGTCCCGAATGTGAACTAAGCCTCTTGTGGCTGGTTCTTGGATGCAGATTCAAGCTTGATCTTTTAGTCCCTCTTCCTAGTCTAATCCCGGGACTTCTAGCACGCCCCTCTACCCCTCTATAGTGCTGGAAGTCGGGAGCGCCTTTCGAGTCCCAACTTTCCGCAACTCTACATAGTTGAACCCTCAAGTGGGTTCAACCCGGGACTTGGGAGTGCGTCACGGGGGAAGCCACCACCTTCCCCCATATAGTATTCTTTGCGTTGCTTTGTCGCACCCGCATCCAAATGGCTTTTATTCTCAGGACTCCCAAGGAGGAGTCCCGAAACTGTCCCAGTTTGGACTCCTTGGACTTTGGGAGCTCATAACTCCCGGATCACACCTCGGATTGGGATGAGGTCTGAAGCAAACTTGTAGATCTCCTCAAGAGCTTTCCAACGGTGTGTCGCACTTCACCTGCACACACCGGAATCGGGTCGATTCCCGACTTTTTGTGGTCGGGAGTCAAATTGCCAGTTTGACTCCCGGCCCTTCTTTCGACCATAACTTGTGTTGCAGATGTCCGAATGGCTCATGCGAGGACATTTTCGACATCTACACTTCAAGGCCTTTGCAACAATATAAAGAACAGTTCAAGGCAAGGTGTTTTGACCTCTGCAATTGAGCTCTAAAGTTGCGGGAGTCCCAAAGGACTCCAAGTTCCCACTTTTGGGAATGTGAATCTCATCCTCACACTTGCCTCAAAGTGGGGTTGCGACACCTTTCTCTCTCATTGGCCATCATTACCACATAAATATTGTTATGGAACTTCATAACATATTTTCATTTTTTTTAACTTTCTTTTTTTTGCTCCCAACATATTCATTATTTTTATTTATAAGAAGTGTGCAAATAACATTGTTCATCACTGTCTTCATAGTCTTTGCACAAAACAAGAGTTTTCAAGTTCCTTTTTTTTTTCTTTTGTGTTTACAGGAAGTAAGGGCAACTATGAATGCCCCCCGCTTTATTGTCTACAAGAGGCACTTGGGCCAAAGTTCAAACCTTATCACCATCTTCTTCTTGTGTGTAAGAAGTGGGTTTAGACACCCCAATGTTGTCAACTTGTTGATTGTGTCTGCAAAAGGCAAAGGTTGAAGCTCAAATTGTTGTCATTATCTTCTTCATGTGTGCAAGAGGCAAGGAGAAGTTATGTGCACCCCCTCTATCATCATTTTGTTGGTCACATTTGCAAGAAGTGGGGGCAACTTGGGCCCTTCGTCATCATCTTCTTGTGTGTTAAAAGTAAAGGAACTTGGGGCCCCCATTGTGGTCATCATCTTTTTTTGTGTTAAAAACAAGGGAACCCAAGCTTTCTCATTTTTTCTTCTATTTGAATAAAAAATTCTTTCCTTTTTTTTATGTGGTTGGAAAATTAAGCTTAAGGCTAAACTCTACCAAATTCCTTGATTTTAATCCTTTTTTTCTCTCTTTTTCCACCATATTATTTACAACCTAAAAAACCCTTGTTTTTCCAAAGGTTATAATCTTTTCATATCTACATGCTTGTCCAAATCTTCAAATCCCTACCTGACCCCCCCTTTAATGACTATGTTATCAAATATTGTTTTGCAACAACTTTGTTGGGATATGTTAAATGATTTGGATTTTTGCCCTAGCCCTTTGCCTAACAAGTGTTTGCAACTTATACATGCATTTTAAATTTACACCTTCATAACATAAAAGGTGAGCTTGCAAGCCCACCTTGAAGTTATGGTGAAACCTTTCGTTTGCATATTTGATTACTAAAGTGTTCCAAGCTTGGGTGAACCTAATTCTATCATTTTTTCTTTGTCTTTTAAAATGTTCAATTAGCCATGGTAAGTGTTTCTTGATTTCACCTTGATTTTTCCTCCTACCTTTCTTTTCATTTAATTCCTTAACCTTTTTTGTTGCATCCTTATCCATGGTTTTTTGCTTCAAAACTACCAAGTAGTCTTCAAATTTGACCACATGTGATCATGAGTAATCTACCAAGGGTTATTTAAGTTCATTTCTCTTTGCAAAAGAAAATGGCAATGATAATAGGTTAATGAATGAAAAAAGATTTGGGTTCAAACTTTTAAAAATCAAATGTATTTCCTTAGGAATAGTTAAGTTTTATAAGTTGACAACTACTTATGTTTGGGTGTGAAAGGTTGATGGGATTGTAGGGTTGCCATGCATCTATACATAACAACATGGTAAAGGTGAATAATACAATTCATCTCCACTTATGGTAGTCCCATTCTAAGTTACCAAATCAATGTCTTGTAATGTAGACATAATAGAAGCCTTTTTTCCAATGTTGTCCTCCTCTTCCATCGATGTTGAATTTGAAAGATGAATGTCTTCATGGTCTTGGTTTACAACATACACTTTCATTTGGACTTTTTTTTTCAACCATGTTAGCAAGGTTCAAAGGTCAAATTCTTATAACCCTAAACCCTAATTTCATTTTTTTGGTCAACAACTCTTCTAGGTTTTTGTTTACCCACCCTACCAATGTGACTTTATCTAGTTCAACATGGTTGTTTCTTTCCATGGCTAAGTCTCTTTCCTTTCTAAAGTTTGTTTTGAATGGCTTGAAACTAGACACATCTAAGGGTTGGAGATCATGTGAGGTGTGCAAAGGTAATGCCACAAATTCAATTATTTGTTTTATCGCTTCAATTGTGACACATGAACCATGACCATCAAGAATCAAAACATGCTAGTTGTTTTGAGAAATATCACCTATAATAAATCAATTGAAAAAATATAGACATTCATTGAAAAGGTGAAGTCATCCATGCCTTTTTTGCATAATCATTGCCTACATTTCTTGATGTTATTATCCCACATTTGTTCACTTGGGAATATGTAGAATGCAAGCAAGGTTGCATGTCTTGGCTACATTCATAGCATGATTCACAATAAACCATTCCTGAAACCTAGGTATGGTGCTATAAACCTCACAAGAACCTTTCTTGGTCAAATGTCAAGCACCAAACTATTAATTCCCAACTTGAATGTCAGTTTCATCAAACTTTCGTACATGATTTGGAAGGTAATTGTGATGGGTGTACAAATTTTGCAAGTTTTGATAATAGGTATGGCATGATTGGATGGTTAGTCTTTGTGCCCTTGAAATTTCCAACCCTTTCGCAAAACATATGCACAATTTTCAAATTTCTCCTCTTGAACCAATACCACCAAATGTTTCCTAGGTCTTGTATTAATTATTTTTGCCATTTTCAATATGAGTTGTTGTAGGGTGATAAACATCCCACATTTATGCATGTTTAAAATCCATGCTACAATTGCCTCATATTCTTGACTTGTTAACACACTTGGTGGGCCCTTCTTTCTTGCCTTAGTTTTGCCATTCAAGTGGCTTGAAAACAAACTTAATGGTATGTTCTAATGTTGACCATCTTCAAAGAGGTATGCCCTTTTTCCATTGCATTCATAACTTCTAGTTGTTAATCAGTCCATTTGTTACAAGGTAAAACAATCAATACCTTACTAAACCTTACATTGATCCGTATGCTTGGTGGTGGCATGGGTGTGGTAGGTGGTGGCATGGCTATGGCTAGTGTGACAAATGGAGGCTCTCGATTCTCTTGGTCATCCTACTGCACCCCACTTTGCCACTTCCTTGGAACATTGAAACTACTTGGTGGGTAGTTCATGAATGGTCCTTTCCTCCACCTTAGTACGTCATGTTGGCCCCCACCCTTGCATTGTTAGAATTTTCAACCTTTGATACTTTTAGCCCTAACCTCCAATTAATAGGGTATGCACTTTGGTCCCATTAGAGGTATACCCATTTCTTTCTTCAAATAGAACCAAGATATCAAAAAAATAAAATCAAGTAAATTTTTTAGACATACAATTTTAGTTTCTCACATGAAATAATGAGATGGTAGAAATCAATAAATTCCTCCTAAACTACGATGTCATTTGTTGTTGATGTGCAGGTTGTTAGAAGGAAAAATCTCCATGTGTAATGCTTAAGAACATAAGGACCTACTCATGGTCTTGCTTTTCTAAAACTTCATCTTGAACTCAATGGTGTTTGTAGGACTTTAGAACTTGATGGCGCTTCTAAAAATCTAGACTTCTGAACCCAATGATAATATAAAAACTTTTAGTATTTTTCCTTCACTTCTTGGTCTACTTTTTCTTTTCCAACAAAATCTAACTTTTTATTTATTTATTTATTTATTTATTTAATATTTCTTTACTATTAGATTAGATTTCTATTTCATTTGTCCATCAATTTATTTACTATTAAATTTGACTTTTGTTTCTTTGTCCATCTATTTTAGATTTTTTTGTTGTAGGCTTCAAAACAACTGCACTAGGGAACAAAAGCTATGAAATTTTTTGGAAGAAGTTTTTTACACTAGGTGGTAAGGAGGACATGCTTGAAGAACATACTTTTGAAAAATGCAATGTTTTTACACAACTAAATGCAATGTCCATACACAATTTGTTCTTGCCTTGAATTGAATTGTTGTTGCCTTGCATATTTTGGAAGGAATTTGTGTTGATTTGGAGCTTGGTGGGTGGGGTGTGTGAGGACATGGTTAATGGTGTACTAAACTTTTGAATAATTTGTACATTGGATTTTATAAGGAGTTATAGATTTTAGGGTTTAAGTATATGTAGTTGTTTGCTTGTTTTGGGGAGTGCCATACATTTTTATTTTTTTTTGTTTCGCAATAGTCAATTATCGAATGTTTGATAATAAGGACATTTTAACATTGTTACCAATAATAAAAATATCAATCATGAGTTATGTCTTGAACTAGAAAATTGTTCAGTGATCGGCCTTTGTTCGATTATAGGCCTATTTACCTTAATTTGTTCTATGTGACAAAAGGTGAAACAATTAAATTTCCCCCCCAAAAAAAATAACAAAAAGAATATTTTTTCGAAAGACTAGTGGGTGCCCATGACCTTCGGCCACCTTGGTTCATGTTTTAGAAACTTTTAACTTTTTTATTTTTATTTTTATGTATTTTCTATTTTTATTATTTTATTTTTTATTTGGATGCAAGTTTGAAGTTTGGAGAAAGAAGACACACCTCATTTTTTTTCAAGTAGGGTTTTTCTTATTTTTTACTCTTTATTTGGTTTTTTCATTTTTGGAATTTTTTTCTTTTAAAATTATTTTATTGTATTTCCCTTTCCTTGTTTCATTTGTTTCCATTCCTTTTTTATAGTTTTTT
>Ga0209208_10003803_pt1 | contig 21571 bp, 20 predicted proteins | sample S1TSphfallax_3_FD_187694 | JGI IMG/M metagenome (GOLD analysis project Ga0209208, IMG submission 187694) | Host-associated microbial communities from peat moss isolated from Minnesota, USA - S1T2_Fd - Sphagnum fallax MG (SPAdes) (version 2) | ecosystem: Host-associated > Plants > Peat moss >...
TCCGCCCCACTAAAAGAAAGGTGATGTCCTCATCACGACCTACGTCTCTTCTTTGCCGGTCTCGCGTGGAATTCTTCTATGGCTTCTTGGGCATGTTCCATGTCGGACTCATTCACCCAGGAAGCCTCTATCGGATGGTATCCTTTCCACTTGACTAAGTACTCCCACTCTCGCCCTCTAAGTTGCCTTGACTTAAGCACGGCCTCCACCTCAAATTCCGGTTCATTATGGACCCAAATCCAAGATGATCCAATCGACCATCTATGGACTTTCAAAGGACAACGTGATTAGTTTTTAAAATAAGTTATTGAATGATCAACATGCTATATGTTGAAACATTATCCATGTGTACAATCTTCACTTCAATAAAATGAATTGAAAATCCAATTGCCAAGTTGAAATTGAAAAGAATGAATATTATGAAACTATATACAGAATGCCAATATTTGATGACAAAAAAAATTTGAAAATCATTAAAAGATATATCTTAATCATCTTGCAAGTTAATTAGAAAAATTTGAACCTCCTTTACATGCACTCCTAAACTACAAGGCTAAAAAGGATCATGGGTAGTTGAAACTTTTTCATCAACTTGAAATGTACTTTTATTACCATCAACACTATAAATGCAATATGGCACTATAGGTTGCGAAAGAAAATTAACTACATCTGCAAGTGTCCTCTTCAAAGAACTTAACCTTTTTGGCAAAGGAAAATATATTCTTGAACATCTAGGTCCAAATTTTGTAGTGACATTGTGAAAAGTTGAAGGTGGGCAAATTCTTTCAACACTTTTATATGTGCAATGTTTGTTGTCACCATGGATGTTGTTGGTTTTCCAATATCTGCATCCAATTTAGCAACATTAGAGTTGTTGATTGTCATATTCTTAGCTTTAATGTTACCTACAATTTGTTCACAAGGTTGAATTGGTGTTGATGTTACATCCACATTTGTGCCTTCATCGTTGTTTTTATCTATGCCTAGTGATTATGGAATTTGTTGTTTTTAGGGTGCATAGGTGGGGCACAATGCGCTTGTCACTTTGGAGCCAACCTTGACACTTGCTAACATTCCATCATGGTAAATGGTTTTGTTAACTTTTGATGAGCCCTAGTACAAGATCTTTGCTTTGCAATTTTGGTTGCCATATGTAAAGTGACTAAAACTTTTTTCAATTAATAGTGATTACATTTTTTTATCGTTGGCAACTGAATTTTCAATCACATTTAATTGCCTAAATCATCATTCATCAAGAGCCTTCCAAAAACATATTACATGTCCCTTTTTCACATTCATTTACCAATGATTAAAACCCATTTTTTGTTGTCACATATAAAGTGACCAAAACCTTTTTTCAATTAGTAGAGACTACATTTTTTTATAGTTGGCAAATAAATTTTCAATCACCTTTAATTACCTAGGGCATCATTCATCAAGAGCTTTCCAAAAACATATTAATGTCCCCTTTTCACATTCATTTACCAATGATTAAAACTCATTTTTGGTCACCATAAGTAAAGCGATCAAAAGTTTTCAATCATCAATAAGCAAAACATTTTATGGCATCTTTTGATTATTTTAAACACAAAATTTTTAAATTAAAATTTGCATGACAACATTTTGAAACTCAAAGTTCATTTTGAATTAAAATTAATTTCAATCCAATGATTAAATGAAGAGGATTTGAATCAAATCGATATACATAGAATATATAATTTACATTTTTTCAATGATCATGGGGCCTTCATGTTTGTGATTCATAAAACATTACCCAAAAAAAGAAAATTTTAAAAACATAATGTAATGTCCAACTATAAAATCTTTCCTTTGACATATGATAGTGATTTTTTTTATTGAAAAGAAGATAATATTATGTTTATTGTTTTAAAATGCAAAAAAACACACTTTTTGAATAAAATTTTCATCAAAAAAATTTTAACCTATAAATTGTTCTAGATTTAATTGATTTATATTAATATCATTCACCACAAATTTTTATTTATTTTTCAACAAGTTACACCCTATATTATTTTACTTGCCATTTGGAATAAAATGGATGTGACTAAACCAAATTAGTCCTTTATGTGCCATGTAATAGACCCAACAACAAATGATGCATGCTTTTCATTTAACTACACTATCACACCACTTATTAGGCATCCATAAAAGGTAGTTGCATTATCTACTCCAAAATAAACAAGTTTTGAGGCTAAATCTTCAATTAACAATCCTTCAAAAGCACATACAAAAACCACTAACATTTTGGTGAGTATATTGAATCCACCCCCTCAATGACTTTTTCCAAATTCAAGAGAATGGGCACCCTCTTCCAACCTTTGACCAAAACTTTGAATAGACATGAAACTTTGATTATCAAGTGTTTTGACCTCATCAAACTTAGAGATGAAAAATTTGGCCTTTTAAATAACATGTTTAATGGCAGTAAAGACAATGTTGTGTATACATTTTGCCATTCCCAATTTGCTAGAATTAGACCAGTGCACCTCAATGGGGGTCTTATCCACCTTCAAAAATTCATAAAAGCCTTGAATGCAATCATAATTTGTCATTGGCCTCTCTCCCTTGTTTTAGAAAAGATAAATATAGTTGCAAATTGAAAATGGTTTGTATGCAGGGTGAAACCTTAGGTCGAGGGCATCACCAAAATAAGCTCTCCCCAGGCAATAGTCGAGTGCAGGCCCCATTTTCGTAATGCTCGTGACCCGAGAACTTTACCCAGCGTAAAGACCTGCCAAAAATTGAATGCTTATAGACCTGCCATAAATTCAGTGGAGAACCCAAGGCGAAACAGGATGGGGGCATTAAAGTTATCCCTAAAATTGTACCATGTTGATGCCCACTTGCACCCCTCTTTGCTACCTCATCCCTTTTTTTTGTATTATCCAAAAAGTCTCAAGATAGGGAACCAAGAAGGGTCCAAATTGGGAAAACCCAGGATGAGACCCCCAAATTCAGCACATCAATTTTTGTTTTTCTCACTCATGGGCTGCCCACCTCTAGCCTATATTATGGGGGCTAGGTATATGGGCTAAGGGGCTAGGGGGCTGAAGTGGTGTTGGCTATTTGGGTATGGCTATTCGTGATTTGATTTCAATATTGACTATTGTTATGGTTATTGTTTATGGCTATTGGTTATTGCTGATGGCTATTGGCTATGGTTATCCACTATTTGATTTTGCTATTGACTATTGTTATGACAATTGGTTTTGGTAATTGGATATTGTTGATGGCTATAGATTATTATTATAGCTATTGATTATTTTGAGATTCAATTCTGAGAGTTAGGGTTTGGGTTTTAAAAGGTTAAATATTAGGGTTTATGTTTTGAGGTTTTAAGGTTTAGTTTTTAAAGTATAAGTTTGAGTTTTTTAGGGTCTTGCTTTTAGGGTTTAGTTGGATTTTTTTTAGGGTCTAAGTTTTAGGCTTTACTTGTAAGGGCTAAGTTTGGGCTTGTAAGGGGTTGATTTAAAGGTTTCGATTTGGTCCTTTGTGAGTTCACATGGTAAGGTTTGGTTTTAAGGTTCAAGGTTGGGCTTTTTAAGGTTGAATTTTAGGGTTTGGTGTACGGTTTAAGGTTAATCTTTTGTTAATACACATGTTAAGGTTTGGTTTTAAAGTTTAGGGCTGGGTTTTGTAGGGTTGAATTTTAAGGTTGGTTTTTTTGTTAATACACATGTTAAGGTTTGGTTTTAAGGTTTAGGGTTGGGTTTACGGTTTAAGGTTGGTTTTTTGTTAGTACACATGTTAAGGTTTGGTTTTAAAGTTTAAGGTTGGGCTTTGTAGGGTGGAATTTTAGGGTTTGGTTTAAGGTTGGTCTTCTACTTCTACTTTTTAAGGTCAAATTCTAAGGTTTGGTTTAGAGTTTAAGATTGGTCTTTTGCTAGTACACATGTTAAGGTTTGGTTTTAGGATTCACGGTTGGGCTTTTTAAGGTTGAATTTTAGGGTTTGGTTTACAGTTTAAAATTGGTCTTTTTTTAAAACACATATTATGGTTTGGTTTTAAGGTTTAGGTTTGAAATTTTTAGGGTTCTATTTTAAAGTTCGGGTTTTTTAAGTGTGGTTTTCAAATTTTCAAGTTAAAAAAGAAAACATTAGGGTTAAAATGATGGATTGTACTTTTGTAAAACATGGTTTAGATCTAAAGTAGGTTGGTACTTAAAATGTAAATTAAGACTTCCATGAGGACTATATAGCAAAGAAATCTTCTTTCCTTTTTTCCTTCTTTTTTTCAATCCAAGCCATGAAAAATGTGTTCCTCAAGCTCCTCAAATAATGATGATCCACTTCATCTTCAAGCGATGAGGATATTTTGGAAGACATGGACCAAAATGACCTTGTTCTATTTCACATGATGGCAACAATGGCTTCTATGACGCATTCCCAACTCCTTGAGCGATTCAAATGTGAATCCCAAATAAAAAATAACAAAAGAATAAAGAGTCTGGGCGCGTTCCTTGGCTCGTAGCACTTTGGAGGGGTAGAGGGCATGCTCGAGCTCCGGGATGGGACTAGGAAGAGTTGACAAGCTTCACTCACTCACACGGATATGCACAAAACCGACACAAGGTGGTTAGTGCATAGTTGGAACACCTTTGGTGCTAGGTAGAACCACGGGCAACACGGACACACAAAACTCACCATGGCCCGGACTTGGGGGAAGCCACCACCTTCCCCCTATATTATATTTTGCACCTCTCCACGGGGCCCACATCCAAATGGTTTTTTGTCCCGGGACTCCCAAGTGGGAGTCCTGAAATCGCCAAAGTTGGGACTCCCGCAATTTTGAGACGCCATAACTTTGCGTGTAGACCTCTGACTGAAATGAGATCTAAAGCAAAGTTGTAGCCCTTATCAAGAGCTTTTCAATAGTATGTCGCACGCCATCTACATACATAGAAATCGGGTCGATTCCCGACTTTTAGTGGTCAAGAGTCAAATTGTCAATTTGACTTCTGGCCATTCTTTTGGCCATAACTTGTGTTTCACATGTCCAAACGAGCAATGCGAGCCCATTTTAGATATCTACGTTTTAAGAACTTTCCATTGATATAAAAAAATCTTCAAGCCATTGAGTTTTGACCCTTGCAATCGCCTTCTGAAGATTTGGGAGTCCACCGGGACTCTAACTCCCAAAGTGGAACTCCCTTGGGGTGTGAAGGTTCATTCCCTCACACCTTCTCACACTCCCGGGAGTATGTTGTGTCACTCCCGACTTCCTTCATGGCCCACAACCTTGTAAACCCTTGCCTTGGTTGCGAGCCCAAGGCTAGGGTTGCGACATTCTAACACCAATGATTTATTCAATTCACATAAGATGGAAGAATAGGGGGGTCAATCTATGGACTCGATTATTGTTGTCCAAGATGTTTTCGGTGCAATGCAAGCCACACCGGCATTATTCAAGACTTTGACAAATGTTACATTGGAGGAATTTAACAAATTGGTTTCTTGAGTGGTCCTTACATTAAAGCCCGATATGTTAGATCCATAAGTGAGTTTCATCTTTCATATTTCATGTTTTCAATTCTAATTTTTGGGGCTTAGGGTTAGTGTTAGGGTTTTAGGTTTGAATTTTTAGGTTTAGGTTTTCAATTGTAATTTTGGGGTTTAAGGTTAAAGTTTTAGGTTTGAATCTTTGGGTTTAGGTTTAAGGTTAGGGTTTCAGGTCTAAATTTTAAGCTTTTGGGTCTAATTTTTAGATCAGGGTTAGCATTTTCAGGTCTGAATTTTAGGGTTTAGGTTTAGGGGGTTGATGTTAGGGTTTTAAGGTCTTATGTTTAGGGTGCAGGTTTTTAGGGTTAAAGTTAGGGTTTTCAAGTCTGAATTTTAAGGTTTTGGGTTTGGTTTTGGGGTTAGGATTTGCACTCTAGATTTAAAGGGTTCATGTTAGGGTTTTCAAGTCAAAATTTAAGGTTTAGGGTTGATTTTTTCGAGTTATGATTAGGGTGTCGGTTTCCAGGGTTTGGGTTAGGGTTTTGGGTCTGATTTTGGAATTAAGGTTAGCATTTTTAGGATTGAATTTTAAGGTTTAGGTTTAAAGGGTTAATGTTAGGGTTTGCAGGTTTGAAATTTAGGGTTTAAAGTTGATTTTTGCAAGTTATGATTAATGTGTAGGTTTCTGGGGTTATGGTTAAGGTTTTCTATGTGAATTTTAAGGTTTTGGGTTTAGTTTTGATATTAAGGTTAACACTTTCAAGTTTGAATTTTAAGGTTTAAGTTTAAGTATGAAATTTAGGGTTTACAGTTGATTTTTGCAAATTATGATTAAGGTGTAGGTTTTTGGCACTAAGGTTAAAGTTTTCAAATTTGATGTTTTGTTTTGCATCATAGTAGGTGAAGTTCCAGTTGTATAAGGTAGGTTGTCACAATTGACAGCTAAACAATGTCTCTTGAACTTCATTCTCTACATGAAACATGATAATGACACTATGTATGTCGCCTTTATGTGGAATTGGTCAAAATTTGCATTATGTGATGATGCAATATTCATTGCATCATGCATCAACCATGCACTTGACGATGAAATCAGATAGCCCACGCCTAAGGAGAAGCTTAGTTTGGGTGTGCATTTGTAGGAAACAACAAGGTGTATTGGGTTTATTGATGGCATTTTGATTGAAATTCGCAAGCTTTGGTAGAATGAAACACATGGCACATGCTTTAATGGGTAGAAAAAATATATATATGCAAGAACAACACCGTCATTTTAAACCATCATGGGTTGTTCATCTACATAGACATTGGTTATCTTGGCTTTTATCACAATGTGACCATCTTGTGGCACTCTAATTTTTACAAGAATTGGTGTTAATATTTCACCCATGGTGATGACTACTTTTAATACATATGGGGAGATCCAAGCTATAAGGGTGAAAAGATGTTTATTATGCGAATAATAGGGTGATGGGAGCTAACATTAGATGTTGACCATGTTACAATTCAAGCCTACAACAAAATGCATGCAAGTTTTAAGGTGCAAGTGGAATGGGGCATAAGTGGGTTGAAAAGAAAGTGGAGGCGCTTCATGAATAGGTTTGATTCAACCAAACCAAAATATGCACATTTGTCCCAAACTACAACTCTTTTATGTAATTTCCTGCATAGGAGACGCATGGACTTCACATATGAGGTTGTCGGTGATTTGATTACTAACCCAACCACATATGGTTAAACTAGGGACTTCTAGCTAGAAATGCAAAATAGTTCAAACCCCTAATCTAAATTCTTCTTCTGTGATAACATTTAATTCTCTAACTACTTTCAAATTACTAATCTTCACCTTATTCAACTTCTCATTGTTGATTTCCACCTTGCTAGCTGGAAGGCATCTCAAATTTGGAAAGTTGTTGAAAAATGGGACGCCACTATTACCATGTTCCTGGATTGGCTTTGTAGCATCTCTAATTTTGCCATTGATTCTCACCATCACTTCCAAATGGTGTAGAATCCAAAGATGGGTTGGTATATGATGTAAAGGTTATATGTTCAGACTAATTAAAACTTAGGGTTTCAAGTATAGGTATAAATGCCCCGTCAATTCAACTTTGATGTCTCTTTAAAACGTTCCTTATTACATGCCCATATGTGGCCTTCAAGCATTTTAACACTTGATCACATTATAATGTTTTTTTCAAACCTTCTTGATTTGAAGTTCCTATTTTTAATTCCTTCAAAGTGTCTCACAATCAATCCTTGGTGGATTTTTTTCATAAGGTATGAATCAAGATAAATGGTTTGATAGTCAATGTAAACTTGCTTCCACATAAGAATAGGAATAAGTTGAGTACCCAAGCTATAATTTACAAAATGTAAGTTGTAAGAAGTTGCCATGGTGCTGAATTGGACAAAGTCAACAAGTTACCTTGGTAGCTTTTCCTTCCAAAGGGCTTTAGATCTATGCAATGCCACAAACTGAGGTACTTTTGTCTCTAGTACATTTGGTTCTAAAGTTGTTGCCCAAAATTTAACTATCTTTAGAAACATGCACAAATAAAGAATGGACCATTCACAATCAGATCAACATACATAATAATCATTGGACATGACCTTAACTAATCAACCTTGCCACCAAAACAATCATTGGAATTCAATGACGAGATTTCAACCAATGGATTTTAAATCAAAATATCTATTAAAAACATGGTTTGCAAATCATCCAGTGGATTTAAATTCAAAATAATTGCTAGAAACATGGACATCTTTCAAGAATGTTTGAATACCATACTCATAAAAGCCAAAAGACGAATATATGTTTAAACTACAAACTTGTACACATAGGTTGCTAATTCATTAAAAAACCCCTTTACTTCAACTTTAACATGAATTACCAAATTTCTAGAACTAGAAAACTTAAGGTAGGGTTTTAAGGCCATACTTAAAATCACACACATCCAATCCATAAAGAACTTGAAGTCATTATGGCTAAAGATGCATAATTAAGCTTTCAAAAATACATAACTACCCATACACATGCAATCTGATAGACATTATAAACTGGAAAGTTCTAAATCTAAGAAGACAAGATTTAGGTGTTTTGAGTACCATATTCATTAGCAGCAACATATTAAGGACTATGCTTGAACTATAGACCATTAACACATGTTGGTATTTCAAGCAAAAACCCTTAGGTTCCAAATTGAACTTCATTTATGACGTTTCAAGGTCATACTAGAATCACACACATGTAGTTTATAAAAAAACAAGAAATCATTCTATCTAGACATGGACAAATAAGGTTTCAAGGGTACAAAAATACCTAGGCAAATTCAATCCCATAAACCTTATAAACTTGAAAGCCATCATATCAAAGAAGACGGGTTTTAGGTGTGTTTGAATACCATTAAGGGCAACATATTAATGTCGATGCCCAAATTACAAACCATAAACACAAGTTGCCACTTCAAATATAAACCCCTAGCTTCCAAACTAAATCTCAATCACTAGATTTCTATAGTTGCAAGTTTTAGGGTAGGGTTTAAGGACAATATTGAAATTCACACACACCAAATTCATTGAAAACTTGAAGTCATTCTCACTGCAAACCAAAAGTTACGGTTTCAAAAATATGTAAATACTAATGCATAATAAGTCTTTCAAAATGTCAAAGTTTATTGAACTATAAAACCAAGAAAATATATGAAATTCCAAACCCAACCTTCAAACTAAAGTTTCAAATGTTTGCATCATCTAGGAAGGAAAACTTCAAATAGTGAACTTCAAATTGCAAGCATTGTTTCAAAGAACACCTTGGAAGTCTTTCCAAATAACAATAATGTGGTAGTAAAACACATTGTGATATTTCACAATGTTTAAGGCATGCCAATCAAGGGACTCGCCCACAACTCTATGCCACACATGGTTTACTCAACAAAGGTGCCACATCATAGATGGGTCTAAAGACAATTTTGGGAGGATATGTTCGATCACAAATGCATCCTTTAAAGGAGGCAATAGATGTTCTAGGTATTTTTTGGGGTTTTTATGACTATGGGGACATTTTGAAGGTTTAGGGTTTGGGGTACAAGGCACAATTTTTGGAGTTTGTGGAAGTGAAAACAAGTTTTCAATTTTTGGAAAAAAGATAAAATGTTTTGTTTCTAGTTTTGTAGGCTCAAAATCAATTTGCTTCAAATAGTCTTTTAGCTAGCCACCAATTAAAGTTTGGAAAAAATCACAACCCTTGCAACAACATGTGAAAAATGGTTACAAAAATAAGAGAAATTCTTGCCAAAAAGAAAGATTTTAAGTGAAACAATAAAAATTCTCTACCTCTAGCACACTCCCTTCTACTATTCTTGATTCCTTCAACCATAGCACAAGTATGATGACTTTGCTACTTTTGTGAACATGGTTAGAGAACGACCCTAATCTTAGTCCTCCAATGTGTTTAATCTTTCAAGATATGTGTGTCCTATGTGTCGGTCACCTTTTCTTAATGAGTTCTATTTCCTCTTAGGTTGCGTACTCTCAATCAATCAAATTCAATCTCATGTCCAAGCTTCCATCTCCCCACTTTAGAAATTCAGATATATTCTTTCTTGCCTTAAATCCTTTCACCAAAAAAATAAACAAGTTGCTCACAAAAGGATGTAAGCTTTAATGCTTGTCACAATGATGTTCATGAACTCATAGCATCTTCACAGCTCAATGTCACCTAAAGGAAGTATGAAGAGCCACACTTTGATCCTTCCTAACTAAACCAAAAGAAACATTTTTCTAAGATTAATTTTGCAACTTTTCTTCAAAGAATTAAAACCCTAACAACAAAGGTCCAAAATTCCACAACTTCCTACTTGTGGTGGTGATACTTGTGAGCTTGCATCTTCATAGTTTAACCTAACAACCTTGAAGGTTGAGGCACTTGCTTTAATCCATATTAACTACACCAAGAGGGAAAATTCTTTTCCGATCAACTTTGAATTTTTTTCTCGAAGGAAAGAATAAAAAACCTAATAATGAAGAGTCCAAAAATACCACAATCTTCATTCAATGATTGTTGAGACAATCTTTGCTCATAGAACTCATCTTCTTCATAGCATGATCTAACAACCTAAAGGCTACAAAATAGTTATTCATGATTCAATAATAAATGATTCCCAATTCAACAAGGAGAAGAAACAAGTCTCACCGCATATTTGGGCTTAGAAATTTTTTTCTTGAGGAGAAGAATACAGCAAACCCTAATAACAAAGGTCCAAGAAGAATTCCACAACTTGTTTCTAATGTTGTTGCTTATTGTTGTGATGATGATGTTGATGGAGTTCTTCACATCTTAACTTAATTTAAAACCTTGAAGGAGGCTGAAGACTCATGGTTGAACTCATGTTTAATTTGATGTTGCTCATGGAACTCTTTACAATTTCACAGCTTAGTCTAAAACCCTAAAGGAGGTTGAAGACTCATGGCTGAACTCATGTTTAATCTGATCTTGTTCATGGAGCTCTTCACATTTTCACAACTCAATCTAAAATCCTGAAGGAGGTTGAAAACTCATGGCTGACCTCATGTTTTTCTGATGTTATGATGCACAAAATCCATTGGAAATTCCCAAAGAAAAACAAGCTAGGATGATAGAAAGCTTGGATCTCTTGTAGATTTGTTCTTCCATGAGAAACATATGTTACTGCCACAATAGAAGGAGCATTGTTCTTTGAAGGAGAGAAGGAGAGTAGTACCCTACCTCAAAGTTGAAGTCAGAGCTGGAGACATCTTTGGATTCAGAGTTGTAGAAGGCGATGAGAACTTCCTTCATGCTAGGTTTTCCCTTCTAGTTGTCATCCAAGCAAGCTTTCGCCACCTTCACCACATTCTGCAATTGCTTTAATGAGTACTCAAAAGGTAATACTTCCAGTAGAAAAAAATCGGCCAAAATACCTAGGACATGGACTTGCTTGCTTCTCATCTGCAACAATCAGTTTCTTCCTCCGCCAAAGCTCTTTGGTGGATTACCAACAGCTATGGTTCTACTTCCTAGTACAGAAAATGACGACGCCACCTAGGGTATGAAGCTCCTCCTCTTATACACCAAAGACAACAATCACAACAACAAGCGGCTCTAAGTTCCATGATCATTCAATGGTGTCTCTCAGTGAAAGATTTGAAGGCTACTGTGGTGGTTAGTGGCGGGTAAAACTCGGGTAGGAAGGGCATGTGTAAGTAAATTCTGGTACCTACATGCTTTTTTGTTTCGCTCCGGAGGGTAGAAAACAAGTATTGATACCCGTATCCCCGGCCCCTCCCTCGCGCGCTTCGCGCACCAGACGACAAACTGGATGCTGTCGCGAGATGCGATTTCTGCCTTGCAATGAGGAAAATGGAGGCGACAAATCTGTGGCTGTCAGGGGCAATACTGAAGGAAAAGAAGTGGCAAATTTATTTCCTTCCGATTTGGTAGGAATTCGCGAGAGAGAATACTTTCTTGCTGTGTCTAACAAAATCTTTCACAAGGTGTTCCCAGAGTGCTACGATGCAAGCTTTATCGGGGCTAATGTCTTGCAGGAAAGTAGGCTTGCGAGAATCTTCCTCCTCCTGGCGAAACCGTTCAAATGGCAGGCATGTATGTATGTTTCGCAATGCATCCCCTCATGTGCTCTTATGTGTGTCTGTTTTGCTCAATCCGGCATGTGTCTTCTGTAAATTCTGTTGCCGACAAAGCTTAAAGTCGTCGTCAGGGTTTGCAAGATTGAAGCACGCTGTCCTCTTGTCAACCTGAGCATTAGACGTAGTCATCAGTGCTTGGAGCCATTTCAATCGTCGAACGTCCTCTGAAAGGCTGTCCCTAAAAGAAAGAGAACTTTGTTGTCGATCGCATCAGTGAATTGTCTATGGTGTTTGATTCGATTGTAATCTGCAACATGCATGCGGTGTCCATGCCCTGTTTCTGGAGCACAGATTTACTGGTTTTTTACCAGTGTGGAAAATGCAAAAATTCATGTTTCTTGGAATATTAATAGGAGGAGGCTGTGGTGAATTTCGATCTGCTCTGAAAGTGGAAAGAGGGAAATGTTGTGCAACTTCTTTTTTTGGATCTGCATGAAACTTTGCTCTGACGCAGTGTTTTGCAGCTATTGGAGAGGTGTGCTCAGCAAGAAAATGTTCCAGAGTTTTTCCTTAAAGGACATGGAAGGCAGAGCTATGTTGCTCTTACCTGTCAAGCATAGCTGAATACTTATGCCAAGTCCTTGTACCGAAGGAAAGGATCAACCACATTTGCTGCAGGGAGGGTGACCAATGGAGAAGACAGAGACACACAAAATGCATGGAGAACTCACTGTTGAGCAGGTTTTTATTTTTGGGACCCAAACTCCATGTTTCAAGGTAGGCTGCTGCTATCTAAATTTAACATTTCAGAAAATCTAGCATTTACCGGTGTTAAAGGTCTCTGAAGCATGTCTGTGACTGTTGCTGTTTTTCAAACTGCTCATTTGTCTTTGATGTATTTCATTGTGTTCTCTGTAATTTAGGGTTGGGATTCCTCTGTTTTTTTTCTCTGATGTGATATTTTTGAGGTCTGATATATCTATAACCTTATTATTGGCTCATCTCTCAATTCTCTTCAGCTTGACTTAAATTGCAAGTATGGAAGAGTTCTCAGTACTCATGAAGATATTATCTACAACCACTATTGGGATCTGATGAAGTCAGCTGGGAGTAATGTGTCAGATAGTCACTACCACTATTGTTGAAGGTGATGGTTTAAGATGCCGTGAGTCACACACACAAGGTTATGACCACACGCATTCTTGTTGTGTTTGTTTTGGTATGGCCATAACTAACGTAGAAGTCAAAGTGCTATTGTGGAATTTTCACTGTAATCTCATTAGATATGTTGCTGTTGATGGTCACTCAACATGTGAGAGGGATGAGTTCTATTTTTCACACTACACACTTTTCATTATTCTGGTCTTCTTAGTTGGTATTTCTCCTCTCTTCCTCCTGCAGTTTGCTGTATGGTCTCTTATTGTTTGGTTGAAATCTCCTTACCCTTTTTATCAGGTCAACTGTCATCTTCTAAGTAGCTTGACCCAATCTAAGTGTGGAGAGTTCCTAGGGCTATTATCTCTCAGCTTTCCCAAAAGAAGCTGGTGCACAAGTAGCACAAAGGCAACCATCTCCTTTAGGCTAGCTTCATTGCAGTTCCAAATAGATGTCTCTGAGTTGATACTCTGTGAAAGAATATTGATTGAATAGTAAATGAATGAAAGAATGATGGCTGAATCATTGCCAAATTGTTACACCTGCAATGCTTTGACAATACATCAGAGCTTGTGTGGTAGGTGCATGATGGAGTGCACCTTCACTACAAGTACTGAAAGGGCATTCAAATCATTTAAGATCCTGTCGGGCTGACTGCCCATATTGCAGCCCTTGGGGATCTGTCTGTGTTATATCTATAATTCCTAACTCAGCACTGGACTGCTGAGACATGTTAGTGCAATCATCCTTCCTGGACACAACCCTCCCTTCAGAAACTAGATCTGCAGATCGATACCTGAGTTGTCTCATCCTTATGTGAGTACAAACTGTGACAGGAAGCTTGTATGGAGAGTACAAAAGTTTAGGGTTCAGGTGGTTGTTTATCATCTGGAATGTTGAAGTAAGTGTTGACTAAGTCCTGAACAGGTGACAACCCACTGCCTTCATGTCCTACTGTTGATCCAGGGCTCCACCCACTATTTGTCTGCTCAAATATCTGATCAAATGACAGCTCTGGTTGTCTCAAACTCGACTGAGAGCTGCCTACCTCAACACTGGCTTGCTGTTGCTGCTGCCCAGGCATATGTGCTGGCATGCTGGTGCTTGCCTGCTCACCTTGTGGGGCTTGAAGATTGGTAGCTGGCATATCTTCAAACCTATACTGGATCACATTTGATGATCCAGGTTGCTGCAACACATTTGAAGAGCCATATGGGAAACCATAAACTGGTGGTGTCGTGGTCGGAGCTGCAGAGATAAATCTGCCATACCTTTGTGACCATGACTGTTGCTGGTCACTGATTGTCATAGATTGTTGCACTGAATCAGGACTCAAGTATGTTGTGTAAACTGCAGGCAAATTTGAAGGTGACCGTTGGATATCCATGCTGGAGATGTTGACAAGACTTGAGGTTGGAACTCTGGGTGCAGCACTCCAGCTCATCATGTTGGAAGAAGGCACCTGCCTCATTGAGTCCCCAGCTGCCATCGCCCTTGATGTGGAGGGAGCACGTACTGATGTTGTCAAGGAAGTTGAAGATGTTTGTGACAATACCATTGTGGGAGAGGGAATGCTCAGAGGGGATGCCTCTTGGGGTTCCCTTGGAGGGTGGTCAGGGAAATTCAGTTTAGCTCTGGGCCCTCTGAAATTCCTAGCAGCAGTATCATAAGCTAAAGCAGCATCTTCAGCAGTGTCAAATGTTCCTAGCCACACCCTCGCTGCTTTCTTTGGATCCCGTATTTCTGCTGCCCACTTCCCCCAAGGTCGCTGCCTCACTCCCCTGTAATGCCGCTTCTTTGCTGGTTGCACCACAGGTTGACTTGCGGGTTCCAATGGCCCAGTAGCTTCCATGGGTGAGTGCATTGCAGATGCCTCTCCCACCTCCACTGCTTGACCTTCCATAGGCTCAAATTTTGTGAGTTCTTCTGCAACCAACCCACAGCAGTTCATTCAGACATTCAATCAGCAGTCTTGTCATAAAAGCTTCAGCACTGTCACTCCCCTGAAAACCCTCAATTCAGCTCATCTAAAACCCTTGATAGCTCCAAGAGGATCACAGATATCCTCTAGAGAAAACTTGTCTGGGCTACACTTCACAAATCTCCTGCTAAACAATTCTCAACCTTGCCAGAATCGAGATCCAAATCAGGAACTCAGAAGAGGAAGAAGATTATGGACATACCTTTCACAGGCAGCGAGGAAAGTTCTGGTGAAGAAAGATCTGGTAGTTTCCCGGATCTCGAATGGTAGGTGATCTCAGGTTGGATGGACGCAGAGCTATAAGCGCTACTGCTACCGCTGCCTCCTTCCGAGCCTTCGATCATCATGCTCGTCGTGTCTGTGCGACGCCTACTGGCTTCTGCCTCAGCTACCGTCTGCCATGCAGCAGCACTTGAGCTCTCCGGGTCGATCCACTGCAGTGTACTCCACAGTAGTTCCCCGTACTCTTCTTCTCCGTCTCTTTCTTGCTCCTCTGCTCGATATCGTTTCTGGCCCACCGTTGGGTCTCCCAGCTCTCCTCCTCCTCCTCCTCCTCCTCTCCTAATATCCCCGTATTGCTGATAGATATCATCCGGGGCACGGTGGCTTGAACTGGCCGCCTCGTACCTGTAATCTGTTGCTGCTGCTGCTGAGCCGGGAGCAGCCAGCGTCGCCGAAGGCTGAACTAAGGCAGACACCACGAGCGATACTTCAGAGAGTGGATTCGGCAGCCTCGACGTTATCCGGCTCACCGGCGGGCTACCGTAGCTGCTCGAATCGGGCGGGGATTCACTTGGTTCCAGTTTGCTTAATCTTACTGCTGCTTGCCTACACAGAATCTGCATAATTAGTTCCTGCACGCCTTCGAACAAATCTGCTATGGTACCCCTCTCCCCTTCAGCCTCCTCTCTCTCTCTCTCTCTCTCTCTCTCTCTCGCTCGCTCTTCTCGTGATGAGAGGCGCAGTGATTTTAGCCTCCTCCCTTGAGGGGCTTCATCCTATTCTCTCTATGATTAGCACATGAGCAATTTATCACCTTCTTCTCTCTTGGCGATTTCTCTCAACTTCGTCAAACAGCACCCCAACAGCACCTTCAAAAGACCAAAATTCACTGACCACATGAGAACTGTGTGCAAGTAGTAATTATCTGCAGATTTCCAAAACAAGATTGCTTCAACCTAGGTACTGATCGTTTTGTTGAGTGACGCAACGATTTCAAGTCAGAGGGCATACGCCCAACAAAGGAGAAAGAAATGCACAGCAATGAAAAACCAGCTTCCTACACTTCCACTGCAATTCAAGACATTGCGAGCTCCCCTTGTGCGGATACGCCAAGACCCAATTCAATTTACTCCGATCCCAATTACGCACTATTACTACTATGACTACTACAGCTACTAGTATGGTCTTTGTGGTTTGCTCACAGCTTCTGGGATCCTGCTCGCTACTTCTTCTTTTCCGATTTGCTTCCCAATTAAGAAGCACCTTATTACCGTTTCTCTGTCAAGCCTAGCTTTCATCAACTGCTTTTTTGAGAAACGATTGATGTTCATGTGGTGATGGGCAAACAAGCAACAACGTATGCTTCTTCAAGTGGGTATGAGGAGGAGTGATCCCTGCTTCTTAAGCAATTTCTTTTTTTTCATAAATTGTGCCCTTTACTTGAAGAGCACTCCATATCGGAGCCTGCAACTCCCCTATAAAACCAATTAAACAAGCTACATCCCTTCCATCCACTGAATTTCAGCCTCATCAAATCTCTCTCTCTCTCCCTCCCTCCCTCCGCCTATATGTGACCTTCTTTACACTACCAGCTCCTCTTATCTGTCACTTCGATTTTGCTCCGAAAACAACAACAAATACAAAATCTGGCCGGTGGGTGCTTCATAACTAAATGACGCTAGAACAGCAGTTGATAGCTATACCTGCCTACGGTAGCAGCATGACGTACATGCAAACAACAAAAACTAATCTCGTACACAATCCACACATGTCTAAAGTAATAACAAGTGTGGACCCCAGCAAGCAAGGATAGGTCCAGCGAGGAAATGAAGCTGTTCGGGTTCAAGTGTTACAGCTACACTCTAGTTCTCCACTACAACTTGGTTAGGGTCATATCCGTTCAGACGAGAAGAATCTCAAGTGTACTATTGTACCCTCTGAAGAAAATTGTAAAGTAGATCTGATAATTGTTTTTCCAAATTCTGGTGATACGGAAACTGAACTGTTGCCGTCCAATTCTATTTAGAATAGGTCTTTTGCTGTTGATGGTTTTTTTTCGTTTTTCTTTTTTCTTTTTTTAGCCCCGAAATCTTTGTCTCCTTTTAAACAGGGAAGGAGGGAAAGGAAAGGATCACGTCGGAACCCTAGATGTTTGTTTAATGTTATTCTTGGCAAGACAATGATTTGTGGGCCGCGGCCTTCTTCTTCGTCGTCCTTTTCTTCTTCCGAGCGCAACACTTGCTTTGTTTGCTTCGAAACAGCAAGTGCAACACATGGCGCACCAGTGCTGGTTTGCTTTGGTATTTTGTACGTGTTCTCATTAGGACTGGCGGCTCCGACCAGCGGCCTACTGCGCCGGAATTTTCTGGGCCACAAATAGAAGCCACTGGGAAAATAACACGTGGACGACCTTTGGACAAACCGGTTGTTTGGACTGGGCTTTCGTAGTTCCTCTCTTTTCCTATTCAGCACGTTTGGTCAAATACGGTCCACCCATGCAGTCCACCGACCACATATGTTGTTTCCTTTGTGTATATTGAACCTCTGTATTTTTTTAAGGAATTTTTGTTTGTAGCCAAAGTGACTATCATCCATAGGAAGATGCAGAAAAAGTGGCAATCATCCCTCGAAAATTTAGCCAAATCTGGCTATCAACCAGAAATGAAGTACAAAACTTTAATTGGCCTTCTACACTTTTGTCTACACACCGAAAAACCAATACGTATGTACATGAATACAGGCATGGTACATGTATGGGGGGGTTGTAGGCAAGAGAGATAGGCCTGGACTCACATGCAGATTTTAGTACATGAATTTGTTGGAATTTTGTTGGCGATTGTGTTGTGCCTACTGGCAAACAACACTTCTGCTGAGAATTTATGTATTTGTAAAAACAAGGTTCAGCAATTTCAATTTTATCTTTTAAGAATTTCAACAATTGAGTAATAAGATGCAAAATACACCCTGTATATGTGTAATAGTAACCCAATGGTTGAAACTATAAAAGGGTTACTACCATAAACGTGGTACAAAACTATATAAGTATTCATACATAAACGTGTACACATACGCATCAATATACGTAGTTTTATAGTTTTGATGCGTATGTGTACACGTTTATGTATGAATACGTGCATGGTGTGTGTGTTGGGGAGCTTGTGCGCGAGCGCGCGAGAGATTGAAGATAGACGCGCGTGCGGACTTTAGTACGTCAATCTGTTGGACATCAGTTGCCGATTTCGGTGGCTGAGGTGCTGGAGGCGGATCGTAGTGGACGGTGAGACGAAAGTAAAATATGTGGTTTCATGATGCTGCAGGTTTAAAGAAAAAGGAAAAATTGAGCTGTGACTCGGATTTTGGGTGTGGGGATGATTGAATGAATGGGAAGAGTGTGGGTTGTCGAATTTGACTTTAATCTTGTCTGAACAATGCTTTCTGTGCTGACGTCGGTGTTAATTTCGTCTGTTCTGAGTTTGCAACTAGGTTCGGATGGTTGTGAGATTGGAATATGTTTCGACGTCTCCTGTTTCTCTATTTTATTTTATTTTCCTGCAAGTTTTGTGCTTTCGGGGAAGAAGAAGAAGAGAACACAGCCCATTACGAGCTCCTGCAGCTTAGGATTTCGATTTCTTGTTTTTGAAGGTATTTTAAATTAGCGTATTAATACTTGCAGAGAGTAGGAATTGGAATTTCCTTCTTCTGCGAATTTGTTAGAAAGTCGAGGGGAGTCGTCGAATTGACTTATCACCCCTGGCCCGTTTGGATTAGAAACGTCAATTGAATTCTTTCTCGTCTACCGATAGCGAGTTAGAAACGGAGTTATGATTCCTGCTATTTTCGTCAGCGGATTCCGAAAGTCAAACACACTATTTGTTCATCGTTTGTGAACGACCTCTGGAGGCGGCAGCAAGCTTTCTTTTGAGTGCTTGGAAAGGAACCAGACGCAGACTCGTGAAGCTTTTGTCCATTTGATGGGAGGAAGAGAGAGGGACGAGGATGTCCTACTTCTCGGAACCAATTTAGGGTTTTGAAATTTAGGGTTCCTGTAGAAGGAGGGAAAAATCATCCATCCGTTGGAAGTCTGTCATAACCCTAAAACTTGCTGCCACCAAGTTGGTATTTGGTAAAGATTGCTTGGTACTTGCAATGAATCTACGTCCTTGGCAAGTTGAGACATGATACTAGTAGACTAATGCATGTATAGAGGTCGAAGGAATGGATAGAGATTGCCAAACACAACAGCTTCGGTTATGTATACCGTACCCACAACTGATGTTTGCCACAAAATAATTCACAAAAAGATCTAGCCAAAAAAAAGAGAGAAAAAATTTATTGACATTTGCTGAAATTGTTGAGAATTGAACTCCTCTCTCAACCATTGGGTTACTATTACCTACACACAACACAAGGAGTGCACTTTGCAGGCTTATTCCTCAATTGTTGAAATTCTGGAAAATTAGATTCGAAACTGCCGAATCTTGTTTTGTAAAATAATTTTTTGTTTAAAATCACCAAAGAAGTAAGTGCCCATTCTCAGCTGTAGGTACATAGGTTCAGGAAAGTCTTGAGAATCCTTCACAACTTGAGATACATGGGAGCCTGGATATTGCACCAGCAGAGGTATCAAAAAACTCTCAGAAGGTTTTTGAAAGAATAACACCTTCTCCTACGTCCACCACCACCACCATGCAGGATGGATGATGTGTGAACAGGAAACACAATCTTTCATTGTATTCCTGTCCAATAGCTACCCATAGTGGTTAACCATCCACATGCATCTGGTTACGTAGTAGCTAGCCACCAAAGTGGCCTTATGTACTTACTTACCTACCTAGATAGTAACCATGTATATTACCTACCTAGTTACATACAATACTTACCCACTGGCATAGCATAGGTACTTACTTACTAACTTACATTAGTTACCTACTTACATCTGACCACCTGTGCACCATCCACTGGATGCCTATTACTACTCAGTTGTGGATGAACCTTAACTAAGTTAACATTTGGTTTCACCTTGGTAACCAATTTTGTAAGAAATAGGTCTCACATATAGGTAGATAGGTAGGAAAACAGGTATAAGTACTAGGTAATAGCTGAGGCTATTTTTACTAACTACCTACTAACTAACAACCTCCTTGTGAGTTGTTGGTAGGTAGGTATTTTAAATAAATAAAACGCAATTGAGCTAACCACCATGGTTAGCTAGTGAGCTTGAGCTCAACAGAAGATTGTTTCTTGACCACTTACCCATTCATCCATCATTGGTGCACTGGTGGGGTGCTGGTTCACTGTGGGTCCTAAAGTAGTTAATTAGCTACTGTGAGGTGGAAGTAGAAGGGTTTACTGGATAGGGTACTCATCCACAACTGCGTCATGTTTCTCGTGGATGCTGAGTCGCATAGTCCAGGACAACTTGGGTGTAGGTAACCAGGGTTGCAACCAGGATTTATGCCATGTGCACCTTCTTCTAAAACACACGTTTTCCTTAGAGAAACCAACTTTGCAAATATACAGCTTTCAAAAGGGCCGGAGTTAGGAAGAGATTTCATCACTTTCTTTTTGTAGAACTATAAACAAAGATCAACTTTCTTCTCATAATGCAGCTTCTTGTCTGAAGCCTGGAGAAAATAATTTTGACTCAAAAGCTGGACTCTAATGAGTCCAATCTAATCTGCCTCTTTAAATTTGGCTGCCACTTCTGACAGCTCTTTTGGGGGGAAGGGGGGTTGTTTATAGCTAGGTGGGACCACCCTTTGGTACTTCTTTTTTTTTGGGTACCATTCATTCATTTATAGCAAAGTCTGCTCTTCATTGTGTAACTTTCCTCCTCTCCCCCCAAAATAAGTTTTTTTATTTAAATTTTTTTTCCTTTCTTTCTTTCCACTACTGCAGACAAGAAGTTCAATGTGTAGTACCTACACATACTCATGGGGTTTCTTTTCAAAATGTGGGCTGGGTGGGCTTTGTCTGTCTGGTGGCAGATTGTGAATGGGTCTCTATGACATTGCTTGCAGTGCTTTTTGACTTCCAACTGGCTGAGAACTGCATAGTGACACAACACAAGAGGTGATCTGATGGTAATCTGTTGCTGATTCTTTACAGGGAAAAAAAAAAAGCTTACTAATAGAGGAAACCCATGATT
>Ga0209208_10003804_pt1 | contig 21569 bp, 30 predicted proteins | sample S1TSphfallax_3_FD_187694 | JGI IMG/M metagenome (GOLD analysis project Ga0209208, IMG submission 187694) | Host-associated microbial communities from peat moss isolated from Minnesota, USA - S1T2_Fd - Sphagnum fallax MG (SPAdes) (version 2) | ecosystem: Host-associated > Plants > Peat moss >...
AAAAATATAAGAAGATTTAAGAACTCTAGTTGGGCATCTCATCTCGGTGTGGACAAAAATCTTCAAGTGTGCTGAGAAGGTGTGGATGAAAGAAAGTAGTTCTTTAACATATATATATATATATATGACTTCCAAGTCTATAAGGAGAAAAGTTAGGACAAAAACAAAATTTCAAAAGGAACTATAGTTTGTCCTCTTCTGTGGACAAAGACATCGTGAATAGAGAACCTGAGAAAGTTATCCATTTGAAATCTAAAAACCTTCAATCAAGTCTGCTGAGAAAATTGTGAATGTAAAATTTAAGAACCTGGGCATCTTGTGTTGAGGAAAGAAAGAGAGACAGAAATCATCAGGAGAGTTTCATTTAACGCTTTTACCTCTCGTCTTTGGTCATCTTCGCATGTATTTTACACTGCAATAAGTCGCATTGTGGTGTCTTGCTAACATTCTCAGTAGAAACTGTATAAATAACGAAAATAGTTAATTGCAGTCATCTGGTGCTCGTGCCGGAGTGGTTATCGGGCATGACTAGAAATCATGTGGGCTTTGCCCGCGCAGGTTCGAATCCTGCCGAGCACGGTGTTTTTGTTTATCTTGCTTTTATCTTTTCTGTCAATATTACTAATGCTGTGTTTCGAGAACCAAGAGGACTAAAGTCTGCAGAAGAAAAATACACCAACTTCCAGCAGTTTTTTTTCTTCCTTCTAAATCTGTGTTTCAGAGTGCAGACAATTAAGAGAATCCCTGGCAAAAGCTTTTCCAACTTATCATCTCTCTCTCTCTCTCTCTCCTACAATCATAAGTGAATTGGAATCAGCTCCATAGCAAAGCTTTGTGATCAGTAAAGCCTATGTACCATCTCTTGTACAGAAGCCATAAGAGAATTGAAATCATCTGCATGTAGCAATAGCAAAAGCTTTTTGATCAGTAAGCTTCTCTACTATCTCTCTTACAATCATAAGGGAATTGGAATCAGCTGCATAGCAAAAACCTTTTGGTCGGTAAACTTCTCTGCCATCTCTCTTATACAGTCATAAGAGTGTGAAATCAACTGCAAGGTAAAAGCTTTTGATCAGTACAGCTTCTCTATCACCTCCCCAGTTGCCCTTACAATCATAAGAGAATGGAATCAGCTACATAGCAAAAGCTTTTGATCCGTAAGCTCCCCTACCATTTCCCTTGCAATCATAAGAGAAAGCTGTCCTGTCTCCAGAAGTTTTTTTGCTGTTCCTGAGATTATTTTTAATTTTTTGTTTCCTTTTGCTCTTGTACATGAAGTTCAAACTTACTTGATGTCTTATGCATCGCATTTACAGGAAAGAGCATGTTCTAGCTCTTGAATTTTGAGGAGGAGGAGAAAGGGAGTCCACAGAGAAGAGATCAGGCAGAAGTGATGATACTTACAAAGGATATATGAATTTCTTCTTCAAACTTCCTCCTTTGTTCAAGGAATTCCACAGTTCAATAGTTGCTGCAGGATGTGCTAGTTACTAATGAGAAGCATGGACTTTTCTTTTGGGGATAGATTTGTGGAGCTAGCCATAAGATTATTCTCATCCCTGCTGATTCAAACAAATGAAAGAACCCTGTGGAATCAAAGTCAGAGCAGGTTCCAGCAGATAACAATACAGGATTGGGTATAATTGGTTTTGAGGCTACATATAGAAAGGTAATACAGAAACACTTCTTGCTGTTTTGTAAGTGAACCTTCCAGAATTTAGAGTTCAGCTGGTTAATGCAGGGAAGGAAATATCACCACAATTCCAAGTAGGCAATGCCCTTACTTTGCTGTCAACCGTGAACCAAAGCTCAATTGAATCCAATATCAGACAAACCTCAATTCAACAGACTGTGCTCCCTCTCTCTCTCTCTCTATTGCAAAATCAGTATGTGGTTTCCAAAGAACAATCCAAGTTTTGAGGTTTCTATATTTCTCAGCACACGCATCATCCTCTTATTAAGTTCAGGTTTGAATCATGTCAAACCTGTAATTCTATGAGAAAAAAAGCAAAACTGCCTATTTATATGAGGAATCTGATTCAAGCAACAGTGAGGTCATCAGTGTAATGAACATGGAGAACTGGTATTAAGAAATCAAGTTCCATGCCAGCCTCACCAAAGTCTTTGGACTCATTGATTACCCCATTATCACTCAGACACTGGCCCATATCCAAGAGAGAGAAAGCTTTGGACTTGAAATCCAGAATCGCTTTCCATTCATAGCTCATTGCATGTGCATTGTTATCTGCATACCGGATCAAAATCTCAGAAATGGATTCTTCACATGGCACCTGAAAAAATTATGCCAGATTAGAATAATTATGCTCAGAGTACAAAACAACATTTTAGCTGTTGTGTTACAACAGTGTAACCATGGAAAAAATTTCATGGTTCTAAGTTGCCCAATGTTAGTCTCTTCTGTTTCTTGAGCACTAACATCCTGCAGTCATCTCTGCTCAAGAAATTCAGAACCCTTTTGCAGGTTGATTATAAACTTCAGGGATTGATTTGTGCTTCAGAGGTCTACCTTGAACATTCTAGGGTCAAGACACAGATCAATCACAACAGCCAGCATGACTATGAGTTCACATGTTGACTTTGTTTTCTAGAACCCATTACATGAAAACTTCTAGATGTCAAGAAAATTGAATTGCTGAATTCAGTGCATACCTCCATGGTGTATGTATGGTCAAGGAGAACATTTTTTATGCGTATCAGGCGAGTTTGGTAGCTCAGCTGCCCAATTATGTAAGCAGGATCTTGCCACCATGGCTTCTCATAATCCATTGCATAATCTGTGCGAGGATCAAGTGGTGGAATATGTGTGAACCTTCCCTGTACACATCTGAGATCCCTGTTAAGTTTTTCCCCTTCCTAGGTCATGTAAAATGAACCCAGGATGGTTCATCAACATCTAGTCCTACAAGAAGAAAAGAAGACTTCTCCCCTGTTCTGTTCTTTTGTTTGACAATGTTTTCTAGAAGGAGGGAACCCCAAAGGATTTTGGAACTGTAAAACATTCAGAGAAGAAACAGTGCTGTGTTTTTCTGCTGTGATCCAGAAAGAGAGGCATTATCTTCTTTTTTAACATCAATATGCAACATCAATTTGGTAGAATGGGGGACAAAAGAATACTGAGGGAAGGAATTGCACCAGGGGAGTGTAGAAAGTGTTGATCCGCATCACAGGATGAAAATACATAACAACTTGAAGCTCATCAGTTAGAAAGCTCCTTGGTTCAAACCAGTGGCTTACATCTTTCCCAGCATTCCTAACAATCAGCTGTCCACATACACAAGTGCAGATCCTTTTAATTCTGAAAACTAATCTGCTTTCAATAAGTTCAAAGATACACTCTGAACCACATTGCAGTGTGATTCCATCGTTTCTCATATCAAGCCTGTAAGGTGGCACTGTTGAGTAAAATCCCATTAGACACATTCAGTGTTAACCAGATTACAGTCTAGAAGTTGAAGCCGCTGCTGCTGCTGCAACAAGTCCCATGCTGAACCATGCCACCATTTCTGGTTGGAAAGTCACAATCACTCTTGTCATCATCAGAAGCAATTTTGCAGCAATCATGCTGGAATGGCTGCATTGCAGTATGAAAAAAAATTCTGCTTGCTGGAACACATTTTAAGATGCAACTTAAATTCGTTGTGTCAGTTTACAAAGTTTAGGGAAATGGATATGGATGCACTGGGGATTGTTCTTGAAAGATGTTGCAACCAACACTGCTTGCAAGAAGTGTGCTACAACAACAGGATCAAGAGTAAAATCTATTTCCCAAAGAGGAACCCATGTACCCAACATCCCAAACCCATAATAATAGCAGAGGTCTCAGAGGAGGAAACATTTTTGGCATTGGATTCTACCAGAAAGTAGAGAGTCATGAGAGCAGAAGAAGAGTTTTTTTTTTTTTTCTGACCTCATTAAGGACTTCAGGATTTTTGGGGAGTAAGGAGGTCAAATCATACACAATGCCCTGGATGCTCATCCAGCAATCAGCAATTGTGCAATGGGTTCCAACTTCTGCAGCTGTGTACCACCTGCAACACACAAAGAATGAACGGGATTAACCCCTGATTGGATCAATCATACAGACATACATACATACAATGGAGCAGCAGACAGACTGCAGCAGCAGCATCAGAGTATGTGCAAGGGCACAATTGCAGAATCATGCAATAGAGGAGAACAACATGCACGAAATAGCAGCAATGGAAACTTTTGCACGAGGAAATCTTTTGTTCTTGTCCGGAGAATTGTTTGAGCAGCAAAAGAAGAGCATTACATATAAACCCACATAGTTTGTAAGAATTTTTCAAGGAGGTGAAGGATTGGAATCACCCGCTTTGACGCCTTTTGGTACTCTTCGCATTCCTGAGTTCCATGTATGGAACAGCGGCCATCTCCATTGTGAAGTTTTTTTTTAATGAAGAAAAGCGATGGTTGAACAGAGAGACTGTGGCAAAGAATGGCTAAAGAGTGGCGGAAGAGTCTCGAGAATTCTTCAACAATGCGGCAAAGAAAAACGGACAAAAAGAAAGGGAAAAAAAAAGGCTTTCTAAGGGAGAGTCACCGCAGTAGTTGCGACAGAATGCGAAGTGCGGAAGCAAATGTTTGACGCATCAAGAGGTCATGTTCGTCTCAGTTAGTACAAAGATTGGTGGCAAGGAGACAGAGAACGGGAGAACATTTTCTCGAAAATGTGCGTCATCGCAGAGCCGCGGTGGGAGTGGAGATGTTCAAACGCGGCCATGAAACAAAGCAGTAGAGACAGAGCTCAGCAGCAGCAGCGCAGCAAGAGAAAAGCGCGGAAGTTATCCTACACCAAGCAACGGCGTCCAGAAGAAGAACAAAATCGTTGCCATTCTGATGCTGCTGATGATCTTGGGGACATTCGCTCTCCATAGCACTACTACTGTTGATCAAGGAAGCAAGTATCAGTGATCAAAAACAGCTGCTGCTGATGATCTTGACGTGCATCTGTCCAAGTGTGTTGATTCAAGAAGAAAGAAGCAGCAATCAAAGGCTGATGATGAGAATGCTCCAGTTTCCTCTTGTATTCATTCAAAACACAGAGCGATGTACACAATTGAACTTGATGATAGTGGAAGGCCTAGCAAGGACTTCTTCATAAAACAATCTACTGCTAGCGAATCAAATCTGAATCTACATGCCCACGATGTGTGGGGCATCTGTACTGAGCCACCCGCAATCTCATGAGCAAAATTGAGCAAGAGGAAAGCAGCCATCACATCCTGCAACATAGAGCTTGCTAAATCTGATCATGATGATAACTAGAATCTAGAAATTCTCTTTATCTGATGCTGGAGGGGAGCTCCTGAAGCCGGCAGAGGCTGGTGGATGCATTGGAAGCTTTGAGTTCAATGGAAGATTGGGTTGTTGAGGTTTTTTCTCCCAGTTCATCGTCTGAATTGGAGGAGCTGATGGTCCCTTATTCTGGTGCTGCTGATTCAAGGGATTGAGAACCGCACGCCTTGCAATGAAGCCTGATGATAAAGAGTTCAGATTATTATCCCCAGTGCTGAAAGATCTTGCTTCAGCTGCCACTGCAGCGTTTGATTCAGTGTGTGGCTTCTTTCGCACCTGAACACAAAACTTCTGTTTCTTTCAATCTCTTTTGCTCCTCAAAACAGCCCATGACTAATAAAAGCAATGAGTGTGAAAGCTATGGCCTCCGGGAAAAGGCCAAGACCAACACTCTCAAATCAAGAGACAGACTCATCATAATAATCACCTCTTCATATGTGACTTTCACCTGGAAGTTGATCAAGAAACTCAATAAGTTGATCTTGAGAAGCATATTGGAGTGAGTGAGTGAGTGAATAAAGCAGGGAGAGGTACATAGTACATACCGGGAGTGTCAAAGCCTCTGGACGAGACTGGAGAGTTGCTGATGGTGGAGGAGGATCTTCACAAGCATTGGATGTGTAGAGATCATTTCCAAGGCCTCTTGACATCTGCAACTTCTTGAACAGTCTACCAGTCTGCACTCAAAATTACAGTCTGAGATTTTCGATACCCAAAGCATTGTAGTTTGTGATGGGCTGAAATTATCATCAGAATGGATTGTTGGCTGTATTTAGAAGTTGTACATAAAATCAAGACCTCTATGCAGAGCTTCCCAAAACATCTTCTCTGAACAATCACTAAATTATTTGTCACAATCAGAACAAACAAGTGGGAATCAATGAATAGCACATGCCTGCATCTTAAGTTCCTGAACTGATTTTCCCACAGCAGGTGGTGCATCTGCCATTTGGGTTTCCTTGTTGAGCATGGCTGATGTTGTTGGTGGTATCAAAGTTGCTCCAAGTTTCTGTCCACTTAAGACCTGACCCTGCTCAGAAACCAGCTCCAGCTCAAACTTTGCTGTTTGTCCCTCCAGCTTATCCAAATTAGCCTGCAGGTCATTAAGGAGGCAGTGACAAAGGCAAAACTTTGATCCTCAGTATTGAATACTACTACTCTAAGATGCAGTTGCTTGAGAGAGGATTAGTGGTGCTCTTACAGTTTCTAAATTGCATGCTCTGATAATACCAATATGTATTGTTTCTGGCTTAATCAATCCTGCCACAATGTGAAGTTTATTGGAAGTACAGCATTGAAAATGGCAAAATGATGCAAGCACAATGTATCAAGGTCCAGGATGGATATGTACAAGCATGAACAATGAGTACCTTAAGATCAATTATAGCTGCTTCCTTTGTCTTGAGGATCTCTTGAAGCTTTCTGATCTCTTCCCGGAGTGTCTGCAATCAAACAAAAAATTGTTGTCTACAAGTCATTGAACTCATAAACTCAGTTGTTGAATAAAGTCAAAAGACTCAAGAGCCTTCAACCTCTGTGTTAACCCAAATGAACTATGTTCTTGAGGCAAGTTGGAGATGTTGGAGCCTCATAAATCATAGATGGAGAATTGAGATCAAAGAAACAAGGTAACAAGCAATTCTCAATGCCTGTGTCAATTTAGTTCAGTTTCTAGGCATGGCCAAACCTTATTATTTTGCTCTGCTTTCCTCACTCGCAGCTGCAACGTCTCATTCTGGGAGATGACCTCAGCCAACTGCTTTTGTCTCTCCAATTCTTTCTCTGGTCTTGACTCATTCCTCTTCACCATTTGAAGCTCATCTTCACAATTTTGACATTGCCTTCTGCATACATGGGAGAGACAGATTATGACACTACATGGAGATGTGTCAGGACTGAATGTGCAAATTACAATGTATGAGTTTTCCACATACAAGTTCAGGAAGGTATACCTGAGATCCTCAACCTCCACATGGAGTTCCACAACTTCTAACCTAGATGCTGCAAGACTAGATTCTGCATTCTGTCGCTGTTCTTTGAGCTCTATTATGTCCACCTCTGCATCTTCCCAACGGCCCTGGAATACTTCCATTCGGTTGCGTACAGCATCCAATCCTACTTCAAGCTTTAAATTTTGAGTAAAGTAGTCATCATTTTCCTGCAGTCAAAGTTGAGCAAAATTTAAGGTATATTGAAAGGTTTGTCACCCTTGAACAATACATGTTGAAACACTATCATGTGTTTTGGCAACAAAACTGTTTTAGGGCAAGGTCTGAGTTTTGTGAAATGTTTGATGTTAAGGCCTACCTTTTCCAGAAGAGATCCTTTGTCTTGTGCTTGTTTGAGCTCCTTCATACTGTCTTGCAGCTGCTTGTTGAGCTCCTCCATTCTAACATCAGAATGCAGAATCTTGAGGATTAGGTATCAGAAAATGGCGAGGTTATGGAATAAATGACAAGGTCATCTGATGCTTTTCAACCTGAAACCCATGCAAAGAAAAAAGTGTGAAATGCTGAGAGGGGATACTCTCTTTTACCGTGAGTTCAACTCTGCAGTCTGCAGTCTCAAGGACTTCCTTTCTGAGCTAACTTTGTCTAGTTGTGCTTGAAGCTCATCAACTTCCAAACCAAGTGTCTTGATATTCATTCCAGCATTATCAAGCTCTGATAAAAGTGTTTCCTTGACACCAATGGCACTGCGCAGCTGTAGCTGAAGCTTTTCCACCTGTGAAGGAACTGTAAAGTGAGAACACACTGATTGGATCCTTGTAGCTTGTGCCTCTGTGTGTCAATGTAGTGTCCCTCCAAAACAAGCAAGATGTAATAACAGATACAGCAATTCTGGGTATTAAAAAACTTAAATGTGGAAAATCAAACAAGATTCATCATGATCTTAAATGTTTCCCTGTCAGAAACTCTTAGTCAAAGTTCCGTTGTGCACTTTATGTATAAATGCCACTGGTGAAGTTTGAAGCATACCTGACTTTCTGCCAAGGAGGCTGCTTGCCCTTTATTTCTACAATCTGCTTCCAGTTTAAGAAGATAGTCCTCAAGCTCTTGTTGCTTGTGCTCCTTCATGAAAAAAAAAAAAAAAAAAACAGTCAAGAAGTCTGTCACAAAGCACAGATGCAGGGAATCCACAAACTAACCTAAGCACAGAGATAATAGTCAGGACATGAATGTCTGTCCTGACTCAGAATCAGGAAATTGGTACCAACCAGTGCAATAACGTGTTCAGCACATGGAGCTCGAGCAATTTCAGCCATACTCTGCTCGAGCATCTCGTTCAGCTGCAGTACCTCCTCAGAAAGCTTCATTCTCGCATCATGTTCTCCTTTCAGTGTGGAGTTTGCATACACAATCTGCTCCTCCAGGTCTTTGCAATTTACCTGGCTACTCTCAAGTTTTTCTTTCTCAAAAGCAATTGCTTCCTCCAGCTTTCTCTGGCACTCTTGCTGGTCTTCAAGACTGGTGCTCAACTCCTTAACCTGCACCATGCACTGTTTTAGGACACTGCACATGCAAATTCTCTGCACAGCTGAAAATTCACAGCCAATAATAAAATCTGAACAGTATTTCAGGGAGGTGCAGGAATATACCTGTTGCTCAAGCAAAAGTGAGTTCTCAGTACTTTCTTGCAGTGCTTGCTTCAGCTTGCACATTTGTTCTTGGAAAGAATCTTCTGCTTTGACAGCAGCCTCTTCCAGTTCCTTAAGCTGTTTGACAGTGTCCATGTAAAAAAGTTATTCCCAAGCATTTTTTGCATGAGATGAATGTGAACACCATCTATTATGCAATCAACCTCCTAGTCACTTTGTTAGCAACAAAGAATATACCTGTTTCTCATTATGGCCAATTTTTATGGCACTATCCTGAAGTGTTTGCTCCAATTTCACCACTTGCTCTTGTAGACAGTCTTTTGCAGTAACTACATCTTTGTAAGATTTCTGTAGCTGATACAAATTCAAGAACATGTCAACATTCTGCAAACAAAGTCAGCTTTAAAAGCACTGTAACCAAAGATTCCCTAAAATTCTCTGCACAGCTAAAAATCCACAGCCAACAGAAAAACTGAATGCCACATATATTTTGGTACCGTGAAGGCATATACCTGTTGCTCAAGCAAAAGTGAGTTCTTGGCACTTTCTTGCAGTGCTTGATTCAGCTTGCACAGCTGTTCTTGGAAATAGTCTTCCGCTTTGACAGCAGCCTCCTCTAGTTCCTTGAGCTGTTTGACAGTGTACATGTGAACAAATTATTCACAAACATTCTTTGCATGAGATGAATGCAAGCACTCTAAAATTGACCCATTTGTTATGCAATCAACCTCATTATCACTTTGTTAGCAGTGAAGTACATACCTGTTTCTCATTATGGCTAATTATTATCGCACTATCCTGAAGTCCTTGGTCCAATTTCACCACTTGTTCTTGTAGACAGTCTTTTGCAGTAATTGCATCTTTGTAAGATTTCTGGAGCTGATACAAATTCAAGAACATGTCAACATCACACTAAAACCAAAGTCAGCTTCAAGAGCATTGTAACAGATTCCCCATGCATCGGAAATATGGAATGCATCTGGATAGCCAACCTGATCAAGCTGGTTGATAAGTTTTGTTATCTCCTTGTCAAGTCTTTGGCACTCTGCATCATGATTGCTTCTCAGTAAAGCCCATGCTGCTTTCTCATCCTCAAACTCAAAAAATGCATCTGTAAGTTGCTGCACACATATACCAACAATCCAAATGTCAAGAATCTATGTGTCTCTGTGTCTTTTGCTCTTGAAAGAACAAGAGATCTCTGTGTCCATCACAAGTACAAACATAAGTCCATTCGATCAACCTCAGAATAAGATATCTGTGCAAAAGAAATCCCCTTCTGATGATGTCACAAAAGGAAAGTCTGGCCCAAGGTTGGAGGGTAAAAGAAACCAGTCTATCAACACCAATCATTTTGAGCTAGAATTGTTTCTGTGATGATTCTCTAGCATAATATTGTTGTGAACCTTTAAGTTAGCATCTTCTCTTTGTATTCACCTGGGTCAACTTGTCTTTCTCCAAAGCAAGGTCCTTTGCCAGTTTTTCCGCATCTTTGGATGCAGTTTCACAATCCTGCAGCTTCAGTACCTGGATCAAGGAGTAAAGCATTATCAAGAGCACACCATGTGACATGATGTAGCAACAATTCTCCACATACAAGAAGAATAATGAACCCATCTTGCTACATCTCCAACAAGAACACATCTGCCCATAAAAATCAGTTACCACCTAGAAATTACGCTTTTGTACATGCATTGGCTCTTTTAGAATTCTGAGTTATGTTATCCTTCATAAGCCACTGACATGAAAGATATGATGATTTCAGAATGTGAACAAATTAAATACCAGTGACAAATGTTCGGCTTGCAGAGCTTCTAATTCAGCAGCAGTAACCCTCTGCTGCTCCAAAGCCATTTCTAACTCTTTGGCAACCTTCTCCATGCCATCAGCTGCAGATTCTTTCTCTTGACCCAGGACAGTAATTGCCATCTCTGCCTCAGCAAGTTTCTCCTTCACGGCCGTCAAGTCACATTCCATCTCAGACATTGCAAATTCAAGTTTTGCATATGTGTCCTGCCAAACGAAGCATGCCCAAATTAGATTCAATGGGAAGCTAATAAGAGAGCCAGAACACAATCGTGGCAGAGAGAGTCAATTCTCATTAAGTGGAGGACCACACAACCAGGTTAAACTCCATGGTGGACTGGAGAAACAACCAAGCCTTGTCTAGGTGTTTGCACCTGTAAAAGCTGCAGGTCAAAAGAAGTCTTCTCAAGTTCAATAGTTTTCATCTGCAACGCATGTTCTGCAGTTGACAACTGGGCCTTAGTTTTGTTGAGACCAGTTGCTATAGATTCCCGCCGTTTGTCAACAATAGATTCACGCTTATTGAGCAATGCCGTACTCTGTCGCAGCTGCTTCAATTCCCGATCTATGTTCACTTTCTCAGCCTGTAAACCCAAATCCAGCAGCATGAATCAGCAGAAGCCTCCACATGGAAGAAATGAGCATAACCAAAGCAAAGAATCTGGAGACTTCAAGAAAATGATTTTCTGGAGAGAGCTCAAAGAATTTTACCTCAACTTTGCTTTTTTCAATCAAGGTTGATTTAAGCTTGGCCTCGATGTCTTTCATCTTGACTTTTAGCTTCTCAAGCTCCTTTCCCAATCCATCACGTTCTTTTTCCAGAGCAGCTGGAGCTGACTTTGCAGCATTCAACTCCTTGCGGAGCACCAGGATGTCTGACCTCAATTGAGCTGCCTCTGTGAAATGCAACTGTTTCTGCACCTGAAACCACATGCAGAAACAAATAAAAGTTTCTGAGCATAAGGTGTGTTGCAAAGATACATACTTGCTCTACAAATTACTTAGTGCAATGCCTATGTGGCAATAAGCAAACTGCTCAACTTAATTGATATGCACCTGACTCACCTCCTGTTTGCTATTTGCCTCTATTGTAGCTGATCTTTGCACTACCAGCTCTGCTTCCCTCTGTGCCAAGGTCTTTTCCATTGCACACTGCAACTCACACAACAACTTATCAGACCCAATTCAGAACTTCAGTTGGGTGCTACTCTTATACATTTCTGAACCAAACATCAACATCAGTCAAACACAACAGTCTACCAAAGAGATTGTTGACATTATGTTGCAAGACTCTACCATGGATCTTGTTACATTAAATTATCAACATCCTGCAAGGACCACGAACCTTTTCTGCTTCCAACTGTTCAATGTTCTTTTGTAGTAAAGTTTGCTCCTTGGAGTTCTCCAACAGAATGGAGTGAACCGCTGCCAACTGTTTTTCCTGATCATCAATCTCCAGGTTTGCTCGAGCTAGTTTGGTTTCAAACTCACTCAGCTCCACTTGCTGCATCTCAAGTTTATGCTTAAGACCCTCCATCTCTGAGTTTTCATTTACAAGCTCTGATATCCTATCTGTGAGCTGGGTTTCTTGTTGTTCCATCTTTTCGGCAAGCCTATTCATGTCATGTTGTATAACTTCACATGACTTTTGCAAATCATCTCTCTGCCCCTCCACCTTACTAAGAGTGGATTGCAACAGCTCCTGCTTCTTCAAAAGGGCAAGCTTCTCTTCAGAATTTTTGAACACAGATTCCTCCAGTTCATGCACTCTGACTGCCAACTCTTGTTTCACAGCAGCAAACTGTGCTTCAAGGTTCTGCATGTCAACAGAAAGCATCTCAATAGTTGCATTTTTCTGAGATAGAAGTGTGCCCATTTCTTCATTTTCAATCCTAGAACTACTACACTCAGACCTTGCCAGCTCCAGGTTCTTCTCCACCAACTGGAGCTCACAAGTTCTTGTCTCCAAATCTGCCTTGGCAGCAGCTGCCTCTGATTTGAGATGTACAATCTCCTCTTCAAGAAATTGCCGTTTGTCTTCTGTCTCAGACAACCTCAATTGCAATTCCTTTGTGACAAGTGCAGCTTGAGCAGCTGCAGAATTTGCCTCCTCCAATGCACTAACTACTTCCTCATTGTCCCACCTCTGCCTTGCCAACTCTTCATCAAGTGCCTTCAGCTCTTCTTGAGCCTCATCATTTTGTTTCTTGATTAGCATTCTCTCTGTCTCTGCCAAAGCTACTGTTGCTTTCAATGCATCCTCCTCTCTTTGAAGACGAAGCTTCTCCTCCTGAAGTGCTACCAATTCTGCTTTTGCACTAATCTTTTCTGCAGTTGTGGCTTGAAGCTCCTGTGAAACGAACAATAAGAAGCATTTAAGCATGATAACTACTACATGCACAACTTTTGGACATGGGCACAGAAACCTGCTCTCTTTTATCTGTTCCCACTCATCCTTGCCATACAAAGCTGAAGAAAAATTATGATGGTCACTTGCACTAGATAAAGTGAAAAGGTGATGGTCTGCACGGAATACATGCTGACCTGTGTGAGCTTCTCCATCTCTTGAGCAGCTTCAGCGATTAATGCTTCAGTACTTCGCAGAGAAGTTTCACTTTTACCAAGTTTATTAACCTGTTTGCATAACCAAGATTCAGTGTAGTATATGAAAACAGCATCAAATTAGTGAAGTAGACCATAAAGAAATCTCCAGTCACTGACATCCCACCATGGCATGTCAATGAGAACTGCTTCTCAAACTTGTTGATTTTCATGAAAGCATATGGAGAATTCATTAATCTAAAGATCACTCCAAAACCAATGACCTGGCATCAAGGAACTGCATGTACGTCATTGAAGTCATGAATATACCAGTGTGCTGTGTTCATGCTCAAGAACTTTCACTTTGATTCTCAAGGATGCCATCTCCTCAGCTGCTCTCTCAGCATTCTCAGCTGCTATTTCCTTTTCTTGACTTAAAACAGGTGACACATGTTCAGCCTCTGCAAGTTTCACTTCTGGTGACTCAGAGATAGCTGTTCCCTCAGCCATTGAATGCTCATACTTGGCATTGGAGTCCTATCATGGGAACACAAAACATCAGAATCTTCCACAACGTCCCCTTAATGAAACTTCTGATACAGAAGACTGCAATCTGCACTTGCACAACTAAAAATGGATGCAAGCACAGAGAGAGATGGAATATCTGTATGGACAACTTGACAGCCAAAGCCAGGAGCTTGGACCTGATAGGAAACTGCAATCTGCACTTCTTAAACAGAATGCTATCAGTTGTCAGCTGTGCAAGTAAACATGATACTGTTCTGTTCCAAAAGTGCAGACTGCACTCTCCAATTGGCTTCCACAACCTCATGACCTTGGCTGTCAAGTTCTCCGTAAAGAAGTTTCATCTCTGTCTGCACTTGCTCACATTTTCCCATCAAGACCTCTCTCTTTCCCTCCACAACTTGAAGACAGCTTACCAGCTCTTCTTCCTTCTGATTGAAAGCAAGCTTCTCTTCAGCATGCATTTGCTTGGCTGTGTCCCACTCGGATGCACTCTTTGCCATGGCAGTTCGAATCAACTCATTTTCTGCTTGAACAGCCTGAAACTTCTGCTGAAGTGCTCGGGATTCCACCTCTTTTTGTGCCAAAAAAGAATCCATGACTCTCAATTGCTCAACCACTGCAAGAGTGTCAGTTTGTGCCAACTCCAGCTTGTTCTGAGCTTCTTTGAGTTCTTGCCTGCGCTTTCCTTGAAGGCGATCCATGTCAGCTTGGGCCTGCTTGGATGTCTCTATGAGTGCATCCCTTTCTCCCTCAAGCACCTGGATAGTTACCTGCATTGTCTCACCCTTCTGTATCATGCGTGCCTTCTCAGTTGCAGCCTCTTGGAGGGCTTGCTCCAAAACCTTTACTCTCTGTTCAAGGGAATGCCTCTCTACATCCTCCGTCGATGCGAAGGCTTTGGCTTCTAAATCCTTGAGATTGTGCTCCAGCACTTGAAACTCTTTGTCTCGCAGCAACAAAAGTTCCTGTAGTTTCACCACTTCATTCGTTGCACCCAGAATCTTTGCATTTGCAGATTCCAACTTTGCCTCGGCCTGTTCAAGTTCTCCTTGTTGCTTCCTGACCTCCACTTCAAAGGCCTTTAATTCTTTGTCTGCTGACTTGGAAGCCTTACAGAAGGTGTCTCTTTGATTCAAAACTGCTTCAAGGGCCAACTGTAATGCTGTGTGCTCCTTCATCAGTGCTGGAAATCTGTTCTGAGGTCGCTCCAATGTTTCATTTAAAATGTAGCTTGATAATTTGACATCCAACAGAACATCCTACATGCACAACAAAATACAGTTAGGCACATATTAGGAGAACTAGGACATGTGCAGGGAAGCACCCTGTCTAATGGAAAGTTCAGGTTCATGGGCTGTGCCTGCAAGTATCTCTGGTAGATTGCAAAAGATTGAGTGGTCTCTGCAAATGTTGATTGTAGAGAATCTGCTATAGATATGCCAGCCTCCACTTCGCATTTTAGTTCATCAAAGGAGGAAATCAACTCTGTTTGCAGTATCAATGCCTTCTCATTCTCATTTTGCAGCCTTTTAATCTCAACCAAGGCCAAACTGAGCTGGTGCTGTGCAATGGCAGCTTCTTTCCTTGTGTCATGCAGCTCCTTCTTCACCTACTCACAAGCAGAATCTGATGGTCAGCATTTGAAGTTGTGAAAGGTGCACCCATGAACTATCTGAGAGGGCACAAGGGGAAAACATATTATTACCATAATCAGAGAGTCTTCTGCAGCAATTGACTGGACCTTAGCCTGATCTGTCAGACTATCCAGCTCCTGCTGCATGGAAATTTTCTCCAGCTCCAGGTTTTGAAGCTGCACAAATGCTGCCTGACGGATTACACTTCATGAAAAACCAATGTATCAGCCCTTAGATCTCTCCAGGTGGAGTTGCTGTAGGAATTTTCGTACTTTGTTTTGCTATCCAGCACCTATCTTTATTAGACAAGACTTACAAAACCTGGAGGAACTGCATTCTACCTCCTCAAGATACTCTCGTGCTGTGATGGCATGACAATTTGCCTCTTCTGTGAGACCATCCAACTCCTTCTGCATGTATGTTTTCTCCATCTCCAGATTCCGAACCTGCTAACATCCACTTCGATATTTGAGAGGGATGTCAATTCTTGAACTTCAATATGGAGAAGTAAATCATTTGCTGATGTTTCTGAGATTGATGTAGACCAACAAACTGTAATTGTCAAAAACCAAATACTACATTGCCCTTATGAAAACAGTAAAGCCTAAAACTTATAGTCAACAAATTATTTGAATAGGCTACTCAAGCAAAGTCTCCACACACTCATCACCTTGCTGCCAGGATCACATATTATAATATACCTGAGCTCTGAGCTGCTTGAGGCTGGAATCCGCCTCACAACCATCCAAGCTTCTAACTCTTCTCTGCACCTCAGGAGCTTGCAGGAAATTATCATCCAGCTTTCGGGCCTTGCTTGCAGCCATTTGAGCATTGACCAATTCCTTCTTCAACTCCTCAATTTCAATCATCTTTTCCTGCATCTGCCAAAGAAATGCCCAAGTACTTAACAATAGCACAGAGTTGAATTTGATGCAATTGGGTGTCAGAAAAGAACAGATGAACTGTTGGAACAATCGCCCATCTAAAGGGACCATAAATTCCAAGCCTGGATCATGGCCAAGAAGGTGTATTTCTCACCTTAAGTGCACTGTCATACTGGAGGTCATCATATTGTGCTTGTAGATAACCGATCTCCTGCTTAAGCTGCAAAATCCGTGCCAGATCATCACTTAAAAAGAACTAAACAAAATGTTTCCCATACAGTGTCTCTCGATGCCCATGTCTCTGTGTCCTCTTTGGACTAGTCCTACATTCCCCCCAAATACTATTGAGGTCATTGATCAGACTGAAAGTTTCAACTGAGCACTTATAAGAGCCTCAGAGCAGTTCTTGAATTACACAAGCAATCCCCAGCAACCCAAGAGCTGAGCTAGATGAATACCAAGAGCTCAGCTTAAGCTGCTTCTGCAACAAAGAGGAGGATTCACAACTCACTTCAAGTGTGATCTCTTTATCTACTGACGCTCTTCTTCGCCGTTCACCTACATTGACCAGATCAGGCTCCAAGAACGTATTGTCTGAGTCACTAAAAGCTTCCATAGTTGGAGTTTCGACAGCCCCATCTTCCTCTTCCTCTTTGAAAGATGAGAGCATGGTGTCTTCTTCCTCACAGAGCTTCTCAAATGGAGGTGGCAAACAGAGCTGCCTCTCCCTCTTTGTTGGAAGGACTGAAGCACCAAAAGGCCCCCGAGAAATCTCCTTCTGAAATGGCCTCCTCATCTCATGGAGCTGCAAAAGAGATCCATAAAAGGATTTATGTGGTTGCATGTGTGTCACAGGGATAACTCTACATTCCACCATCAAGAACATCCTATCTTGCATATCTCTACAACAGAAATGTGCCTACTCCACAGGAAGCTATTTATGCAATTTTCACAAGCATTCAACAAAGAGTCATGTAACTACAGGAGCACCAGCCTATGAGGCACTGTATATATGCACCTCAACATTGTCAGGAGCTTCTGCAGGAATTCGTGGGCACCATGTTTCACGTCGATTGTTCTGAAAAACAGCAGTAGATAAAACTGTTATGAGGTAAAGAATTGCATTGACACAAGTGCTTGATACCAGTGCTGCACTCTCATAACAAACTTGTTTTAGAAAATCATATCAGAATAGTTTTCTGTGGTGAACCTTTTTGCTCCGCTTATCAAAGTCCCGATCATCCACAGCAGAGTTAATGACCATGGTGCTGAGGTTCTCAATCTTTTGTTCCTGCTCCCTTAACCGGCGCTCACGCTCAGCTTGCGCCTTCTTCTCTTCTTGCAGCTCTAAAGCCATCCTCTCTCTATCAAGTTCAGTCTGAAAGCCAGGACAGAAAACATGAACACATACTCAGCTCTTGTCAAAACAAGTCTCTGCAATGTTTTCAACAAACACAGTCTCTAAAAATTACTCAAGTACAGAACTTTGACATTTATTACAGCTTTACCTTCAGCAAAGCATTTCGTAGGTGAAGAACTTCCTCCTCCCAGTGCTCAGAGTGCGACTCCTGCGATCAGAATGCACCATGCTTCAGTATAGCGCATTAGGTTAGAAAGATATCATGAGAGAGATAATTCACAGATCAGGGACTGTACCTGTAACTTTGTCCGGAGCTCTTCAATTTCCTTCTTTTGACGCTTTAGCAGGGCTGCATCTGTCATAATCTGCATTACACAATTTCAATGGCACCACTTCTTTCAACTTCAAGTCGATGTCCAGAAAATGTCAATAGCAAAACATAACAATGTACCCCCATAGTGGAAGCAAGCATGCACCTCACCTCATTTACTTGAGCACAATTGGTGACACGGTTGGCTCTACTTGCAAAATAGAGAGTCCCCTTAGTTTCATCTGTGTGTACCTACAAACCAGAAATACATTTCAGAAACAATGATTCATGAAAGCCTTCCAATCCTTAGCAAACCTGTATTAGCGACCTGTCGTATGACCCTGAGATCCAAGGAAGGACCCACATAAAGAAGAAGAGTCACTCTTACCAGTGCAGGTGTGACATTGCAAATAATGGCTGTTTTCGCATTGCCCCCCAGTGCTGGCTGTAATATTCTTGTTAATTTGCTGTCGCGGTAGGGTACATGGCCACTGCTAAGAGAAAACAAACACAACCAACTCTGAAAAATAGCTAAATACTGCTGTCTCATCAATGTCTTGCACACAGTCTGAAGCACAGATAGGATCCTCTCCATCAATTATTCACATCCTGAAAATCTGCATTGTTCCCTCAGGCTTAGGCAACCACAACAGGCTTCACAGGACACTAACCCCTGTTTCTGTATGCCTTCACTGAGTTTGTTGATCACTGTCCCTAGTGTCATCAGGCTCTTGTTAATATGTGTGCCTTCTTTCAATCGAGCTCCCTCTGCACCACTTTTGGCAACACGCTCAGAACCTGCCAAGTCCACCAGGTTCTGCTCACACAGCAACAGGTTGTATGAAAAACTGTCAGGCCAATTTTGAGGTGCAACAAACCCCATCCTCCAAAGCAGAACATTCCATCGTAATAGACCAGTTTCAAAGTGGGTTTCTGATGGAAGATTCAAACTTAGGCAGCCAATTGATACAAGGCCTTACCAGAACTGAAACCCTGACAGCATCACAGACTTGCAGAGAATTGTTGCCACAAGGGTCATCCTGACTCCTGTCCCTGCTCTCAATCACCTGCAGAAGGTGATGTTTGAAACTGCACTTGTCACACAACCCAGAAACCTAACCAGGCTGATGTACCAGGTTTAGATCTTCAAGACAATACCATGAGAATGCCCAATTGCCTACCATGCGGAAAATCGTATGTGACCTGCTGCTGTACACATTCATATTCGTTTCTCCCACATGCCGGTGATCTGCATCAACTCAGGGAACATTCTTCAACTATACATTTAATTGGTAGATTTTCAACTAACTGGAGTGAAATCAGTTACCCAAGGGAATCTCAAACATGAGTGAAGAAATACTTGATGACAATCAACAATGATATGAACCTTTGGATGAGGAATATGTTCATACTTTCACCAAATTCCATGAGCTCCAGGACCTGCTCAGGACTGACCACGATCTCTTCTCTTAAGCCTGCTACAAAAATTCCTCGCTGTGGACAATGAACAACAAAACATAGGTAATTACATTGTCTTCATCCAGCCCTCTTCAATGTATAGATTTACATTAACTTGATGCAACTAGCATTGAAAGTGCATTATGAAACCAGAAAAAGGATTTCATTATTAGATTTTATGTACCTCAACATTTTCATGGATCTGTAGCTTTTGTGCCTCTGGAGCCAACAGATCATTGATTTCCTCATTGTAAATCTCCATGTACGAAACCCGCAACAGAAACTCACGGGTTTCAACCTGCACAATTCAATAGCATGTTTTGATCATTAGCATTGTCACAAAGAAGAAGAAGAAAAAGAAGACACTCATATTGCTGACACTTTCTCTTTAAGTCTGGAAAGAAGGAAACTTACAGCTTGGATGTTTCTGAAGACTTCATGGACAGCCAAGGGAATGATACCGGGTTCCTGAGGTGACCCCCGCATGGTATAGGTCTTTCCACTACTTGTCTGTCCATATGCAAACACTGTGCCTGGAGAGAGAGAGAAAGAAAACCCACAAACTTAGATAAGCAGCCATGAATGGACATGACCTTTGGTTCCCAACAGTACAATCAAGGTATACAAATTTGCAAGCTTGCTCGGACTGCATGGCCCTACTACACAAGGAAGAGAAAGGGAATCAATCTCAGGACAGAAAGCTGACCATTGAATCCTTGTACAGCTGATCCAATGATGTCTTTGGTATGTGCTTCATAAATCTCAAGTGTTGTTGCATCAGATCCAAATACTCTGTCTGCATTCCAAAAGCATAGCCAATGTCGAAAACCATGAAGAAGACCATTGGTTGCACAGTCCAGCATGTATGTTCATGCTGGATAACCTAAAGAGTTCCCTGGAAAACCTAGAGTTGTGCAGGTCCAGAGAACAGCCGCATTCTGTGCAAAGTTCTAATGGAGGTTAATGCGCTCCCTGTTGAGTGCGGGAAAATTGCTTCTATGATTGTGAGACTTTCAGAGAAATTCCAGAGCCTCGATACAGATGCAATACATAGCTACCAATCGAACTCCTGACAACTATATGCTCAAACAAATGCGTGCAAGTTTGGCCATGAGAGTTCAGAATGAGCACACAAATCACATTTCAAAGAATCAATGCACGAGGAAGGAAGGAAGGAAGGAAGAAAAGGTTTTGTTTTCTTTTTTTCTTTTGGTATTGAATGAAGAGAAACACTAACCAAAAGTGTAGGACTGGCCAGAAATTGAAGAACCAGAAGCGTTGCAGAGTGCGATGGAATTGGGACCAAGCTTCCACGGACTTCCTTTAGCTGCTTCCGCCTTACTGAGAGGCCGCACCCTTACAGTGACTGAAATCTTCTCCATTTTCTTTGTTTTTTTACCTGTTCAGAAAACTCAATCTAAGAAGCTCGCGTTTCGCATCTTGTCTCTCCGATCCCCTCAAAGCACGACCGGGAAACTCCAAATCCAAAAGAGGGAAAGTAAACAGCAGCAGTTGCGACTGCGCAATTTGAACTGCAACGAGACGTTGCGAAGCTCTTCATTTGCCGCCTTCTTCTCCCGAGCCGCGCGCTCAGATGCCGGAAGAGATGCCGGAGGGGACACCGGACCGGCATCCGCTACGGCAGTCCCGAGATTACCGGAGCTGTCAGCTCCGACAGTCGCTACGACAGGTCGGATACTGCCGAAGCGGCAGCTCCGGCACAGGACTTAAATCTTTTTTTAATAATGAGATAAAATGAACTCAGAAACATAATTAATTCTCACCCAGAACTTAAAAGATAAAGAAAGATTTTTATTATTATTATTATTATTTATTCAATTTTTTAATTTTTTAATTTTTTTTCTTATATCATTCAACTATAAGTGAATCTATCTATTATATAATTACAACATGGTGTGTGTGTGTCTGTCCGTCTTTTACTTATTTTTTCATTTACTTCACACGTTTTGGGGACGGTTTTGGTGTCTGTGTGTCCGTCCAGGTCCTGAAACCCATACCTTTTCGTTTCAGGTCTCAAGAAATGAGGGGTCTGTTTGTTTAGAGACATGGGGCAGGGGCAGGGCAGGGTGGCCAGGGCAGGGCAGGGGCAGGG
>Ga0209208_10003805_pt1 | contig 21567 bp, 18 predicted proteins | sample S1TSphfallax_3_FD_187694 | JGI IMG/M metagenome (GOLD analysis project Ga0209208, IMG submission 187694) | Host-associated microbial communities from peat moss isolated from Minnesota, USA - S1T2_Fd - Sphagnum fallax MG (SPAdes) (version 2) | ecosystem: Host-associated > Plants > Peat moss >...
TCGAAATCGTTCATGTTGCCAATCTTTTTTCTCCACATGAACCCCGTCCCTACTAGTCCATAAGGGCCCTTCATCACAATCATCTTATCATTTCATTGAGTGTGTGTGTATGTATGTATGTGTGTACTTGAATATTCAGGTGTCGTGTGTGCTTTTGCTCCTTTCTTTTGTTTATCGCATCTTTTTTGACACCATTTTCAACCTTTATATCTATTCTTTATTCAAATGGATTTGTTCCTCCTGTCTCTCTAAAAAGATTTCAAACTACATAACAACAAGATCTAGAACCTTTTTTTGTCAACTTCTTTAGTTGACATGCATTCAACATTGGATGCATAACTTATACAAATAGTGGATCCTTGTTATAGAGCATCTCCAGCAGTGCTCAATATTTGACCTTGCAAAAATATTTTTCACATCCAAGTTTAGTTATTTACTCTTTTTTTGCTGGGACAGCAACCTGGAGAACTACTAATAGCAAACCACCTGGACCAATCATTATGATGAGCCAATCAGAAACACTCCAGCAGTGCTCAATATTTGACCTTACAAAAATATTTTTCACATCCAAGTTTAGTTATTTACTTCTTTTTTTTTGCTGGGACAGCAACCTGGAGAACTACTAATAGCAAACCACCTGGACCAATCATTATGATGAGCCAATCAGAAACACTCCAGCAATGCTCAATATTTGACCTTACAAAAATATTTTTCACATCCAAGTGTAGTTATTTACTTCTTTTTTTTGCTGGGACAGCAAACTGCTGGGGAACTACTAATAGCAAACCACCTGGACTAATCATTATGATGGGCCAATCAGAAATACTGAGCAGCAGTCAAATCTTATTCATTATTACACTCTTCTCTACAGGTGCATAGAGATGATATTTACCTTGTACCAGCCATCATGACAAATGGTGCAATAATGTTGAGCCAAAACCAAATTCCTGAGCCAAATGGGCATATTTTTGATTTTTCTTCATCCAATTTCTTCTGTGCAGAGTGCCATATACTGAGCACTGCTGGAGATGCTCTTACATGATGTTTTTGAACACCCTTTAAAAGTATCATTAGACCTAATGATATTAAGTCAATATTAAAACTTTCTTGATATTTTGGTGCATATACACATATAATAATGTTAGGTAGCATAGCCAACCATGTGGCATCCTTATTGACAAGTGGTGTTATCTTTCATGTTAGTTAGCATTTGTAATACTTAGCATCCAAGTCTACCCAATAGCTTTTAAGTTTTGAGATTTTAATTCAATGTTATGTATTAGAGATTAAATAAACTTATTCGAAATACTGATTAGATATTTGATAAGGTGAAAAATTATGTTTTTATAATTTAATTTCAATCCGGAGGTTTACCTCATGATTATGGATTTTGCGGGTACAAAATGCTATTTACATTTGGTGTTTCAAAAATCAAGAAATTAAATGTTTTGGAGATAAATATTTAATAATGCTTTCAATTGAAATTCGTAATATGCAAATACATCAACATAAAAGAACATGCAAGAAAAAATGTCAACCAATTTGTCGATTTCAATTATCCAAAACCACCAATGAAAAATACAAAAATATTATTGCTTTTAGATGAACAAGATCATATGCCAAACCATGGTGAAATTAGTATTCAAATTTATAAAAAGCTTATCGACATGGGATTAGGTGAAGATATTTCTTTTGAATAATTTTTATTAGATTTTAAAATAGATGAAAAAACATATATTCTTGGATTACATTACACAATTAAAAAATTAAATTTATTTTTAAAACAAAAACCAATTGATATACATACAAATGTATTTGGCATACATGTAGGATTCTTGTGGGGAGTAAATACATATGCATGATATATTTTATATCCATACGCAACAACATTGTGTTATACTTCTTATTTGACAAAAAAGATAAATTTGTAATTCAAAAAATGAAAAAATATTAAACAAGTGTAAGCATGAACAAATAGAAACATTTGAACACATTAAAAAACTAGGAAATGCATTTTTAAATGCACAACAAATGTTTATACAACAAGTTGTACATATAACATTATCCATACCATTATACCATACAACAAGATCATTTCAATCTATAAACACATGTCAACAACAAAATAAAACATTTGTATTATTATAACAAAAAAAATACAAGGCTTATTTCCAAATTCTACAAAAATACATTGTAAATAATTAGTTGATAAGTTATCAATCGAAATGAAAGATTAAATGATTGTGTTTAGTAGAATTTGTAACTAATTATGATACAAAAGTAAATAAAAGACGTAGTAATTTTTATTTTTTTTGGGGTTTCTTTTAATCAACATAAAAACCCAAAAAATCATTATAGATAATTATTATTTCTATCTAAATTGTTGTAAAAATCAGAACTCAATTTGTAAAATAATTGTGATTCATGGAAAGATGTTTATATGGAACAAAAAAATGATATAGAAAAAATTTCATTAAAAAAAATACATAATAAAAACCCATCCAACAATTATAATATTGAACGAGACAATTTAAAAATCACAAGTTAAAAAATACACAAAAAATCATTAAACAAATGGATGGGAAATTCTATTTTTGAATTAAATAATTGATAATACAAGTAATCCACATAAAACATATATTCTTCACTAATACCAAAGAAATTGAAATATATGATGTTTCATATGAAAATTTTGCACAATCAAAAAATGAAAATGTAAAAATTAAATTGTGAATGCATATTTTTTTCAATGAACAAACGAATTCATGACATACAAAGAGTTTTCCTCACATATGAAACAATTGAATAATGAATAAAGAACTATTGTTGATGATATTTTATACCAAAAAATCAAAAAACCTACAAAACCATTTCATATTTTTAAAAAAGGTGGTGTAGGGACATGGAAAACATTCACCTTCGTGTGTATTATACAAAACATGTTACAATATTATATTAAAAAAATTAAAAATGTTGATCCTTTAAAACCAAAATCATGAAATTGGGATAAACGAAAAACAACATTTAAGATTAATGGCACAATGATACATTTTGCATTTGTAATTCCATTGAATAAAAATCTAACAGAACTTAATGCATTAAGTGATGAAAAAGGAAAAACTTTTATAAAAACATACGATCAATTTTGTGTACTTGTTATAGATGAAATATCTTTAGTTGGCAATAAAATGTTACCTTTCATTGATCGTAAACTACATATTATAAAACAAGTCCATAATGAATTTATGGGTGGATTAGATGTAATAACAATTGGTGATTTCTATCAAGCACCCCTTATTCAAGATTCATGGATTTTCAAACCAATCACCAACACTCTTAATACTATGGCATTAAATTATAAAATATGTATAATGTTATGAATTATAAAAAGTGATGTGACAATATAATATAGATTTTATTAACATATTGAATAGGTTTAGAATTGCATCACAAACAATTGAAAACATAAAATGTATGAATAATAAATTTTGAGGACCCCACTAATGGACAACATTTTACCATATTTATTTTACACAAAATGTTAAAACAACTATGCATAATAAAAAATATATTTCAAAACACAATAGGTGAAACATTCACATTTTTAGCATGTGATGTTCATATCGAAACATGCTCTTCTCATTTAAAATTATCAAATTTACCATTTCAAACAGTTGGTTTACATTACAAAATTTTGGCTAAGAAAAAAATGTTAGTGGAATTATGTGTAGGGAATTATGAAACATTTGATGGTCTTGTGAATGGTGCCAATGTGATTTTTGAAAATTTTATAAAATTATTTCAAAATCTTTTGTTTGAATACATTTTCATAATCCTCAGGTCAGACATAATACATGAATTAAAAATTTACAAATCTATGACGAATTCACAAGGCTTGACAAATAATGGACACCAATTGAATGTAAAATTGTCAAAATATAAATAGGTAATAATCCTTTTCACACTATCACGAGAATCCAATTCCCAATTCAATTACATGTAACACAAACTATACATCGTTCAAAAGGGTTAATTTTTGGTCGTTTAACATTTGATCTGATCAACATGACAAAACATGCTTTGACATATATTGCATTATCAAAGGTTCGTTTCTCCATTATTGAATAATTTTTTTCAAGTGGATGATCTTGTTCAAGAAAAAATGTTTCGATTAAAAACAAATGCACAATACAAACGTGCTATTGTTTCTTTAAAGTCCTACCATTCAAAAAAATTATTTGTAAAATCTCTTAATACTTGCCTTTTAACATTACATTTTGAAGATGTCCTTGCAGATCCAAATTTATTAGCATCACATATTTTTTGTTTAAATGAAACAAGAATAATAAATATTCATTTAAATTCAAAAATTTACAATGCTTTATAACAAAAGTTCCATATATTATCACGTTATGATGACAATGTGTCATTGACAAAAAAAACACAACAATCACAAATTTTGGTGCTAAACTAATCACCACACTTTTTAATGACAACACACGAAAAACATTATACATAATTACAATATATAAACTTCCCAAAACGCAAGTGTCACATTTTAATTCTATCCTAGAAATCATTATACAAGAGATGCCTTCACATTGTCCAATCATAATAATTGGAGATTTCAATATGGACTTTTTAACCTAAAAAAAGATCAATAATCAACATCACAAGCATCTCATGAATAAATAAAACTCATTTTTATAAAAAGCACTAGTACAATGATACACAAATAGATCACATATGGACAAATGCACCAATACAACAATGTCATTCAGGAACAACGACACAAGCATATTGGTAGATCATAAACCCATTTATTTTGCTTTCAAAATACCCAATTATATTCCCCAATTTGTATTACCACACAATACCACAAAATGACTTGATAACACATAAATGCACGTATACACACAAAACACATACAAATAAATCACAAAATAATATTATATAAATTTATTTATATACATACATAAATGCACATGTACAACATCTTTATCTATTGGCAAGGCCACAGTGTGAGGACACAACCCTTGTTCAACTGGGAAAAAAATGGTACATTAAGAACTCTAGTTTGGTGTCTTCATGGATGAGGAACTAGTTTGCTCATCATGGATGTTGTCATACATCCACGAACAATTGCAGCATTGATAATAATCTGAGCTTTTGTTGTCTCTCTCTCTCTCTCTCTCTCTCTCACACACACGCTCTTTCTTTCTTTCTCTCCGTCTCTTTCTTCGTTTCTCTTGTTTTGATTTCTGAGTGTGAAGCTTTTTTTCTTTTTTTTTTGGGTTTGTGCTTGCTGCTGTCGTGAAGGAGAATTAGAGTCCCAAGTTTGTTCCCAAGGGCAACAACATTGATTTGGAACAGAGATTATTATTAGGGAGCAGATTTTTTGTTAAATAACAGAGCTGGAAGAAGAAGAAGAAGACATAGGGTCTTGTGTTTCTCCGAGCTCCAAATGGTTCAGAAGAAGAAGCAAGGTACCATATGTGTTTCGCAAAACTCTCCCTCCCCCGCTTTCTCTCAATCAATTCGCATACCTAATAGAATGTCTCATCAACAACCGTCTCAGAATGTGCATCAAAATGTCTTTATCTCTGCGAACTTCTTCTTACTCTTGTGTTATTCATCGTGGTGAGAAAAAAGACATGGGGAAAGTAATAACTTTTTGTTTTTTTTTTGATCGGAGTCTTTTGTGAGTGAATGAATAACTGCACAATGCAGCTTGTCTAAATCGATATTCTATTTTAGGGTTTAGGGTTTTTAGTTGGTTATAGATCTGGTGAGGTTATTATTGTTATAGTGGAGAATTTTCGGGTAGATTCTTGGACTGTGTGTTTTCATACAGCTCTGGTGAATTCTACTGTTTTTGAAGGGAAAAGGCGAATTGTGTATGACGTGTGTGAAACGGATGACGTTCTTCAGGTCCTTTTTTTTTAATCTCTTTTCTAAATCCTATCTTTTATTTTCAGCAATGACACTACTTGTTAAAAATGGAGAGTAAAGAGTGAGTGTTGATGCCTATGGTTTTTTTGGTGAAACTGATGACCTGAATTAAGCTTGAACATTGAAGGGCCATTGCATAGTATTTGTCATCAAAGAAGAGAAATGGACTAAATCCATGATCTCCATTCTGCATCAGAATCTGGAACTGTAGATGATGATACTTGAGCAGTTAAAGCATCTGAAAGTTAGTGCTTCAGCAAACTGAGATGGGGAATGTTTGGACAATGTGTAAGCTGTTGTCCTGATAGAAAATCATTGTCCCTTCCTTGCAAGAGTTGTCAAAAGCATTTTTAGTATTTTCTGCCATCATTGACAAAAATGGGGACTAATAATCCATCATCTCCTGCACATCAGAATTTGGAACTACAGATAGATGATGATGATTGATCAGTTTAAGCAAGAGCAGTTAAAGCATCTGAAAACTAGAGCTTCACAAACCCAAGATGAGGAAAGGAATGCTCTGACAATGTCTAATTTGTTGTCCTGATAAGAAGAACATCACCTGTTCCTGCGATGTTTGTTGAGAAAGTGTTTTTTGATATGTGCATGTACAGGCAGAGGCACAGAGAACTGATATCCATGCAGACAGGTTCAATTTGACAGGGGATGGTTCTGTTGACAAATATGGCCATCTTGCTGATAAGCACAAGACTGGTGGTTGGAGAGCCGCACCTCTCATTTTTGGTACTTTGGTTTTGGATATAGTCCATCACATCAATTTTATAAAAAAAATCCTCTGCTAGTCTTCAGTTTTGGAAGTCTTTCATGTCTTGACAAGTGTGGAGGATGGTCATGAGATGGACTATGAAAGTTATAGAAACTAAATTGTTGTAGAAGGACTATTTTTGTGACAAAATCTTTCTAAAGACGGTGACAATGGATTAATATGTTCTCTGATCAGGAAGTGGCCCTACAAATAGTTGTGATTGTATTGTCACTGTAAAGCCTAGGGTTGACCATTGCTTGTATGGGTTTCCTTCAGGAACTGAAATATGTGAGAGGATGGCAACTTTGGGGCTCCAGAGAAATTTGGTAACTTATTTCACCAAGAAGATCCACATGACCAACCCACAAGCTGCTAATATGGTGTCCAACTTTGTGGGCACTTTGTATCTGACTCCATTTGTGGGGGGTTTTGTAGCAGATGGTGAGTCAGCCTCCTTTTTAGTAGTATCAAGACAGGTGCATAGAACCTCTCAAGCAGTTTTTCTGCAGATTGAAGAGCATCTTGATGATAAGAGTGTTTGACAATTTGAAGAAAACTTCACCTCATGATTTATGGTGTCATGTTTGCTTGCAAGAGTTTCAAGGGTCTGGGTGAAAGAAAACACTGGATACCTTTTTTTGTAACTGATTGCCTTGATAATCCCTGTATGAAACAGCTTACTTGGGGCACTTCTGGACCATAGCAGTATTTGCCTCAATCCAGGTGCTGGTGAGTGATATGTCAAACTCCTCTTTCTGTGCAAGAAGTGTGTCTAGAACTTCTTGAGTGGGTCCCTGAATCGATGTGGCCACAAGATAGAATGTCCTACTAGCCAGAGAATTGGGTCTTTCTCATCCTACACTTATCATGTATGATAAGCTGAGGCATCAGGATCCAGGAACTTGTATGTTTCTTCTCATTACCTGTAGGGCATTATCTGCAGCATCTTTGTTCTGGGAAAATTTGCACATCCTGTTAGTGTTCAGTAAATGAATGTACTAGAGTACACATTTGTTGGAACTGAAAGCTGGGTAATCCATCCTCAAACAAGCTATTCTACAGATTCCTCCTCAAAGGTCATAACTGGTTTGAGAAGAAGATTGTATAATTTGGAAGGATTCACTCTAAGTTTGTGGGACACTGCCCATGAATGTAATTGTATGCTGAAAGCAGGAGACCTGCTATGCAAGGAAAGCTTGTTATCTCTGGAGGTTTAACTTACATCTGATATGTTGGTGACATATTTCTCTGCTCTTTTATGTGCTCAAAAAATCACACAGATACTTGTGCACATTTGTGCCACATCTCAAACAAGATGTGAGGTGGAGAAGTCAATGGAGATCTAAGTTGAATTTGGAATGTGATGCTTGCAGGGAATGGTGTGTTTGACATTATCAGCTGCAATACCATCACTCAGGCCACCTCCATGCCCATCCAATAACAAAACTGGATGTCAGGCAGCTTCTGGCTACCAGATAGGTGTGCTACATGTGGGACTGTATCTGATAGCTTTTGGGAATGGTGGTATCAAACCCAATGTTTCCACTTTGGGGGCTGACCAGTTTGATGACAGTGATCCTGACGAGCGCAAGCATTTGTCAAATTTCTTCAACTGGTTCTACTTCATCATCTCCATTGGATCCCTACTTTCTGTTACTGTCTTCATTTACATACAGGTGAAAATAATTCTAATGCTTCAGGTTGGTTATATAGAGTTTTACTGTAGCAGAGCTTTTGTATGTACAGTTAGCTGAACAGTCCCTGAATAAAAGCAATCGGTAGATGATTTCACAAGGAACCAGATATACAGATCCATAACCCTTACATTCAAAGTGCTGTGGGAAGGACTTCAGGACAATGTCGGTTTCGGTTGGGGATTTGGGATTCCAGCTGCAGTTATGATTTTGGCTGTGGTCATTTTTCTGGCGGGTTCAAAGATATACCGGTTTAAGGCAGCCCAAGGGAGCCCATTGGCTACCATAGCACAGGTAGTCATTGCTGCAGCTTGGAAGTGGCATCTTGGACCTGTAAGTGAGAATGTGCTTTATGCAGGTCCTGTTCACGGGAATGGACCACTGGAGAAGCTTTGTCATACTGAACAATTTCGGCAAGTCCCACCCCTGTACACTCACCATATAGACATCAAAACACAAATAGAATTGAAGAACAGAAAGAACAGAAATAGATGACAAGATGTGAGATTTCGATTGAGATGAGTGCACAAGCTTAAGGAAGAATCTGCTTCAGCTCATTGAGCTGTCACAGGAGTTGCATCTATGTTGACTAGCAATATTGGTTGACAACTGAACTGACAAAATATGCATCCGTACTAAGATAACTCATCCAAGCCAGTGGTCAGTTCTGCAATAACCATACAATAAGTTGACCCACTCTAATATTACACAACCTACAGTCCAATTAACAAAAACACTTGTTGGCCAAGGAGTGGTACCTGTTCTGTTATATGTCTGATCTCCTTTTAGTCTCCTGACACCATGAATGGTTGTTGTTGTGGCCTGAAATGTCACACAGGTGTCTTGACCGAGCGGCAGTTCCAGTTGGGAAATTGGAAGATGGTAGAGGGCCTGTAAGCCCATGGACATTGTGCTCTGTATCTCAAGTGGAAGAAGTAAAGATGATTATTAGGGTTTTACCAATATGGGTGAGTACAATACTTGTTTGGACTGCCCTGTCTCAAATGGAGACTTTCTCTGTGGAAGTGGGATCCACTATGGACCGTCGGGTGGGATGCTATTTCTCCTTTCCCCCTGCTTCATTATCTGTCTTCGAGCTTGTCAATGTATTATTGATACTCCCACTCTATGATAAGCTACTGGTACCCTATCTGCGTCGATTTACAGGCATCCCTCAAGGTATTACAATGCTTCAGCGAATAGGTACTGGACTTGTGTTCTCAATTTTGGCTATGCTGGTTGCAGCTCTAGTGGAAAGGAGACGGGTACAGGTAGCAAGAGAATATGGGTTATTGGATGACCCAGATACAACAATTCCAATGAGCATATTTTGGTTAATTCCACAATACTTCCTTCGTGGAAGTACTGAAATCTTCACTCAAGTTGGGCAACTTGAATTTTTCTATAATGAAGCTCCTGATAGGATGCGAAGTTTGGGTACTGCAATCTACTTGAGTACAATTGCTTGTGGCCATTTTCTCAGCACTGTACTGGTGATGACAGTAAATAAGGTGACACAGAAGGGGAACTATCAGGGCTGGCTTACAGACAACTTGAATCATAGTAGACTAGATTACTTCTACTTTCTTCTTGCAGGTTTAAGTGCTGCAAATTTTGTATTTTTCCTTTCCTGTGCTCGGTGGTATAGGTACAAGCAGGTCAAGAGAATTTCAGATGATATGATGCAGTTTGGAAAACAAATTGAGTTCAATGAGCATCAACGGATGAAAGGGGATGCCTTCATGTAAATTCTCTCCCCCAAACTCTGCATCCTGGTTGAAATTAGCCTAATTTTGATCTTGTGCTATTGAATGCACCACCTTGGTGTGAGACAATTCTCTCACATGGAAGTTTGTGACTTGAGAGTAGCTTGTGATAGTGGTTTCATTTCATCTGTCTGTCAATGTGAGATGTGAGAATTTGTCAAAATAAGAGGATTACAACCTTGTAATGTAACTTCTATTGAAAGCTTAAATATTTTTCCATAGTGTAGATTCGGCATATCCAAAGAGCATTTTAATGCTGCAGGTTTGGTTGATTAGTGCTCTTCAATTCTCTAAATTGTTTTCTGAATTGTTTCTTGCAACTCACATCAGTTATAGAATTGTCACATTACTGATTATGCACTGTCAATTCTTGAATGCAAGAGGGTTTGACAATCAAACTTGTAGCTCAATGTAAGGGGGTTTTGAGTATCAAGCAGTGCTGCAAAGTTCTTCACCTTTTAAGAGAACTCCCCAGTCTTGGCTTTGATAAAAAAATTGGGAGGTTCTTGAGGTGCAGGTTTAAGCCCATTTCATCCTATTTTTAAACCTTGCAGTTCTAGTTCTGGCACATTTCTCCAAATTCAAGAACCCTTCAGCCCAGGTAAATAATTGGGTCTGGTTCCTTGTACACATTATGCACTCCCCTATTGTAGACATTGTAAACATGTGCAGTTCAATGACTAATAAAACTTAATACCATGAAGACAAATGGGTGTGAAGCACAGAAAAGGCCCCACAGAACATAATGAGTTACAGTTTCTGTATTAGGTGTTAAGAGAAATGGCAAACAAAGACTTTGGAACTCTGGCTTTGCAAATCTAGCAACCAGGATGAACCAACATCCAGCCACACACCATCCACAAGATGCCTGTTATGGATCAGTTGTGAATGAACTTCAACTGAGTTTTAATCTGGTTTTTGCCTTGGTAAACGCATTCTGTAAGAAGTAGGTCCCATGTATGCAATAGACAGATTGGGAAATAAGTGACTTCTAGGTAAGCAGATGATCTATGCACAGGAAAGGGCTGAGCTAGGTTCTGAAGATATCACCCCCCCTCCTCTATAGTTTTATTCCCAACCTAATTGTCTAGTTCTCAGTTCAGATTTGGACTTCTGCAATTCTCCAATTTGATCACTATGAGAAGTGCACCTGCAACACCATCTGGTACCTAGTACCATGATGAAGCATCTCTATGACTGCCTATGCCTTCGGTTATGACCTTTGTTCTTCATTCCTTCAGTTCATCTATCTCCTCTTATTGAAGACTATCCAAGTCTTAACAGCATCGCAAGGGTTCAGCAATTCCTGAACATTGCTTTAACTTACCAATGTTCCTGACATACAAAGGTGTCCAAAACAAATGGCCCACAAATGTTTATTTACTGCTTATTAGAATTCCAGAAAGCAGCACATTCTCTGATGTGCACAGGATTTCAGAGCAACTAGATAGCCTGCATCCCGTAGGTATTTTGCACCATTAACAATGACTAATGAATTCAGATTGCCTAGACTACCATCATTTATGTGAAGTTGATTTTGAGGACTCCTTTTTGGCCAACTTGGCTTGCACAAGTTTGTCCAAAATGGCCATCTCTAGTGGAACTGCATCTAGGCATCGCTCTGCTGCTGCCAAACAGACCTGCATGACCATACACCAATGTCCCACCCCTTAGAGTTGACAACCTAAGAAAAATTAGACATGATCCATGTAGTGGTGTTGAACTATGATCTTTATGAGTGTGGAAGCACAAGCCACTGAATCCTGAAACAAGGCCTGAGCTGTTGATGAACAATGCTTTTGATCCTGGAATTCCATGCCTAAGTCAACCATGGTTCTCAACCTGACAATGGGTGAAAAACTGATCTACATTTTTGGCTGCCTGGAAACACTAACAAGAAGAACTAGTAACTAGTCCCCCCTCAATTATGGAATTGTCAGCATCAATGCTCAAGAGATGCCTAAACTGAAGAACTTCCTCTCTTTACAGCCACCAACTACCCAATTCAAGATGAAGCCTAATTCGTAACCAGTCTTACAAGAAAACTTAAAGAGTGTGGAAATAATAAATCTACTTGACACATGCCAGATGGGACATGATTCCCTCATTGAATATGTTCCTTTCAAATGGACCTGGATCAGACTGCTTGATGGTTGTGAGACAAGAAGACCATAAGATTAGAGAAAGAGAGGTCACCACGTACTTCATCAAGAAGAAAATCAACCACAGTTTCATTGTCCAAAAGATTGTGCAATGGGTCTCGCAAATAGTGCATGTCAAGCTGTATTTGTTGGTAGCCACTGCGATTGAAAGTTTGGAGCCGAACACATTCTTGAAAGCTTTTCAATGTCATCTTCACCACAGTTGACACCACAGATGCCTGGAAAAGAAAGATGATATCAATCTTCTAGACAGGGAAATACACAACATCCACCTATAAGAGCACCATCCATGAAAAACTCATACAACAGATTTTCTTCTTCTCAGGCTTGTGCAGATGGTGGCTCTACAGCAGCCTGAATAGAGCAAGGATGTAATGCCTGTTACAAAACATTCAATTGAAGTCTTGACGTTCCCTGAACCTGGAACTGTAATATTCACCTGGTTAAACTCAAGCTTTGTAAAGATCTCAACTCGTTCAGTGAAAAGCTTTGCGACATCTCGTTCCAACAACTGGTTTCGTGCTCGGTGAGACATATTGGAGCGATGAGAAGTGCCAGAATAGCCATCCTCCCTTGTTGAGGCACTTCGAGAGGAGCCTATACTGCCTGAACTGTCAGTATGTCGGTGTGTTCGAGTGGAGCCTGGGTCAAGCAGTTGCTGTACTTCCCCTTCTAGTATCTCAACCTGCCAAACAAAAATATATGAGATTCCCAAGAAAACTCCACAATGATGCTTCAATGATAAATGTTATGTTAGTTCCAGTAAAACTAAGACTTACATATAGTTTCCAGCAAACCCAAAACTAAGACTAACAAAAATGAGTGCAGTCATAACCTCATGAATGTCACTAACAAAAGTATCAAATCCCATTACCCTCATCATAAATAGCAGTGACTAGCAGACATAACTCCCCACCAACTTTATCAGCTCCAAAAGGTTTAAGTGTAGATATTTGATAACAAACTGCCGACTGTTTCAAGCAAACAGATGGACAAAAATTATATGTCCAGAGTTTCTGTCACATTTCCAGAAGCAACCGGACAGTTCCAGAAGCAACTCAGTAATGATGCAACTCATTTCATTTTAGCTTGCCCTTGTAGAAGCAAGAATCTAAGTATAAATAGACCTAAATGGAGGGTAGCAGTTGAAGCCTCATGAACCCTGAACATATCTTTAAACCACACAGAAAACTGCAAAGCAATGTGAACAATAGAAACACCCTCATACATGTTCAGTGACCTTCAATTGCAGCAACATGTATGGTAGTGGGTGGAGACCAATTACAGTTATTAACCCATCTATTGAGCTTCTGTCACAAGAGCATAGCAGATGCAGTCAACCACATACTGGCAAGCTCAACAAGACAAAAAAGTGATGCAAGTGAAAAGGAAACTGATAAAAAAGAGGAGAACAAAGAGAAGGAAAATCCAAAATAGAACCAAACAAGGCAAGAGGAAGATAGGAGAGAAACAATACAAGAAGCTTTAAGAACATGTTCTTCTGAGGACAACGTGGGAAAAACCTGCCTACTCAGGGTCCAGAAGCCCTTGCAAGAATCGTACTGAGATCCAAACAAAGAATCACCAAAAAAATTCCCCTCTGTTAATAAAATTCTGGTTTGTTCCATTAGAGAAGCAACACACTGGGTAAGAATCATCTATGCACACAATACCAGAACCATCTAGCATCCCTTGAATGCAAGGGTAGTTTACCTCTTGCAACAGCAAATCTGCAAACATGCGAACATCTCTTGGTTCCTTGTACTGCATCATCCAGTCAACAAACATTTTTCCCAACTGTCAGAATGGTCCAAGTGTCTCCAGCATTTGAGATCGACAAGCTTCTGTTCTAGCTTTGGCTAAAACCTTGCAGAAAATAATCAAAATTGTATTGCTTTCTTATAATGCATGTTGTAGTTGCAACACTCTGGAGTCAGAAGACCAAACAAATAGAGCATTCAGAAGACTATTCCTTATTTGGAAGAGCAAATCAATGCTTCAAGGGCATGTTCCAAGGCTGGACCTTGAGCCAATTGGGGGTCTCCACACTCTTGCGCACCAACACTGACAACTTCTGAGCTTGGACATCTACATACTGTCACCACCCCCAAACACATCAAACTGCAAATGTAATGAGATAAGGATCATTTACCCAAATGGACCGTATGAAACACATGTGGATGTATTCTGAGAACAACAAAAAGTCAAGATCAAGACTCTTGGACAGTCTTCCATACCTACAGAAATTGACTGTACATTGGCAAGACCTGATATAAGGCTTGCATGGGGCTTTCAGAATTTTATGCAAAACATTGGTAATACACAACCAATATGAGGTCCAATGATGCTATATTCTGCTTTCACAACCAGAACTGACTGACAGTGACAGCATAGCTTTGTAAACAAACCTGTTGAAGAAGCCTCTCGGCAGTACTATGAAAGAATCGACAGATTTCAGAGGGCACAAATGCAGGACGTGCTTCGTATCCCATTACACCTCCACCTACAAAGCAAGTTCCTACAACCTGACAAAAACAAAGAGACAACTCAGCTTAGCTTAGTTACCACCCTCTACACCAGTCTCAAACTCATATATATCTTTCTCTTCTCCTTTGCAGATACTCTTCCTGCCAAAGAATTCACTCCCTGAAACCAATGGGGTCACAAGTGAAATGTAGTACCTCAGTGATCTGCGGTACAGCAGTTTGATAGATGTATACTGAAAGGAGGGCAAGCAATAAGACTAAGCTCGGGGTTGCCTCTGGTAACTTGTCAGGGGAAGCAGAAGCAGAATCGAAGCCTGATTTCAAACAACGAGAAAGGAAGTGGTCCACTAGATTGGTGAAGAGATCCTGGAAGCCCCCTTGCACTAAATCAATGTATTCATCCCGCCACCGCAGCAAGTATTCCTTACTGTTGTCCAACAGCAGCTTCAAATCCTATCAGTGCAGAGTACAGATATGTTGGTACTAATTCAGTCACTGCATCATGAGCATCTGTGCAATCTACACAGCAATTACCCCATACTTATTGGAAGAGGAAAATTGGACCAGGAATATGAAGACCTGTAGGACGTCAAGGCTGCCCTGTATTATTGTTGCCTGGGCACGATCAAGGGAAGCTTTTAGTGGTCTTGATACATCAGCAGTGGCTCCAGGTATTGAAGATGGCTCCTCCACTATGGCAGCTGCATAGAAACGCCATTGCAAAGGCCTAATATCAAATCCAAACAGGAGACAGGGCTAAGGGCTTAGGGTTTAGGACACAAGGGATTGAATGTGGAGATGATGATAGATGGGTCTGATTTACCTGTTAGTACTGCAACGGCCACTGTTACAAAAGTATGTATAGTGCAACCATTCACCCAACCCTAAATCCTAAACCCTAAACACATAGGTGTAAATCCAGCAGTAGTCCAGTGTCTTGAGTGCTTGATGAGCCAAATCATTACAGACACAAATTATCAAAAGTGTATCAATTCAGGAATAATAGATGAATGCAAACCTTTAATTTGGTCAGAAAGGTGAGAAAACTTTGTTGCAACATGTTGCCTGACAGCATCTTCCAAAGCCTAAACATCAAAAACAGGAGGGGAAACTTTTGTTGAAAGAATTTTTTCCATAGCAGACATGACTCAAAAGTGAAACCCAATAATGACCAAGACAAGATTGAGTATATTGCATTCTAAACAAACAGAGGATTTGACATCACAAATTGCATGGGATCTCATTGACAAAGCAACAGCTCCAAGATTTTCAAGGGGCAAGGTTTCACACAACCCAATACTGAAAAACTTACAAAGAGAAATTGTACTTTTGCAAAGAAGAGTCCAACAAGCTTAAAAGCACATGTGGCAACATTCTTTCCTATCAAGCTAGTGTCATTCAGTGATGACAGACAGAGAAACCCAGTATCAAAGAAGAGATGAAAAGAGGGGTTTCAGTTTGAACACAAAGCACCTTGGAAGCTCGTTCTGGCAAACTGGCCTCGGGCACCAATTCGTCCATTTGGGTTATATCAGATATTAAGACTCCTGCACCCACAAAGTGCTTCAAGTAAAACTAGGAGGAGGAGGAGGAGTAGGTCTCCCATCAACCCACAATTGGCTATTGTCATCAAGCCATCACTGTTATGAGTCCAGCTCATGTACATGACCCATTCATGGAAATCAAGTTCCGAGGAAGAAGGAAAGATATCTTCATAAGTACTGAGAACTAATTCCATACTTACAGTTTGAGTCAACCTGAAAAGAATTGAGAGATGAGCTGATAATAAAGAGATTTAGATCTGACAACCTATCAGTGAACACAGAAATTCCAACTCTTAAAAAAAAGAAAACTAAAAGAAACCTGAAAACAGTTTAAACAACAGCAACATATGGTATTGACCAGCTACCTTAAAATCATCCCCACTAACTTTTATCACCAGCACAAAATACTACATACCAAAAGCAGACATCAGTTCTGTCGCAGACGAATCTTGACCTTCCAGCTGCAGTGACCTTTGGATGCTTCCAAAGTATCTGGAGGCACACATAACCAAAAGAGAGGAAAATTGGTCATAATCTGGCACAAGATGTGTATGTTATACACATGAAAGTGGAACCCAAAGAATATAAACCAACATTTTGGATCAAGTGACAACAGAACCCCTTCCCCCCTTCCAAAAAAAGCAGAATAAATCACCCAACAGCTCAGATGCACACTACTCATCACCATGCAAGCACACTATGAGGGAACTGACTCATCAAAGAGTTTGGTCGCAGCTCCTATGAGCCGCATTTCGTATGATGGAAATAATGTGCGGAATGTGCCAGCTGTCTCTATGAAATCTTGGATCAAATCCTGCATAAATAATCAGGGTTACAAACAGAGTGAACACCTGCAAATCCAAGCTCAATCCCTTCCCAAACTCTTAGGCCTATATCATATTGCATGCAAATCAGCTCAGGCAACTGACGGCCTGGCACTTGGAACATACCTTTTCAACCAATCTTTTCTGCACATCAGTAGTAGTATCTAGTGCCTTGAGACCTTGTTGTGGGTAAAACCCAACTGTCAGAGGCTCATTTGTCTCAGGCTTGCCTGCTCCAAATGCTACAAAGTTTCCCAGCAAGTAGTCCCAGTGTGCTGTCATAAATCTTTCTACCATACTGTCCACCTGGAAATCCCCTCAACAAGAATTTCATATCATCAGCATGACAAACTCATCTCCCTCTCTCCAACTAACTCTCTCCCAGAACACAAACTCATATCAAGGGACAAACTTTTCTTGATCTTCTCGGAGCCTTTTAGAGAAAAAAATTCTTTTCTGAACCCACCCACCCATTGGCTCATCAAGAAGGAAAAGTACAGATATTATTACATGAAGAGAAAATACAACTACCATAGCACACCAATGAAATGCTGAAAGCTCAGAAACAGATATAAAGGTCATGACCGAGTGATTGAGTTGTTGGAGGAGTGTGACCGCCCGTGCTCGAGATGAAAGTTGAACAGCTTGGTCCATCACCTGGGCCTGAAGAAATGGAAACCCCCATTACTTCAGCTTCTTCTGGCTTTTGAACCTGGATTTTCTCCAGTTATGCCGGAGTTTGTCACCAGAAGCCTCCTATCATTTTTTAGAGTCCTATTACAGTTGGTGCATAGGCTCAATATCTTACAAAACTCTGTGATAACAGGATTTGTCATTTGTCAAAGAGAAACAACAGGACATGACATCTGTCAAAGGCTTTTAACAGGTTGTACTGCTGCTGCCAGTTCCTCAATCATCCAATGAAGACATCACCTTTCTTCATTCAGGACTGGACACTAGAATCTCCTCCACATCCACCAGGCATTGCCCCCCATTGAGGCAGGTGTTACTGTGCACATAAGCCACTTCTCGCAATTGCCCTTTTGGCCATATAGCCTGCACCCAATTTGGATATAGCAAAAGGAGGTTGGGGTAGGATCACTGGGAATGGTTGCCGGTGGGGGAAAGGGTGGGGTGGGTCAGGGGAAGGGGAGAGAATGATGGCAACCCATTTTGTGAGCAGCTTAGGGTTTAGGGTGAGAAAGAGAGAAAGTACTTGGAGCTTGTCAGTAAGGGTGGAGATAAGTTCGTCCACCTCCTCCTTGCAAGAGCGAAAGGATGACTGGCCATATGCCTGCAATTCAATTACAATGCAACCAGCTTAATCACATTATATGTGCTCTCAGTGAGCCCCTAAGAGAATCTCCAGTAGTGCTCAGTATGTGAACCTGCAAAAATATTTCTCACATCTAAGTTTTAGTTATTTACTTTTTTCCAACCGCACTCATAAAACTAAAAGTGGGACTGCAAATAGGTGGGAGACTACTAATGGCAAACCACCTGGACCAATCAAACCATTTAGCCAATCAGAAACAGGGAGCTGTCAATAAATACAATTTGACTTTGTTTATTACACTCTTCCAAGGCTCCTACAGGGTCCTGGAAGCTGTGCATTTTTCCAAGGTCAGAGCAATCTTCCAGTGGATCCACTGGATATAACTGCTGCACCTCATCAAAAATTTCCAGTGCAGGGCCACATACTGGGCACCAGTGGAGATGCTCTAATAGCTGACCCACTAAAGCCTCCTCTAAAGGCTTCAGAACATTTACATGCATGAACTCATCCAAGCAAACTACCACCCAATTATTCAGGTGTGCAAGGGACTATCAGGTGTGCAAGGTGTTCTTGTGAAGCAATTCCTTGAAAATCTCACAAACTAAGCAGCAGAAAGTCCTTAGAGCCCAAGCTGTTGCCCTGAATTTTTGTCGCATTTCCAGAAGCAACAGTAATATGTCAATAGCAAAACTCTTATCATCGCTCACTGGATATAATTCCTTGCTGGTAAGACAGACCCAAGAGGTGCATTACCTGGAGAATGGGAAGCGCTCCTTTGTAGTACTTCACAGCTGTTGAATAATCCTCTGCATTCATGCACTTGCGAAGTCGCTGTGGCAGATCAAAAATAAACTGCAAACTCCACAGAGCTGATTGCATTCAAATATCTTCTGATATTTACTTGAATGATGTTCTAATCATTGTGTTGGAACACTTAAGGTCAAACTTGGCTTTCCTCAGGATCCCCAGACAAATTGCTGTTAGGCACATTTACCTGGATTTTTCGAAGCAAACTGCGGGTCCCATTCAGCTGCTCAATGCGTTCACGCCGCTCACACAATGAAGCATTTATCCCATCACTTTTAGCCCGCACCATTGTCACCTGGCCAACAACAACACTGTACCAATGACATGTTTGTTTCCTAGTCTCCAGTTTTTCCATAACATGCAACAAGTAGGTACCTGAGTTTGTTGAAGAACCTTGGGAATCCAAATTGGGCACATGTTTTTTCATTGTCCACACTAATCTCCTCAGTTGCTAAACAATAAAAATAGCGCAGAATTTTTGTCTATGGCATCCAACTGAGGGGCTCTTTAAACACTGAGACAAGGTTTTGAAAAAAATATGGGCTTGGATTCTCCAACAAACTCAACAGTAAAGCCATGAGAATGCAACAGCAATTGGAGATCAGGGTCAAGACAATCAAAGCAGAAAGGTGACAGTTTCAAAGTTAAAGAAGAGAGACCCAAGGGGCAAAGGTTTTTGCATTAAATAATGAAGAAAAAATCTGCACAGAATCAGGTCATAAATGAGGCAGTGTGAAAATTACAGTGTCAAGAAGGTGTTCCATGTTAGACTCCATGCCTGCCACATTCTCCTTCATTCTGCAGCCCAAGACAAGACCCACTTTTTTTAATTACTCCAACTCCATTGGAAGGAAGTCCACCTATCTTGTTTGTGACCAGGCCATAATCATCATCATCATCATAGAGTCTTTCTTGCAGCATGGTGTCAAGTCAGTGCAGTGCAGTGCATATGTGAGTGAAAAGAGGAGAGCTCATACCTTCGAATTGTATCTGTTGCACTGATAAACTTGTTGTAGTTCTCATATACCAGCATTTGCATGTCACTGTCTAAGTTCTTGATTTCTGCTGCCACCTCCACATGCCTTTGCAGCAAGCGATCCAAAGGAGTGTTGTGGAGCTGCATGAACCGGATGGAGGGAGAGAGGGCCAAAAAAAACACACACACAGTGAGCTACTGCAGCTCCACGTGAATGAAACATAATGTTTGAGATCCAATCTCTATGCGTATCAGCATTGAAAATCACTAGATCAGCTAAGGGAGAATAATGGGAAAGGAAAGAAAAGAAAAGAAGACCCCAATCTTCTCTCCGATAACACATAGAACCCAAAACTTCCCTAAGTCTGTCTCCAATTGATTTTTTTGGTGTGTCATTGGGTTGTCCTAATTGAACCAGGAGCTCCAATCAAGCACTACAAAAAGAGCTAAAAATGCTCCAAATCTAGCACCCACATGGATAGGTATGTCGAGCGAGGTTCACCAGATCCATGAAAAGAAAGGGAAGAGTTCCAAGAAACAATAAAATCAAGCTTACCAGAGACTCCATGTAATGATCGACATCGAAATTAGGCAGGTTGATTCCTTGCAGAGTGTCCCGACGACCATACCCAGTAGGAGTATCGGATTCCGGCGATCCGGTTCCGTAGAAGCTACTCAAAAGCTCCCGCATTCGCTTGGTTTTCTCATCCTGCTGCCCCATCGCCATTCCCCTTCCCCCACCACACTCACTCCTCTTCTTGATCGTTCTCCTTTTTCTTGCGCTCCTTTTCTCCTCGTCCCCACGTCCTCCTCCTCCTCCTCTCTCTCTCTCTCCTCTTCGTCTTCTGTCTCTGACTCTCTGTCTGTGGAAAGCTTCGACGAGAGCTTGGAACCCTAAAACATGAACCATGAAACCCTAGAACATGAAGACATGAAACCCTAGAACATGAACCATGAAACCTTAGGAATAATGCATCACAAAACATTTAACTCCCTTAAAAAATTTTGAGTTGAAAAGTTTACTCCTTTTGTGTGAATGGGATACAATTAGAGTTTATTTATTCTCTTACTTTATTGGCCTTGCCTTGGTAGGCAAGGAAGGATATTGTGTTTAAATTCACTAGTGGGTGCCCATGACCTTCGGCCACTGTGAAGTCCCCCGGTTTCTTTAAACTTGGTTCATGTTTTAATTTTTTTTAGAAACTTTTTATTTTTTTATTTTTATGTGTTTTTTATTTTTATTATTATTTTGTATAATAAAAATAAAGTGTTTTTTTTTCATTTTTATATATATATTTATTTGGATGCAAGTTT
>Ga0209208_10003806_pt1 | contig 21564 bp, 12 predicted proteins | sample S1TSphfallax_3_FD_187694 | JGI IMG/M metagenome (GOLD analysis project Ga0209208, IMG submission 187694) | Host-associated microbial communities from peat moss isolated from Minnesota, USA - S1T2_Fd - Sphagnum fallax MG (SPAdes) (version 2) | ecosystem: Host-associated > Plants > Peat moss >...
TTGCTTTTTAATAAATTCTGGTGATAAATTAATCACTTGTTTTTGATTGGGCGAAACCACAATAGGTGTGATACAACCATGAAAATAGGTTGTACTCCCATTTCGATGATTAGGCACTTACCAGTAATAAAATGCCCAGCCGTCGCTTTCGCCCTCAGGGCGAAAGCGCCAGATATATAGTCGTCTAGCCCAATATTCCTGATACGGCTCTTGCTTTTATTTTCTGGATCTCTCTTACGTGAGTTACAATGAGGGCAATTAATTTTTTGGGATGAGAAATATTCTGTGCCATCCAAAGCGATTAAAATCTCTTCATCTAAGTAGAGAAACTTGTTCAAAACTCCGTTTTTATTTAACCATTCATAGACTTCTTGAAAAGCCATAAAGATAGTAGCTGCTGGTACCGGATCTAACAAATTTCTTATTTGATTATCACAGGGAATTTTCTCAATTAAAAATAAACTTTCTGCGTTATCTTTTCCCTTACTACTTTTCATTAATCGTTGATGCTCTAAAAAAGACTCTGACTGAGTAAAAAAGATGGAAAATGCAGCCATCATTGCATCTTCCACCTTGTATTTCGTATTATTTCCGGGGTTCCTTTCATCAGGTAAATCATGCAATTGTTGACGTAAAAATTGCATTGATTCAGGAATTTCTAGGGTCGCTGCTTTTTGAGCCATGTTTGAGTAATTTAACTCGCTGTCGGATTTTTAACTCACCAATCTTACATCATCTGACAACAATTATAAATTTTTATTTCCCTTAAATTACCTATTTTAAAAACCGAACGATGAACTAGATTTCCTCCGTTCGTTGTCAGGTAACCCCTCTATTTTATTAAGTATTTATACTTATTTTTTCCTTCATCTGTTTTTTGAGCCATTGCCTCTGGCTGAAAAACTAGTTACTTTGTACTACATTTTGAATTCCAAAATCGGGGTTAATACTCTATTTTTTCAAAATGAGAATTGCTGATTGGGAGGTTTCCCCATGTGCATCTTTGGGTCACGATATAAAATATGGCATTGATTACCGCCCACATATCTACTTCCCTGTTTCTGCCACCTTTTTTAGCCAGTGGAATTAACGGTTCTATCAGTTCCTATTGTTCTTGAGTCAGGTTAGTGGTGTATGATTTAGACATGGCTCTCTATGGTGCTGTTTATACTTATCTACAGCTTATACCAGAGAGCCTTTTTTACGCAACTATTAACTTTTCAAACATTCTCTAAGACTTTCTTTATACGTGAGGAGGCCAACGGAAGAGGTTTAGTGAATGCAGACTAAACAAATTGTGTTGAAGATGGCTGAAAAATAAGATAGTATATTTAATAACAAATAATAGTTGACAGTTAGTTGTTGGCTGTCAAGTATTAACTACAGACAGTAAGTATATTGTTATGCTTCCATCAGTATTCAAAACGTGTGTGCCTAGAGAAGAAATTCTTGGAGGAGAGCTTTCCCCTGAGCTATTTGCTGCCAAGCTAAGATTAGTGGTGGAAGGGAAAGCGCCCCCGGTATACCAAGACCCGGCAGCATTTTTCGTTAATACTTTTGCTACTGATGGCTTAAAAACTCTAATTTCTGAAGTGTTTGGTCGTTTAGTTGGTGTGGCTGTAGGCTCACCGATTATCCGGTTAGAAACTAGTTTTGGGGGTGGTAAAACCCATGATGAAATTGCTTTGTGGCATATAGCTAAACATGGAAGGGTGATTCCTGGACTAGAACGGTTTACGGACAATATCAATTTAATCCCAGACCAACCGATTCAAGTAGCAGCGATCGCTTGTCAAGATTTGGAACCAATCGATGGCTCTTATCATCCAGATACAGGTATAACGACTCATACACTTTGGGGAGAAATAGCCTATCAAATAGGTAAAGTAGAGGGTTATGACTTAATCAAAGGTTCCGATAAACAAAAAGTGAGTCCTGGAACTGTAGTGTTAGAGAGAATTCTCCAAGGAAAACCGACAGTAATTATTCTGGACGAAATTGCTTCTTACTTGAGAAAAGCAAAAGCTGTAATAGTGGGAAATAGCGACTTAGCAGGACAGGTAGTGGCTTTTTTATTCGCGCTCATGGATTTAGCCGCATCCTGTGATAACTTAGTTTTTGTTTATACCTTGGCATCATCTGGGGATACTTTTGGTGAAGAAACCACAGAAATTCGAGAAACAATCTCTGCTACAGCTAGACAAGAACGGATTCTCAAACCAAGCACAGATATAGAAATTTACAATATAGTCAAACAGCGGATGTTTAGCAGTATTGAAGCTAATGCTGCGACTAATGCTGCTAAAGAATATTTACAAACCTACAAAAATAGTCGGATTAATTTACCGGATGGGTGTAAAGATACACGCTATATGGAAAGTATAGAGCAAAGCTACCCCTTTCACCCAGAATTATTTAACTTGCTGACTAAAAAAATAGCTTCTATTCCTAACTTTCAACGTACCAGAGGTGGATTAAGGTTATTTGCCAGAGTTGTACGATACCTATGGTCAGATACAAGTGCATGGATACCTGTAATACATCCCCATCACATCCCGATTGGGATCGAAGAAGAAATTACCAGCGACTTAACTGCACGTTTGGAACGCGCTCTACTGCGGATAACCATCCAAGCAGATATTTACAATCCAGATGGCAGAGAAGCCCATGCTCAGTTGCAAGACGCAGAATGGAAAGCTGCTGGTAAACCGCCCTTTTCTACTTGGGTAGCGCGGACTATTTTTCTGCATTCTATTACTCAAGGTATATCTGCTGGGATTCGTCGTGCTGAATTAAATTTATCTTTATTAACACCGGGGTTAGAAATAGGCTTTGTGGATACAGCCTTGGAAAGGTTAAGTGAAGTTGCTTGGTACTTAGAAAATGACCCAGTGACAACTTTAGCTCGGTTCAAAGAAGAACCATCAATCAATAAAATAATCGCTGAAGAAAAAGCTCAAGTGGGAATTACTGAAGCGAAAGAAGACTTGCGAGCTATCCGCGATACAATTTTCGCGGAGAAATTTTTCAAGTTAGTTTCAGCACCAGAATCCCCAGGTGATGTAGATGATGTATCTGATAGCATTGCTCTATGTTTAATAGACTTTAACGAAGCTACTATTTCCGCAACCACTGAAGGACCCCCCGCACTGGTAGAGAAAATTTTCCAGGAAACAGGGGAGTCAGGTAAATTTCGGCTGTTTAGAAATCGGTTATTGTTTTTAATTGCTAACAAGCAAGAATTAGACAGAGCAATTGACAATGCCAGGGAGTCTAGAGCTATTCAAAATATTCTTAAGTCTCCCAATCGGTTGCAAGATTTATCAGAAAGTCAGCAGAAGCAACTGAAGGATAAAGAAGGTTTGTTGAAGCTAAATGTGAGAGTGTCTTTAACAAATGCCTATAGACATTTATTTTATCCGTCTAACGACCCGGTCAAAGCTCCCAGGGGGTTAATGCACTATACCCTTCCGGCTCAAGATTCCAGCGAAGTCAAAGGGAAAAGTAATCAACAAGAGATCATTCTAAAGGCGCTGAAAGACTGTCAAAAAATCCGTGCTGAGGATGCATCTGCTTATGCACCCGCTTATATTTTACAGAAAGTCTGGCCAGCCGGCTTGAATAATTGGACAACTAAAGCCTTGAAAGAAGCTTTTGCTAAGGACTTGAGTTTAAATCTATTTGTAGAAGCTGAATTATCGAAGTTGCGGGATAGCATTCGTCAAGGATTGCAGGCTGGTAACTGGGATATGAAGGTAGGAGAAAAGCTGTTTATTAAAATCGATAACGGGAAATTTACCCTACCCGACTCTATAGAATTTTCTGAACGGATGGTACTCTATCGTCGGGGAATTCTGGAACTACCAAAACCACGAGAAATTGAACTCAACGCCCAAGTTCTATCCAGCAGTGAATCAGCAAAACCTGTGCGGGTAAGGTGGAAAGCACCAGGTGCTCTGACCATTAAACTGTATCAGGATGAGACTTTAGCTCCGGGAGAATTTCGACCTAGTGATGAGTATGAAACTGCGATCGCTAAAACCACAACTTTCAAAATCCTCGTTGACTATGGTAATGGGGAAGTAGAGGAGAGGACAACCCAAGCGAAGCTAGCCAGCATATCTACAACTGCAGAAAATGGAAGCACCCCTAAGGATGACGGGGATGACTTACCTCTACTTCAGACTAAACCAGAAGCATTTGATTTGGAAGGAACACTAGAGCGGGTGTTTAGTGAATTAGGCGATCGCATCCAAGACCATCAAGTTCAAGGTATCGAATTACTAGAACTTTCTGTGCAAAAGGTGATGGACTATCGCAAGTTAATGACAGCTTTTCCTATGCTGATGAAACACCCCTTGCAAATCGACCAAACAGCAACTATTACTGTGAATGAACAGTTTTTTAGAATAGAATACCAAGGACCTGTCAAAGGATTTCAAAGTTTTCAGGGGGCTATTAACAGTTTGCTAAGTAACTCAGAAGTGAATGCTGATGTTTCACTGAAATTAATATTTCAATTTTTAGCTCCAGTTCAACCAAACGGTGCAGAAATTAGTAATATCAAACAAGTCCTGAATCGTAATCCAGTTGATAGAATAAATCTGACAATAAAAGCAACGTACTAAAATGCAAGAGTTTCAATTGCGCGTAGTTCCTACAGATAATAATAACTTTGCTTTAGAGTTATACCAGTGTGCTTATAAAAAAGCAGGCGAAAAAAAGCGTCCTTCTGCTAAACGGATTGGACGGCTCAAAGGTAATGTTGTATTACAGGTAAAACAGGCAATTTATGATTCTTTAAAAGCAAATAATTACGACCCTAAAACTCTTAGTCATAATCGTCAAACCCCATATATATTGAGTGAGGAATCAGGGATAAATTTAGCATTACTATTTCAGACTTTACAACCACTTTCTAAAGCAGAACGCATTGCGAATATTGCTCAAGGAATTAGAGCGATGAGTAATGAGGAATCCCATTATTGGTTTGCGAAGATTAGTAATGGTAAACGCAATCAAGCTTTGAAAGCGATTAGAGTGCTTCTAGAGTAGGGAACAGAAAACTCTCGGAGTAAATATGCTATGATCTAAAGTCAATAATTTAACAGATTAACCAAAATCATGCTTCAACGTCCCTCCGTGTTTATCGAAAAAATGATGCCCGTACAGATGTTAAACGAGCAAGTGAATTTTGAACACGGAGGTAATCCTTTCAAGGGACTGCACCGCTGGTATTCACGCAAACCACTATCTTTTAGTCGTGCTAGTGTCCTAGCTTCGTTATTACCAGCAGATATGACAATGCAGGAATTTGAATATTTATTGGGGCTAGTACCAGGGAAGGAGGTCAGACTCTACAAAACACCTCCTAATTCCGTGCAAATTCAGAAAGTGCAAGATTATTGCGAGAAGGTTTGGGGAACTCGCACACCCACTGTGTTAGATGCATTTGCAGGTGGTGGAAGTATTCCATTTGAAGCAGCGAGATATGGATTAAATGTACTGGCTTCTGATTTAAATCCTGTTGCAGTGGTGACAATGAAAGCGGCGATAGAATACCCGCTAAAGTTCGGACCAGATTTGCAACATGATATTGATAAATGGGTGAAGTGGGTAGGGGACGAAGCACAGAAACGGCTAGCTGATTTTTTCCCTTCTCTACTTGGGGAAACTGTGCAGAATTATTTATGGGCGCATACGGTTATTTGTCCAAATTGTGAGTCTGTGGTTCCGTTAAGTCCGAATTGGTGGTTAGATAGATCTCCGGGGGCAACAAAAAAAGGACAATGGTGTGCAGTGAAGCCAATCCCTAATCCTGAACATAAGCGCGTTGATTTTGAATTAGTTAAGGGTAAGAAGGGAAAAGGAGATACCATTCAAACGGATGAGGGTGAATATGACCCAGATACTACAATCACCGTAAGTAGGGGTGTTGGGAGATGTCCTAATTGTCGAAGTGTTATTGAAGATGAGTCAATTAAGAGATATTCATCAGTTAATAATTTAGGCTATCAATTATACGCAGTTGCATATAAACAAGGGGAATCAGGATTAGAGTTTAGACTCCCTCAGCAAGTTGAAGTAGATGGAATTAATAAAGCTGAATTTTGGTTACAACAGAGTTATTCAAATTTAACTCTTAGTAATCTTATTCCAGATGAAGCAACTAGTGTAGGTTTACATGATTCTATACGTAATTACCAATATGGTCTCCGGAGATATAAAGACTGTTTTAATCCTCGTCAGCTTTTAACTCTCGTTACTTATGTTGAAATTATCAATGAAGCTAAAGCATTGATTCAGGCTAACTACGATTGGGGGCAAGCAGAGGGAATAATAACTTACTTATCTTTAGTTATTGATAGGTGTGCTGATAGAAGTTGTAGACTTGCTAGATGGGATTCTAGTAGAACTAATGCTCAAGGTTCTTCTGCACAGCATGCTCTTAATTTGATGTGGAATTATCCAGAAAGTTCAGGCGCTGACAGATTATGGCAGTGGTGTGCTGAGACTGTTGCTAGTGATTATACAGAATTATGTTCATTTATAGGATCTAAACTAGGAGAGACACCTATTCTTGAACTAGAAAAATATGGTGCTAAATTTATCCAAATTGATGTTGCATCAGCAGATAATTTAACTTATATTCCTGATAGGTCTGTAGACGCAATTATCACAGACCCACCATATTATGGTACTATTCAATACGCTGAAATTTCAGACTTTTTCTACGTTTGGCTAAAACGCAGCCTTGGGGATATCTTCCCCGAACTCTTCTACCTGGAACTCACCGACAAAGAACGGGAAGCTGTTGCTAACTCCTCCCGCTTCCGCAACATGGGTGCGTCCCCCGAAGAACTCGCTAACCAAGACTACGAAGCCAAAATGGCATTAGTCTTCGCGGAATACCACCGAGTTCTCCGCGATGACGGTGTAATGACAGTCCAATTCAACCATAAAGACTCAGGTGCGTGGGATGTTTTAGCTAAATCTCTCATTGATGCAGGTTTTGAAATTACTGCATCTTGGGCTGTTAGCACCGAAAACCCCCAAAATATACACCAAGCTCAGAAAAACGCCGTTTCCAGCACCGTGCTTCTAGTATGCCGTAAACGTGACCCCAACGCTGCACAAGCTTGGTGGGATGATGCGCGAATCGATGTGAGAAATATTGTTTTTGAAAAAGCTCCAGCGTTGGAAGAATACTTAACCGCAGATTCTCGTCCTGCAGCTGATAGAATCGCAAACCCCCAACAGCGCATCAAACCACCAGGAATCAATTTGTGCTTGAGTGCTTTCGGTTGTGCTTTAAGCGTGTTCACCAGATATAGCTCCATCCTGGACAGTGCGGGAAATCCAGTGGAACCCAAGACAGCATTTGAAGAAGTTCGTCAAGCAGTGGTGGAATATCGGCTACAAAAACTCTTAGAAGGTAAAGATTTCAATGGTATCGACCCCTTAACCCAGTGGTATATTCTCGCTTGGGATACATTTGAGGCGCGAGAATTTCCCTTCGATGAAGCTAGACAACTCGCTTTAGCAGTGGGAGGTTTTGATGTAACTGATTTAGTGAAAAAGCATAAGCTCCTTGATTCCGGTAGCGGTTACTGTAAGTTGCTTACCCCAGAGCAACGTTTGAAAAAGCGTGCTTTCTCTGTTAAAGATACGGAATTCTCTGCTAGATACTTAGTAGATGGACTCCATGCTATTATTACCCTTTACCAAGAAGAAGGACATACAGAACCAGTCCGCAGATTTCTCAAAAACACTGGTTTAGTCAGCAATGAGTTATTTATGCGTACCTTTGAAGTCGCGCTAAAGGTAATTCCCTGCATTAAAGATCAAAGGAAACGCATCCCGGAAGAAAAGGCTTTGCTAAATTTGTGGTTAGCAATGGATGAGATTAAAGCGAAAGTCTCTTATAGGCAGGTTGAGTTATCCTTAAATGAAGAAGGACAGACGAGTTTAAACCTAGATTTTGGTGGTTAATATCTGCTTGTGTGCAAATACAATTCTTTAGCGTGTCTGCCTTCATCAGCAGAATTGCCTAATTCAGTTAACTAACTAATAATTACAGGAAATATTCAATATGAAATTGAAAGGCATAAAACGTGGACAAAATATTGAGATTTCAGAACAACTTAATAATATTCCAGATGGAACAGAAATAATAGTAGACTTAGAGTTGATTGAAAATCAAATTATAGAACCACCGCAACCCTCAACAGAAATGGAAAGGCTAGCTAGACTCAATCAATTATTTGGAGCTTGGAAGAACCAACCTGAATTAACAGAAATATTTAGAGAAATTGACCAAAATCGCCATCCTTATCAAGGTAGAACAATAGACTCAATTGATAATCAGGATAACGGCTAATGTATCTGCTAGATACCAACATTTGTATTGCACTGTTGAATGAAAACCCGCAAGCTGTTACTAAATTCAATCGCTTCTTTACCCAGTGCTATCTCTCGACTATTGTAGTTTCAGAACTATATAAAGGTGTTTATTGTTCTCAGCAAGTAGCCAAAAAGTTAGAAATATTGACACAGTTTACTGAACTACTATCAGTAGAAACATTTGATTTAGATGCAGCTAGCGAATTTGGCAAGATTCAAAGCGAACTCAGAAAAATTGGTAAACCAACTGGGGAACTAGATGCTTTAATTGCGGCTGTGACTCGTTCTCGTAACGATGTTCTTGTTACTAATAATATTAAAGATTTTGAAAATATTCCCAACTTGAAATTAGATAACTGGTTAGAAACTTGAAAAACCTGCGTGATTACCCCTGGAAAATTAGTTATAGCAGCAATACTCACAATACCATTGCTGATTTCTATATCCCTGCTTTAGAGTGTGCTGTACAATATGATAGAAAAGCAGGCTTTTTTAGCAGTGCAATTTTGAGTAAAGTTGCACGGGGTTTGGGAGCCATGCTGCATAATGAGGGAAAAATGCGCTTAATAATGGGTTGTCAGTTCACCCTTCAAGATTTGCAAGCAATTCAACAAGGATACGAACTGCGAGATGCTCTACTAATTCGTCTAGACACTGACTTAAAACCTCCAGAAAATTTTGCTGAACTCAAACATCTAGAAATTCTTAGTTGGTTGATTCAAAACCAGTATCTCGATATTAAAATTGCTATTCCTCTCAAAGAAAACGGATTACCAGAAGAAAGTACGCAGCAACTAGACCCACAACATATATTTCATGAAAAAGTTGGGATTTTTACTGACACCCAGGGTGATAAATTGGCATTTAATGGTTCCAATAATGAATCTATTAGTGGTTGGGAGAGAAATGTAGAATCATTTCATGTTTATTGCTCTTGGGAGGGAGGAAGAGAACTAGATAGGGTTGGTGAAGAAGTAGCTCGATTTGAGCAGCTTTGGTATGACATATCACCTAAGGTGCGAGTTTTTGAAGTTCCAGAAGCAGTACAGAAAAAACTCTTACGTTATGCTCCTACTGCTAAACCTAGCTGGAATATCCAAGTGGAGTTTGATTCTAGACCTTTGACAAAGGAATTAGCAGTATCAAAAATAGAACCTGATATTCCAGATATTTCTCCGGAACAAAACGAACAAGAAAAGTTAGCATTTACCCAACTTGTCAATATTCATGAACATCCTGGCTGCTTGGATTTTTGTCTAAAATCCATTCCTATTCACCCTTGGCCTCACCAAATTAAAATACTACGTCGTGTTGCTCAAAAGTTCCCCCAAAGTTTTCTCATTGCTGATGAGGTTGGTTTAGGAAAGACGATTGAAACTGGGTTAATTCTACGTTACCTACTCTTGTCCAAAAAAGTTCAACGTGTACTCATCCTAGCACCCGCTAGTGTTCAATCTCAATGGCATGAAGAATTACGGGAAAAATTTAACCTGCATTTTTGGAGCTATACTTCTACAGAATTTAGAGATGCCTATAAAAAAACAATTACTCCAGCAGTTAATCCTTGGAATACTCAAGACTTGATTCTGGCTTCTTCTCACCTAGTACGAAGGACTGAAAGAATACAGCAGTTACTCTCCGCAGAGCCGTGGGATTTAGTTGTTTTAGATGAAGCCCATCATGCACGTCGTAAGAGTCCTCAAGACAGGAAGGAAACACCCAATCGATTGCTGGAATTAATGGTGCAATTAAAGGAGAAAACTAAATCTCTGATTCTGCTCTCTGCAACTCCGATGCAGATTGATGCTATAGAAGTTTTTGATTTATTAAATTTATTGGGATTACAAGGACATTGGCGTTATGGTGATAACTTCTGTAGTTATTTTGCGTCTTTGCAAGGTGCTATTAGGCAAGAGGTGATGAATTTTTGGCAAGTTATGTCTACTGATTATTTTCAGCGTGGTGGACAACCTTGTGCTAGGTTAGAGCATTTCTTGATGAAACGCGATCGCATCTTAGGGTATAAGATGCAAGATATTTGGCAAAGGGGTAAAAAAATCTCTAATCACAAGCAACTCTTAGCAGATGAAGAGTTCATCAACACCTCACGTCAATATTTGACTGTAAATACTCCCCTCAAAGATCTGATGTTTCGTCATACCCGCGATACCCTGCGTCAATACTATCGTCGGGGACTGTTAGAGCGGGATATTCCCACTAGAGTTGTACATGATAATGCTATTACCCTGGAACCACAACGGGAAGTTAGACTATATATAGCTGTGAGCGATTATGTACGTCACTTTTACCGACTAGCGCAAAAAGATCAGCGCTCTTGTTTGGGTTTTTTGATGACTCTTTACCGAAAGCGTTTGACTAGTTCATTTTATGCCATCAAGTCATCTTTACAACGTCGTTTGGACTATCTGTTAACTCAAAGAGGAAGTGTTTTCAGTGAAGATGATTTAGTAGATGTGGATCATGAAGATGATGTAGTCATTGCTGGGTTAGAATCTTTCTTTGAACCAGTAGATCCCCAGGAAATTCAATATCTAGAAGAATTACTCAGTCAATTTGAAAATACTGGAGAAGATACCAAGCTTTCTCGCTTTATTCAGATTTTGCGCCAAGAATTAACGGAGCGAGAAGCGGCAATTATTTTTACACAGTACACAGATACAATGGATTACCTGCGAGAAACCTTACAGGAGTTGTATGGTAGTCAAATAGCTTGTTATTCAGGTCGTGGTGGTGAATTGTACAATCATGGGGAGTGGTGTGTAGTTCCCAAAGAGGAAATTAAACGTCGATTTCGCCAAGATGAAATCAAAATTCTTCTGTGTACTGAGTCGGCTTCCGAAGGTCTGAATTTACAAAATTGTGGTGTACTAATTAATTATGATATGCCCTGGAATCCCATGCGGGTCGAACAGCGTATCGGGAGAATTGATCGCATTGGGCAAAAATATCCGACTGTGCGTGTCCACAATTTTTATTATGATGGCACTGTAGAAGCAAAAGTTTACAGAAAACTGCGCGATCGCATCAATGCTTTTGCCACAGTTGTTGGTAATCTTCAGCCAATTTTAGCGCAAGTTCCGACTTTTATTGAGCGGGCTGTGATGAGCGCTGATCCAGAAGAAGAAGATGTTTTAATGTCTGAATTTGACTCAGTACTAGACAACCCACCTCCGCGTCTAGCAATTGAGGAAATGGTAGCAATGGACCTAGATGCTGACTTAGCAGAAATTCAACAACCAATCCCTACTTCTCCCTTTAACCTAGAGGCTATAGAGCAGTTATTTACATCCTCTATTAGTTTGAAAAATGCTGGTATACAGTTTGAAACTAGGAGTAAAGGGACTTGGCAACTAAATTATCAAGGACAGAATTACTTGGTGACTTTTTATCCTAATATATTTGATGAAATGCCTTCATTAAGGTTAATGAATTTTGGTGACCCATTATTTGAGGAATTGCTGAAGTTTAGGACTTTTATCCTCTAAATGAGGCATTTTACTCCCATAGCCTTACGACAATTATTGCCCCAAACAACCCATTTTCCAAAATAGGGTAGTAGCGTAAAGCGGGACATTTCAAGACGGTAATTGCCAATCTGGAACGGCTGTAACCGTGATTCTATAGGCAGAAGGGTAAAACCCTTCAAATGTTGCATCATGTCCCTTTCCGAGATACGTATAAGCGGCTTGACGAAATTCTTCTAATCTGGCACGTTGCACGTTGGGAGCATGTCACTTTTGCAATTGAGTAATAATACTCATGCGGTAGCAAAAGTATTGAATAAAAAATATGAGACAATATGGTAAGGAAGTAGTAAAAAAGAGAACGTACTAATCATGACACCATAAGAAATCACAGAAATTAAACAGCATGCTGAGGCAATAGCGGCAATATTGTATGCACAAACAAATGTAGAACAATCAATTTTAGATTTTAGATTTTAGATTAGGGGAGAGAAGAGAGTTAGGGCGATGGTGGAGACTTTCAAGGGTAGGTATTTAAGTTATCAAGAAATAATTGAGAACATTCTCAATTATTGAATGTAGTTTTAAGGTTTCAGACCATGATGTGGCTTCACAAACCTAAAAAATTGGTTTAATTTGAAAAACCTACCCTTGAAAGCGGACTTAGTCCCCGTACCAGCCACTAACTCCTCCTAAATTTTTGAATTTGGAATTGCTGGGGAAATGCAGGAAATATTAATATTTATAATTAAGTAGTACAGCTACTCAAAAAAAATGAGCGGTGATAACGTGCAACCTGATGAAAATACACACAACCCTAAGCAAATAAAGCAGAGCATCCTTGAGGGCGCTCAGGTAGGTGGTGACGTAAACATAAGAGACATCACCCAAATCACTATTTATCAGCCGGAACCTCCCAAAGCAGTAGGCATCCCCCAAAATATTCCCTACAGAGGTGTAACAAAATTTGTAGGACGTACCGCAGACATGGAACTCCTTCACCAGATGTTGCAAGGGACAGAATGCGTGGCAATTTATGCGATCGCTGGAATGGGGGGAATAGGTAAAACTGAACTAGCAATTCAATATGCCCGAACTTACCAAAAAACTTACCAGGGGGGAATTTGCTGGCTTCAAGCACAAGAACAGAATGTGGGAGATCAAATACTTGATTTTGCTGTAGAAATTGGCTTAAACCCACCTAAAAATATAGATGATATACTTCAGCGAGTGCTTTGGTGTTGGCAGCACTGGCAGCAGGAAGGAAATGTCTTAGTAGTATTCGATGATGTTAAACAGTATACATATATTAAACCGTACTTGCCACGAATTGCTTCTCGGTTCCGGGTGTTGCTCACTACACGAAAGAAACTCCTCATACCTTCAGAAAGATTGGAGTTAAATGTCCTTAGCTTGGATGCAGCACGAGCTTTACTGGAGTGGCTAATTGACAAAGAACGTGTGCAAAGAGAACTAGAAAGTGCTAAATCTTTGTGCCAAGAGCTAGGTTGTCTGCCATTAGGATTAGAATTAGTTGGACGCTATTTGACTCGGAAAAAATATTTATCACTAGCGCAAATGCTGCGGCTGTTGCGTGAAAAAGGATTAGAGCAACAAGCACTAAAGAAACCAAATTCAGAATCAGATATGACTGCTCAGTTGGGCGTAGCTGCTGCTTTTGATTTGAGTTGGCAGGAATTAACTCCTGATGCTCAAGAGTTAGCCTGTTTTTTAAGTATATTTGATTTAGTAGCAATTTCTTGGCAAATAGTAGAACAGTGTTTTCCTGAACAAGATCCAGAAGAATTAGAAGAGATTAGAGATTATGTGTTGCTAGATTTACATTTGATTCAAGAAGAGAATAATGGCAAATATAAACTTCATGAACTGATTAGATATTTTCTCCAGAACAAGCTACTTGAATTGCAGAAAACTAATGATATTAAAAAATCTACATTACTGAGATTAGCTAAAACTGCTGAAAATAATCCTTGCTGTATTATTGAAATTTTAAAACAGAAATTACTGGACTGGAACTTTACTGATGATGTATTACAAATACCAGCAGTTGAATTTGGATGGCAACTACGGAATGCAACGCAAGCATGGGTAAAAAGTCTTGGTCAATTAGCTAATTTAGTTTTTCACTTGCGAAAAGATGGAACTATACCTCCATTAGGAGTGCGGATTACCAGTTTATCAATAACCAACCCTATAACCAAAGTTACTTATGGATACGATAATTACTTACAAACTGGCTGGTATTTTGGCAATTCTGATCTAGAAGATATTGTTGAATTTCCACCAGACATCTCCGAAAATCAGCCCAAAACCCTTACGCCGCAAGGCGCAGATATTAATTGTCGGATATGTCTACCAGAAGCCGAAAAAATTTTTGCAGATATAAATGAGGGTATAACACCTGAAGCTGAACAACTTTTTGCAGATGGCTGGAATTATTTTAAATGCACTCAACCTAAATCCCAAGCATCTTGGGCTTGGCAATGGACTTTAAACCTAATTAGGGATTCTCTTTCGGAATTATTAAAACAGCGAAAAATTCCTGTTTCCCCAGGATTACTCTCATTAGAAGCTGCTTGGTATGCTGCATTGCATTTAACTAATAGACGAAATTATTTATATTACAGACCGATTCCTCTCAACGAGATTGAAAAATTATTATTTCATAACAATAACTCTTGTTTTTCTTCGATGATGCAACATTGTGTTAATCAACTTAGGCTAGAGATTGAATATTTGAGAGGAAAAGGTGAAACTAACTTCAGCCTTCCTTCTTCATTTCAAAATTTTAGAAATAGCCAATATATATCTCCAGAAATGTTATTGAAATATACAGCAGATATTTTCCAAGGAGCTATTGAAGGTTATTTACAAATTGTTAATTCCTGGTTTCCAAAATTTATTTCCAACTTACAGCTTGCATCAATATTTCCTGCCAGACTTGTAGGTGTATTAGTACCATCTCCATACACAGCTAGTGTAACTTGGTTTTGGGAAGCTTTACCTACAGGTAGCCAAAGCTTTGTTGAGTTTAAACTCAGTGAAAGCCCTATTTCTCAAAATGACACTCGTTTTCAATTTGCTGTAAATCAAATACGCTCATTACGACCTAATAGCTTCAAATATCCTTATTTAAGGACACATTCTCAATCACCACTAAGCAATTCCTGGTTTGGAAGCAACCCTGTAACTGAATTGGTTTATAAATGGCTATGGGAAGACTTGAAAAAGATATTTCTTTTAGAAGGTGAACTTAGTAATGCTGGTTTTCCATACTGGCGGTAAAGGCGTTGTGGTAGCAATCGTGGTGATGCTACTCAAACCCCGTAAATAGACAAGCACAAATTTAAAAAAGAGTTAAATAATAATTTAAGTACTGCTACTAATACTCAGATCAAAAATTAATGATTAATCAAATTTAATCCTTGTTAGGAGTTTGATGCCATGTCTTCAGTTTTTCTCCTGTTACTACACCCCCATTAAGTTGATAAACTCCTGATAATTCCAACCTACCATGCCATTCCTGGTGATTTCCACCAATTAGTTGACGTTCTCCTAATACAGTCCAGATTATCTCAAGTTTATTTTCAGCTAAAAAACGAGTAAGTTTTTCTTTTGATATTAAGCAAGCACTAGGACCAGCTTCTTCAACTGATGGATTAAACCCTACAACCTCATTTACAGAATATACAAAATTAAATTTAGCACCAGACCATCGTAGCCCCATATTTTTAATCAGCCAAGCTGATGGCATAAGAACGGAGATATTATCGTCAATAGAGCAATCAAACGTTACACTTTCACGTAGATATGCTGTTGTTGTAACAACCATTGGGGGAGACTGATTGGCTTCTTCATTACACGCCCTCACCCAATCTTGAGTTAAATCCCAACCTTTATATGATTTAGCCCAAGGAAATTCGCCAATAAAAACACCAAGCATCTGCTCTGATTCTGGCATCCATCTGCCCATGAAATTTTTATCACTCAGCCATTGCAATGCTTCAGTCATGTTTTCTTGGTGAACGATGTAGCTTCGTACTTGAAACCACATATTCCGTTGCAGACTATTGTAAGGTTCTTCTTCTATAGAACTTTGTTCACACCATTGATAGTGTCCTTCAAGGGTAAGCCAAACGGTTCTGTCACTTGGTCGAGTTACTTCAATTAGCTGGCATGGATTAGGACAATCACTTTCTTGTGTTATCCAATTAATTTGCTCCTGTTTATCAGCATCATCAAAAATGTATAGAACTGGTTGCCACCATACAGATGTTTCTCCTTGGAATTCCTGCTCTGGTAATTGACGTATTAAAAGTGAAGGGTCAATATCCCTAGTGCCAGAGCCTACTTGCCAGAGTCCATCATATTTTTGAGGAGATTCATTTAACGAAGAATTACCGATAAACTCAAAATTGTCGGCAACATAAGCGAGAAATTCGTGGTAAGCAATCCACTGGTACTTTTTACCAACTCTTTCTGGTTTATTTGGTTCACGACCAGATCTTCCATAACCAAGGTTGTGGTCAAACTGACCAAATCTTTCAACAGTCCAACCCAAGTCAAAAATCCGCCTAAGAATCCAACATTGGGCGATGGACAAATCAAATCCGAATTTATATCCGTTCGGATCTGTGATGTGAGGCAAAACAAATTGATTGAAAATTTGTTTCTTTTTATTCCTTAATGTTCTTAAAAATCTGTTTTCTTCACTTATAATCATGCTGTCTAATTCATCAGAAGAAAATTCCTTTTGAAAATATTCTCTCTGTTGAACAGCATCAAGACATTTAAAATACTTAATGTTAGAACGTAATCTCTGATATCGCTCCCATGCGTTTCTTTGTCTTTCGGTTAGACTGCCAACAAATTCTTCATATTGTTCTTTTCTAGTAGCTAGTATTTGCTTCCTACCTGGCTCTCCCAGACGACAGGGAGACCATTCAAAATTGCCATGATTTGTACCTATGACATATCTAGCGAAATCGCCATGTCCTATTACTGAATTGTATAAATCCCGCCGTGACCACTCACGGTCATCCATACCTTCCCAAGTTTCACCATAAGGTTTTAATTCCTCCTTAGTAGGAATATCAACAAGCCAAGGAGTTTGGTGCGGTGGGCGACAACACTGAACATCTACACTTTGTGGAAGGATTCCACGATGGTTTGCGGTTTCAATAACTCCACGAGCATAATCACGTAACAGTATGTGTGCTAGTGGTGTGCCATCCTTAAATACCCATTCGTAAACTTTACCAGCCAGTTCTTGCACTCCACTAGCCTTATCACTGAGCATAACCACACCGTAAGCTACAGCATATAGGCGTTCCAATACATAGAGATCATTAACATTGAGAAATTGTTCAATTACCCTTACCAGAACATGAGGTCTTGGGTGAAGCATTGCAACCAAAGCTTTGGTTGCGCGATCGCGAACATAACGATGAGAAGTAGTTAAAAACCATGCTAAGGCAACAGCACATAGTTCAATCGCTTCATCAGAAATATGTGTTTTTTCAGCTTCCCATGCCCATTCCAGTAAGCGGTCAACAGGTCCACGTTCTTCATATTGGGAAGATAGATAGATTGACCACCATTCGTCACGCTCAGGCATCTCAAGGCTCAGAAGGTGTGTATGAAGGAATTTAGCGTTGAAGGGATGAGCGGGGTCTGCCGCAACTGTCAGTAGTAAATTGTATACGGCTTCTTCACAACCCTCTTGACTCAATATCTCATTGAGATAGGTTTTGGTTACATCAGTTACCTTAGTAGGGTCACGCCAAATAATACTTTGAAGAAAAGCACGCTGCACAACATCCCATACTTTCACCTGTGGAGCTAACTCTATTAATTCTTGCCCAATTTGTTCTGGTAATTGGACACTAAGAGCTTCAATCCAACCACTGTAGTGCCATGTCTCCCAATCATTAGCCAGCATTTTTCCTAGTGGCTGATTGGGATTAAATGAAGCGACTGGATTATTCTTATCAAGATGTTTATTTAAAAGATAGCGAACTATAAGATGGTCACTAAATTTTTCATAAGGAAATTTTATGATATCAATTTGTTGCGGTTCTGAATTATCCTCGTTTGCATAAGTATAAGTTAAATACTTAGACAATAATCCTTCATTAAGGAGATTATTTAAAAGTGATTGTTGATGGCCTGTTCTTGGTAGCATTTGATTAACAATTTGCTCGGCTTTTCCTTTCTCCACCCAAGATTTTCCAGTTTCCGCCATGTGGCAAGCGAGTTTATCTACTGCTTGCCGAACTAAATTATCTTGATCATCGTAATCTAGACGTTTCCACAAAATATTGTGGACGGTATCTACAAAAAAATTAAAAATAGCTGTAATACCTTTAAGTCCTCTAGGAATACGCGTTAAGTTTCTTTTAGCAAGACCTTCGCAAAAAATTTTCAAAAAAAGCGGATTAGAAAATTCTGGTACTAATAGTGGAATATTGGGACGCTCAATGCCATAGTGGTCGAAAAAAGTTCTGGTGGCTATGTATTCATGATTATCAAAGCCACGATGGTATACGCTGATTAACTTTTCCGGTATGAGTCCGTCTGGTATAATAATTCTCTCATATGAAGTGCGACAACTTACTGCAAGACCTATACGCGGATAATTATTTAAAACACTGAGAATGCCTGCAAGTTCATATCTCCATAAATGCTTGCCATCACCTTCATTGAGAGCATCAATTAGGATGAGCGCACGACGGCCACGGACTTGTGCTGCTGCATCTAATGCACCAAGAAACTCATTGCGATCACCAAACTGAGGGTGCAACCGCTGCATAATTTGAGTCCAAGGCTCACTACTGCTAAAGTGTTGCCCCAATAAGATTACTGTGGGTAGTGAATCGTCAAGCCGACGTTTGGCAACATCACAAAACAAGTGTGTCTTACCTGTACCAGCTTCACCAAGCAATAAAAGTGCCTTTTTATTTGCTGCGTCAGCACTATCACTTGTCACCAAACGGTGTATTTCTCTGACTACTTGTTGAAGCTGAAAAATATTATGGCGAATACTACCCAGTAATTCTTTCCTAGAGCGAGTGTAACCATGAATCTGTGGTGCTTGCGTTGTTTCTGTTACTTCGGAAGAAGATTCAGCTTGCTGTGAAGCCTCATGGCAGTTGTATACAGTAGTTTCTACTTCTTGAGCTAATATTGCCAAATTAGGAAAATCAATGGGTGTAAATGTATCCCTATCAATTCGTTTTAACTCAACTGCTAGTGTGCTGGCTTTTTGACCCAAGATATTTAGTAATGGAGCTATTTCGGGAAATTTACGCTCTATGTCTCCCGATGGCTGTACTCTTTTCCTCTTTCTACAAAGCTGACCGTATAAGCTCTGTATGCTGTCAAAAAATTTATCAGTTCTACCAAGACCTTCAAAAACCCAGGCTTCTGGTAAATCAACGTGAATTTCAGGGGTGTAGCGAGCGCCTGCATTTGCTTCAACTTCTTGAAAATGCAGACGCATTCCATTAATCGTCAGTTCTGGCGGCAGAGGTGCAAGGTATGTATTGTTATTTTGGGTGACAGTTTCAATACTCAAATTACCACCTACACTTAAATTGTTCAGCATTTCCTGCTGAATCTTTGGTAGTTGGTTTTCTCCAAACTGATTATTTGCCACCTCGGTTTTCCTGTGTTATGTCACCTATTTTGGCATCACCACCAACCAGCCAATTTTTACCAATTGACTGTTGAGCCGAACTTTGACCCTCTTTTACTTGTTTAATATTTCCGATGTCTAATTTACCTCTTACTCTTAGATCATCTATAATCACTTGTACTGTAGGAGACTGCGACTGAATTTGGTTAACAAATGCTTGTAACTGAGCAGTAAAATCTGAATCTGACTCCATCTGGCTGATGAGTTCTGCTTGCAGTACCTGCGTATTTGCCTCACTCGGATTTGCTTCTGCTCGTGCCAGTAAACTTACTGTTCCTGCACTTTGCAGTTTTCCTTGAACAGCTAGGCGTACAGCCTGAATTACTTCTCCACTCTTATCCCAGGCAGTTTCACCAACTTTTTCGCCGACTTTCTCCAAAGCCTTGGGCAGAATAATTGTTGTAACCACTCCAGCCACAACAGATAATGGGTCAATCATGTTTCATCCTCAGAACGGCAGAAAATTTTTTATAAAACTCTATTTACTCAAAGATAGCGATTTTTTGGCAAAATGTGCTTCTTTTATGCTGGTATGACCAGTAGTATGTTAAGGCTGGGATAATATTTACTGCAAAAAAAGGAAGAAGTTCAACAAACTTTCAAGAAACACTGTCCGTGGCAGTAGATTGAGCTACTAGGTCCAAGCCAAGAGACTGAGCCTTTTTTCTGAGATTTTGAAGGACTTGTTCTTGGTATTGCTGCTCATAGTAGTCCATGCCAGGGTCAATGTAGTGTCCGGCATCTGTCCAGATTTGGTAGAACATACGTGCTATTTTGTGGGCAGTGGCGGTAATTGCTTTGGGAGCACCCAAGCGAGAACGTAAGCGCCGATAAAAAGCACCCAGAGCAGAACGACTCTTAGCTACAGAAAGAGCCGCCATGCGAAAAGCATTCGCGGTGCGGTTCACAACTTGACGGGTTTGAGAACTTTTGACGTAATTAGTCAGTGCAATAAGAAAGATTAATTAGACATCTCCGAAAACTCCCAAAGCATTGCTGTGACTAGCTTTAAGGCTTGAAATAAAGCTAAAGCAGATTAGCTAGTCTACACGATAAAATCAGGGTTTGAGATAATTACTGTTGCTAACTTAGGTCAAACATAGAGTAATATGTATTATTTTTATGGTTATGTGCTCGGCTCTATTACCTCTCGTAAAATCAGGGTTTTAATGCGGAGTCTTACTAATCCACAAATAGTCTTAATTACCTTTTCATATTTATCAGGAATTAACCTAAATCTCTCTTGGGCAATTCTAAATATTTTGAGCAAGTGAATCCGATGTTCTACGAATACTCGTTTCGACGAAAATTTTTGATTTTGTTGTTTTTGTTCCTCGGTTAATTTACCATTTTTAGGTTTTTTAATTGGCGTATCAATTACATCTTCTCCTTTATAGGCTAAATCTCCCTTAAATTTTTGCTCTGGAGCAAAAGTTTCGCAGGTTTCTCGAAACAAAGTTATATCACTTTTTGGTCCAGGCTCCCCCACCACAACATCCACAATATCTTTGCCATTTGGCAAAACAATAATTTGAGTTTTAAATGTATGATTTGCTTTCTTTCCAGAATAGTATTTTTTTTGCTCTTCATTGTCTCCAGGTCTTTCTCTGGCTTGTTCATAGCTATCCACAATTAATTCGTATTCTGTCAATATATCTTGGACGGTTTCATAATCTGAATCTTTTTTTTTAACTTGTTCAAGTAAACTACATGGTAAAAATTCCCCAATTATTGGTAGCCAGTAATTAAATATATCATTTGCCGTTGTTTCACTCACTCCAAATTGGATACCAAGAAGTTGAAAAGTTGTCATATGCCTCAGGTAGACTAGAGTTAGAAGTATTTGTTCTTGTGTAGATAATTTGGGTTTACGTCCACCTCCACCTGAGATGATTCTAATTTTCTGGGATTCCAATAAAGCTTGTTTCTCTTGGTGCAATTTTTCAGCATTTTGAATTA